>LWDU01037713.1_pt1 | contig 13094 bp, 10 predicted proteins | sample 727161 | NCBI WGS metagenome assembly LWDU01 (sample SAMN04566230, study PRJNA314399) | hydrothermal vent metagenome | isolation source: deep sea hydrothermal plume seawater | place: Mexico: Gulf of California, Guaymas Basin | collected 2004-07-11 | reverse complement strand
ACCTGCGAGGACCAGATCTCCTCGGGGTCGTGCTCCACCCAGCCGGGCTTCGGGAAGTGCTGCTCGAACTCTTTCTGGGCGACGGCGCGGATGGAGCCGGCCTCGTCGAAGAGGATGGCGCGGGAGGAGGTGGTGCCCTGAGCGAAGGCGAGGACGTAGCGGGCCATGGGGGGAGGGGAGGAGAGAAGCGCTTCCGAGTCGAAACGTAACACAACCAAACGAAACGTGCGGTTCCCGGCGATCTTCCGTAGGATCCGCCCGGCTGGCGGTCCCGCCAGTGCCACCGATCCGGCTCGCGACCGCGATGTCTACGCCCGAACACCGCCACACGATCATTCTGGAGCGCCTCGCGGCGCACGACGCCGTCACGGTCTCCGCGCTGAGCGAGGAGCTCGGCGTCTCCGCCGTCACGATCCGAAAGGACCTGAAACAGCTGGAGGACCGCGGCCTCCTCTACCGCACGCACGGCGGCGCACGCCGCGGCAACCCCTACGTCACGGACCGCCCCGTCTCGGAAAAGGCCCAGATCCGCGCGGAGGAGAAGGAGCGGATCGGCCGGGCGGCGGCGGCCCTGATCGCGCCGCGGGACTCCGTGCTGTTCGCCTCGGGGACCACGGTCCACGCCGTGGCCCGCCAGCTGGCGGCGCGCGCGGAGGCCCGCCAGCTCACGGCGGTGACGAGCGCGATGGATGTCGCGCAGGACCTCGCGCGGATCCCGCGGGCGGAGGTGCTCCTGCTCGGCGGGATCGTTCGGCCCTCCTCCTCCTCCGTCGTAGGGCCGTACGCCGTGGAGTTCCTCTCCGAGCACGCCTGCGACAAGCTGATCCTCGGCGTGGACGGGTTCGACCTCGACTTCGGCCTGACGACGACGAGCGCGCTGGAGGCCGAGCTCAACCAGGCCATGATGCGCGCGGCGCAGTGGACGATCGTCGTGGCGGACGCGTCCAAGTTCGGGCGGCGCGGCTTCCGCCGCATCTGCGCGACGGAGGACGTGGACCTGGTAGTGACGGACCAGGACGTGGACCCCGAAGCCGTCCGCCGGCTGGAGGCGGACGGCATCGAGGTGCAGGTGGCCTAGGGCTGACGGGCTACGCCTCGACGGGCTGGCGGAGGCCCATCGCGGCGGCGATCTCGTCCAGCGTGCTGAACGTGACGGACTGCGGGCCGTCCGAGAGCGCGTGGTCCGGGTCCGGGTGCGCCTCCACGATCAGGCCGTGCGCGCCCGCCGCCAGCGCGGCACGGCAGAGCGCCGGCACCCAGCGCCGCGCGCCCGCCGCGTGGCTCGGGTCCACGATCACCGGCAGGTGCGTCCGCTCGCGCGCCACCACGACCGCGCTCAGGTCCAGCGTGTTGCGCGTCGCCGTCTCGAAGGTGCGGATGCCGCGCTCGCAGAGGATCACGCGCTCGTTGCCGCCCGCGAGGACGTACTCCGCCGCCGCCAGCCACTCGTCGATGGAGGACGACATCCCGCGCTTGAGCAGCACGGCCGCGTGGCTTTTGCCGACCGCCTTGAGCAGCTCGAAGTTCTGCATGTTGCGCGCGCCGATCTGGAGCACGTCGGCCTCGCGCGCGACGGCCTCCACGTCCGCCGGGTGCAGCACTTCCGTCACGATGGGGAGCCCGTGCGCGCGGCCCGCCTCGTGCATCATGGTCAGCCCCTCGAAGCCGAGCCCCTGGAAATCGTACGGGAGCGTTCGCGGCTTGAAGCAGCCGCCGCGGAGCATGAGACCGCCCGCCTCGCGGACGCCTCGCGCGGACTCGAAGATCTGCTCGCGGCTCTCCACGGAGCACGGCCCCGCGATCAGCACCGGCGGCTCGTCCCCGCCGATCCGCACGCCCGCGATCTCCACGACCGTGTCCGGCCGGCCGGCGCGGTCCGCCAGCGCGCGGCGCGAGGGCTTCGCGCCGGTCGTCGGCTTGGGGCGGGCGGGGACGGAGGCGCCGTCGCCGGAGGAGGGGGCGAGCGCGGTCCGACCGGGTACGAGCCGATCACGCGGAGCGTCCGGGCGTGGGCGCGCGCTGCTTCCAGCGCGTCCTGGACGTGCGCCTCGTGCGTGCCTCCCTCCACGTCCAGGTAAAACAGGAACTCGAACGGGGTGGTCTGGCTGGGCCGGCTCTCCAGCTTGGTGAGGTTGAGCCCGGCCTCGGCGAGCACCTGGAGCACGCGCGTGAGCGCGCCCTGACGGTGGTCCGTGGAGAGCAGGAGCGAGGTCTTGTGCGGCAGCCGCGTGTCGTGCCCCAGCGCCTCGGTGGAGACCACGAGGAAGCGGGTGAAGTTGTCCTTCCGGTTCGCGATGTGCCGCTTGAGCACCGCCAGCCCGTAGAGGTCGGCGGCGTCCTCGCCCGCGATGGCCGCGCGGCTGGCGTCGCCCGTCTCCGCCACGAGCCGCGCCGCGCCCGCCGTGTCGTCCTCCGCGACCACGCGCACGCCGTCCAGCCCGGCCAGGAACTCGCTGCACTGCGCGATGGCCTGCGGGTGGCTCCCGACGCGCTTCAGCCCGTCCAGGCTGACGCCCTCGACCCCCAGCAGGCAGTGCTCCACGCGGACCACCTCCTCGCCCACGATGTGCAGGCCCGGCTCCACGAGCAAGTCGTACACGCCCGCGATGGGCCCGGCCGTCGTGTTCTCCACCGGCAGGACCGCGCGGTCCGCGTCCCCCCGCTTCAGCGCCGCGACGGCATCGCGGAAGGTCCTCGCTCCCTCGTACGAGGTGTCGTCCACGGCCGCGAAGTGACGGCGGGCGGCGGAGTGGCTGTAGCAGCCCGGGTCCCCCTGGTAGGCGATCCGGAGGCCGCTCGCCTCGTCGCGCTGGCGGACCGCCTGGAAGCGCACGGAGTGGCGGAGGATCTGGCGGTAGAGCGTGGAGGCGAAGTAGCCGTCCACGCCCGCGTCTTCCGCCAGTTGGTGGATGCGCGCGAGGAGGGCCTGCTCGCGGTCGGCGTCCTGGAGCGGGAGGCCGGCGTCGTCGGCTTTGACGGTGGCCACTTCGCGGACGAGCCGCTGCCGTTCGGCGAGGGCGTCCACGAGGCGGCGGTCGAGCGCGTCGAGGTCGGCGCGGAGGGAGGGGAGGTCGGACATGGGGGGTGGAAACGAAAAAAGCCCGCCGGGAAGGGCGGGCTACTGGGGGATCCGGGGAGTACGTGCTACCCCGAGTGCCTCCGGCCCGCCGAACGCATAAACCAATACCCGTAATACGAGTAGCGGGAGACGAGCGCGGGGCGGGCGGCGATCATGCGACGAGGGTACACCCTCACAACCCCTTCATGCAACCCCGATCTCGCGGCACCCCGAGATCGCGACCTCCCGGCGGTCCCGCCGCCCACTTGACAACGCAAAGTGCCTCGCCTACTTTGCAGTCCAAAGCCATGCCGAAGGACCGTCCCCCGCTCCGCCACGCCCAGCCCGCCGTCCTCCCGGACGCGGCGGCGCACGCGCACCTCCGGTTCATCCGCGAGACGATGGCGCGGACGGGCACCTTTACCGCCGTCCCCGGCTGGGGCGGCATGGGCATGGGCGCGACAGCCCTCGTCGCCGCGGGGTTCGCCTCCCGCCAGACGACCGTCTGGGACTGGACCCTGGTGTGGGTGGCCGCGGCCTGCGTCGCCGTGGTCATCGGCGTGTGGACGACGTGGGCGAAGGCCCGCCGCGGCAGCGATTCCCTGCTGAGCGGCGCCGGGCGGAAGTTCGTGCTCGGCCTCCTCCCCGCCCTGCTGGCGGGCCTCGCGCTCACCGTCGCGATCTACGCCTACGAGGTCGGTGCCTCGGGCGAGTACTTCGCGCGGCGGGCGCAACTGCTGACTACCAGCCGGCAGATCCTCCCCGGGCTCTGGATGCTGCTCTACGGCGCGGGCGTGGCCTCCGCCGGGATGTTCTCGGTCCGCCTCGTGCCGCTCATGGGCACGCTGTTCATGCTCGCCGGCGTCCTCGCGCTGATGGCCCCCGCTGGCTGGGGCGACGCGTGCATGGCCGCCGGATTCGGCGGCCTCCACCTCGTCTTCGGCGCCCTCATCGCCCGTCGCCACGGCGGCTAGCCCCGCCGACGCTCACCGCCAGCCCTCCGCTCTCATGCCCCGCTCCACCTCCTCCCGGAAGGCCCCTCGCGCCGCGGCTCCGCCCGGCGTCCCCGACCTCGACCCCGTGATCCATCAACGGGTCCGGCTCGGGATCGTGAGCGCCCTCGCGGCGGGGGGCGCGACGGGCTTCACGGACCTCAAGGCCGCCCTGGACCTCACGGACGGCAACCTGTCTGTCCACGCGCGGAAGCTGGAGGACGCCGGCTACATCCGCGTGCGGAAGTCGTTCGTGGACCGGACGCCGCACACGGAGTTCGAGCTGACGGAGTCCGGCCGCGCCGCGCTGGCGGAGTACCTGGACGCGATGGAAGCCGTCATCCAGGCCGCACGCCCCTAGCACGCCCTGCCCCACCAGGGCCGCGCGTACGGCCCTTCACTTTGCAATCCAAAGAACTCGATGACACCTGACTTCATCACCCATCACCTCGACGAGCCGCGCCAGCTGGAAGCTCGCTTCCGCGAGGACCCGGCCGCCTTCGCGCAGGCCTTCAGCATCGCGCACGACGAGCGGCCCGCCGACCGCGTGCTCGCCGTCTGGCACGCGCGCCTGGACGCCGAGGGCCTGCTCGGCGCGGAGCCCACGCGGCCCGAGCCCACGACCGGCTGGCGCTGGGCCGAAGTCCTCTCCGCCGACCGTGCCCGCCAGCTCCTCGGCTGGACCGTCGCGCTGGTGATGCTGGGTGGGCTGTGGTCCAAGCTCCCGGAGATTCTCGGGATGGAGTACCCGGCGGATAGCGCGTTCTATGCCCGCTACACACCACTGTTCGTCCTGCTCCCGCTTCTCGGCGTGCTGGCGTTCCGGTACCGCGCGAGGCGGACCGCCCTCCTCGGCGTCGGGGCCGCGGCGCTCGTGCTGCTGGCGGTGCAGGCGTTCCGCACGATCGACGGGGACGGCACGACGGAGGCCGTCGCGTGGCTCGGCGTGATCCACCTGCCCGGCCTGCTCCTCGCGCTCGGCGCCGGGCTGGCGCTCGGTCCGCGCTGGCGCGATACGGAGGCGCGGATGGGTTATCTCCAGCTCATCGCCGAGACCCTCGCGCTGGCGGCGCTCTTCCTCATCGGCGGCGTGGTGCTGACGATCCTCACGTTCGCGCTCTTCGAGGCCATCGGCGTGAACATCGAGCCGGTGTTCGAGTGGGTGGTGCCGTTCGGCGCGATCGGCGTGCTGCCCGTAGGCGCCCTCATGGCGAGCCAGCGGCCGGGCGGCGCGCGCGTGGCCCCGCTCGTAGCGCGCGTCTTCGGCCCCCTCGCGCTGGCCGTCCTCGCGCTCTACCTCCCCACCCTCCTCGTCAGCGGCGCGCTGGACGACCGCGACACGCTGCTCTCGCTCAACATCGCGCTGATCGCCGTGCTCGCCATCGTGCTGCTCGTGGAAGCCGAGCGGCCCGACGTGCCCCGCCACTGGACCGACGGCGTGGCCTTCGCGCTCGCCGCGCTGGCGCTCGCCGCGGACGTGACCGCGTTCGCCTTCGTGGCCGGTCGGCTGGCGGAGGGCGGGCTGACGCCCAACCGGCTGGCGGTCGTCGGGTTCAACGCGCTCGCGGCGGTCCACCTCGGCGGGCTGGCGGTGGCACTCGGGCGGCGCGTGCTGGCCGGCGGCCCCCGCCCGGACGACGCCTGGACGGCCCGCTTCCTCTCCGTCTACACGCTCTGGGGCGCGGTCGTCGTGCTCCTCTTCCCGCTCTTTTTCTAGCGCCCACCCGCTCCGCCAGCGGGACGAGCGCTCTCGCGATTCTCTCACGTACTCACGCTTTGAAATGCAAACCACTCTTCGACACGACCTCCACCTCGCCCTCGTCATGGACGGCAACGGCCGCTGGGCCGAAGCCCGTGGCCTCCCCCGAACGGAGGGCCACCGCGCCGGGGTCGAGGCCGTGCGCCGGGTCGTCCGCGCCGCGCCCGCTTATGGCGTGGGCACGCTGACGCTGTACGCGTTCTCACAAGACAACTGGCAGCGCCCGCCCGCCGAGGTGAGCGCGCTCATGCACCTGCTCAGCCTCGGGCTTCGGCGCGAGGTGCCGGAGTTGAAGGCGAACGGCGTCCGCCTCCGCGCGATCGGGCGGCGGGACCGGCTGCCGGGCGCGCTCCGGGCCGCGCTCGCCCGCGCCGAGTGGGAGACGCGGCACGGGACCGCGCTCGACCTCCGCCTCGCGCTGGACTATTCCTCGCGCGATGCGCTCACCCGCGCCGCCGCGCTGGCGGTCCCGCCCGGCGGTGGCATCCCCTCGCGCGAGGCCCTCTCGGACGCCCTCGGACGCGTGCTCCACCCCGACGGCATCGAGGCGCGTCCGGTGGACCTCTTCGTGCGGACCGGCGGCGAGCAGCGCCTGAGCGACTTCCTGCTCTGGGAGCTGGCCTACGCCGAGTTGCTCTTCCTGGACACGCCCTGGCCCGGCGTCACCGAGGAGACCGTCCGCCAGTCTGTGGCCGCTTTCCACTCCCGCCAGCGCCGCTTCGGCGGCCTCGCGCCCACGCCCGCCGCCCTCGCGGCCTGACGCCCCTCTCCCCGCACACCCCCGATCTCATGACCAAACGCATCATCGCCGTCGCCTTCATTTTCCTCTGCTGCTGTGTCGCCTGGGTGATCCTGGGCGGGACGGTCCACGAGCGGACCCGCTCGCAGGACCTGGACATGCACCGCGAGGTGGGCCGCCTGTGGGGCGGCGAGCAGGTCCAGCACGCCCCCACGCTCACACGCCTCGAGACCGTCCGCCAGTCGGTCACGCGGCCGAAGGAGGGCGCGCCCGGCGAGACCGAGAGCGTCACCGTCACGCGCGAGGTCACGCACCCCGCCCCCCTGGCGCAGAGCCGCGTCGGCGCGGACCTGGAGTTGGAGCACCGCCGGAAGGGGCTGCTCTGGTACCCGACCTACGGCGTCGCCTTCGGAGGCGCGTACGCTTTCGCGAACGAGACGGACGAGACGGCCACGTACCGCTTCCGCTTCCGCCTGCCCGATGCCGCGGCCGTCTTCGGCGGCGTGACGCTGCAGGTGGACGGCGAGCCCGTGGAGGCGACGGTGGAGAGTGGCGCGCTGCAGCACGAGATGGAACTGGAGCCCGGCGAGCGCGCGGCCGTCCGCGTCGGCTACACGTCCGGCGGGACGGGCGCCTGGCGCTACGAGCTGGCGGACGGCGGCGCCAGCGGCTCGGGCGTGGCGACCATCCGCGACTTCGCGCTGACGATGACCACGGACTTCCGCGACATCGACTTCCCCGGCGGGACGCTCTCGCCCACCACGAAGAAGCGGACCGAGAGCGGCTGGCGGCTCTCGTGGGACACGGGCACCCTCGTGACGGACGCCGCCATCGGGATGGCGATGCCGCAGAAGCTGAACCCCGGGCCGTGGGTCTCGCGGGTGACGTTCTTCGCGCCGGTCAGCCTGTTCCTGTTCTTCTTCTGCGTGTTCGTGATGGCGCTGCTGCGCGGCGTGCGGCTCCACCCCATGCACTACTTCTTCCTCGGAGCGGCGTTCTTCGCGTTCCACCTCCTGCTGGCCTACCTCGTGGACCACGTGGACGTGGGCGCGGCGATGGCGGCGGCCTCCGTCGTCAGCCTCGCGCTGGTGGTGAGCTACGTGCGCCTGGTGGCCGGGCTCCGGTTCGCGCTCGTGGAGGTCGGCGGCGCACAACTCGTGTACCTCGTCGGCTTCGCGAGCACGTTCTTCCTGGAGGGCTTCACCGGGCTCTCCGTCACGCTCCTCTCCATCGCGACGCTGTTCGTGGTGATGCAGGCGACGGGCCGCGTGGACTGGGACACGCTCCTCGCCCGTCCGGACGACGAGGCGCCCATTTCCCGGATGCGCGCACGCACCGCCCGCCCCGCTGGCGGTTGATCTCGGCGAGAGGGTCGGTGGGGGCGCGGCGCCCCTACCGGCGCTCCGTCTCCACGACGCCCTCCGCCAGCCGGAAGACCACGTCCACGCGGTCCAGCGTGCTCTCGTCGTGCGTGACCATGAGCAGCGTGCGGCCGCGCTCGCGGGTCAGGTTCTCCAGCAGGTCCAGGATGCGGAGGCCCGTCTCCGCGTCGAGGTCGCCCGTGGGCTCGTCCGCGAGCACGAGCGCGGGGTCGTGCGCGAGCGCCCGCGCGATGGCCACGCGCTGCTGCTCCCCACCCGAGAGCCGGTCCGGGAACGCCGCGCCCCGGTCCGCCAGCCCGACGGCGCGGAGCAACTCGTCGGCGCGCTGGCGGGCCTCGTCGGCGGGCGTGCCGTTGAGGTCCAGGAGGAAGCGGACGTTCTCCTCCACGGTCAGCGTGGGCACGAGGTTGTAGAACTGGAACACGAAGCCGAGGTGGCGGCGGCGGAACAGCGTCCGCTCGCGCTCGCTCAGCCGCTCCAGGTGCGCCCCATCCACCACGACCGCCCCGCCGTCCGGCTGATCGATCCCGGAGATCAGGTTGAGCAGCGTGCTCTTGCCCGCGCCGCTGCGCCCCACGATGGCACCGAGCGCGCCCCGCTCCAGCTGGAGGTCCGCCCCGCGGAGCACGTCGCGGTAGCCGGTCCCCTCGCGGTAGCGCTTGGTCACGCCGCGAAGGTCCAGCACGAGGTCTCCCGCCGGGCAGGCGGTGGGAACAGACGGGGTCGGAGCGGTCTCGGTCATGCCTGCGGGGACCGCCAGCGCGCGGCGGCGTCGGTCGGGGCTCGGTGGACCCCGGCCCTCGCGCGGGGTTTCGTGCAAATCCAACGAGAGCGGGCGTACCCCGGGCGGCGCCCGCCCGTTGGGTACCGTCTGCGGGGATTCTCCGGCTCGTCGCGAGCGGTGGCCCCGACCGTCTCTTTCTCACCCCTCTCGTATTCCATGCGACTCCGCTACTGTCTCGCGCTGGTCCTCGCGCTCCTCGGCGCGCCCGCGGCCTTCGCCCAAAGCCCCGTCGGTGCCTGGGCCATCGACCTCATCGCCGAAGGCGACGCCGTGGACTCCGGCTTCCTCGTCATCACCGAAGGCGACGAAGACGGCCTCTTCACCCTCGAAGGCCAGGGCCTCAACGCCGACCTCACCGGCACCACGCTCTCCACCGAGGGCGCCACGTTCACGTACGCCGGCACGCTCAGCGTGGGCGGCGCCGGGCCGCCGTTCTCCATCGAGGGCACCCTCACCGGCGACGCGCTGGCGGCCGCGATGACCGTGGGCGAGAGCGCCTTCGAGATCGCCGGCGAGCGGACGGACCGAGCCGCGATGGAAGAGGCGATGGCCGAGCCTCCCGCCGCGCCCGTCAAGGACCTCTTCGAGCCCTTCGACCTGCCGACGCCGAACCAGTACCGCTCCGCCAGCGGCCGCCCCGGCCCGGACTACTGGCAGCAGGAGGCGGACTACTCCATCTCCGTCGCGCTCGACCCCGACGACCACATGGTGGACGGCGAGGTGGTGCTGACCTACACCAACAACAGCCCGGAGGCGCTGGACTACCTCTGGTTCCACCTGGAGCAGAACCTCTTCCGCCCGGACTCGCGCGGCGCCTCCGCCGGCTCCCGCGCCGACGGCGCCACGCTGGACGCCGCCAACGGCTACACCCTCGGCACCATCACCGTGGACGGCCAGACCGTGGAGCCGCACGTGACCGACACCCGGATGCGGCTCTGGCTCCCCGAGGCCGTGGAGGCCAACGGCGGCACCGTGCAGGTCACCATCCCCTACCGCTTCCGCGTGCCCGAGGGCGAGAACACGCCCCGCATGGGCCGCCTGGAAGTGGACGGCGGCACCATCTACAGCATGGCGCAGTGGTTCCCCCGCGTCGCCGTGTTCGACGACGTGAACGGCTGGAACCACATGCCCTACCTCGGCCAGGGCGAGTTCTACCTCAACTACGGCGACTACGAGGTCGCCATCACCGTCCCGAGCACGATGACGGTCGTCGCCACCGGCGACCTCCGCAACGAGTCCGACGTCTTCACCGACGCGCAGCGCCAGCGGCTGGCGGACGCCCGCAGAAGCGACGAGCGCGTCTACATCGTGACGCCGGACGAGGTAGGCACGCCCGCCGCCCGCCCCCGCCAGTCGGGCACGACGACGTGGCGCTACCGCGCCGAGAACGTCCGCGACTTCGCGTGGGGCGCCTCTGAGGCGTTCATCCTCGACGGCGCCGTCGCGAACGTGGAGCTGGACAACGGCGAGACCAACCCGGTGCTCATCCTCAGCGCCTACCCCGCCGAGGGCGTCTCGGACGATCCCGCCAACCCGGGCTGGGAGGAGGCCACGCGCTACGGCCGCGCCGCCATCCTCAACAACTCGTACTGGTACCCCTACCCGTACCCCGTCGCCATCTCCGTGGCCAGCCACATCGGCGGGATGGAGTACCCGATGATCCACTTCTCGTCCGTGAACAGCCGCCACCAGAGCCTGTTCGGCGTGATCGACCACGAGTTGGGGCACAACTGGTTTCCCATGATCGTGGGCTCTGACGAGCGCCGGCACGCGTGGATGGACGAGGGCTTCAACACGTTCATCAACCGCCGCTCCAACGTCCAGTTCTACAACGAGAACGAGGACACGAGCCTCCCCGGCTACGGGCAGGCGGAGCAGTCGCAGTTCGTCGGCCTCCTCATCCCCGACACCTTCGCGCGGCTGACCGGATCCTTCGGCCGCACGGACGATGAGATCCTGACCTACGCCGACCAGCTCACGGGCCAGGAAGGCGGCTGGAACAGCTACTTCAAGCCCGGCATGGGCCTCCATCTCCTCCAGACCGCCGTGCTCGGCGAGGAGGTCTTCGATCAGGCCTTCCGCGAGTACATCCGTCGCTGGGCCTTCAAGCACCCCCAGCCCGCCGACTTCTTCCGCACGATGGAGGACGTCTCCGGCGAGGACCTGGACTGGTTCTGGCGCGGCTGGTTCGACACCATCCGCACCTACGACGCCCAGCTCACGGACCTCTCGGTGCGCGAGGGCGACGCCCGCGTGACCGTCAGCCACACCGGCGGCCTCGTGATGCCCACGACGGTAGAGGTCTCCTTCTCCGACGGCAGCACCACCCGGCTGGCGGTGCCCGTGGAAGCGTTCGGCGCGGCCGAGGAGGTGACACTGACCACCCCGCTGAACGGCCGCGAGGTGGAGTCCGCCCGGCTCGACCCCGACGCGCTGCTCCCGGACGTGGACCGCTCCAACGACGTGCTCGCGGTGGGGGCGGAGTAGCCCGCTCTCCCGTTCCGACTCGCCCCGCTGGTGCCCGTCGCCAGCGGGGCGTTTTCTTTCGGGATGCCCCGCGTCCTCTTCGTCTGCTCTCGAAACCGCCGCCGCAGCCCCACGGCGGAACGGCTCTACCAGAACACGCCCGGTGTGGAGGCCCTGAGCGCCGGCACCGCACCCGACGCCGAGGTCCGCGTCTCGCTGGACCTGATCGAGTGGGCGGACCTCATCGTCTGCATGGAGCCACGTCACGCCCGCGCGCTCCAGCGAGACTTCGGTCCGCACCTCGCGGACGCCCGCATCCTCACGCTCCACATCCCGGACGACTACGAGCCGGACGACCCGGCGCTCGTCCATCTCCTCCGCCAGCGGCTGGCGGGACGGCTCGGCGGGGTGTAGACGCGACGGCAACGGTCGCCAGCGACGCGATCTCCAGATACCCCGACCGGCGAGATCGCCGCGTCGCTCCGCTCCTCGCGATGACACCAACGAGAGGCTTTGCCAGCAGGGGGCGGGGCGGCTCGGCCAGCCATAGCCGCGCCGACAGCGATCGCCAGCCGGGCGCGATGTTCGCCCGCGCTTCGCCGGGGTGACCGAACGCTGGCGGCCCTCGCGGGATAGGTTGCGCGCCCCATGTCCAGCACCCCGCCCCCCGCCCCGACGATCCCCGGCCTCCGCCCGCAGAACGGGTTCCGGCTGCGCGAAGGGCAGTCCCAGTTTCTGCTCAAGTGGGCCGAGGCCCTCGCGCGCGGCGAGCGGAACGCGCTCGGCGTCTTCGTGCCGGGCTACGGCAAGACCATCACCGCGCTCGCCAGCTACCTCGTGGCCCGCGAGCTCGGCATCGTCAACCGGCTCGTCGTGTTCGTCCCGCGCGGCAACCTCCGCGACCAGTACGCCGACGCCGCCGAGCTGGCGTTCGTCTTCGAGAGCCTCGGCGCGACGCCCCCGACGTACTGCGTCGCCGACTCCGACCGGGTGTTCGTCAAGAACCTCCAGACGGAGTTCGTGGTGACCACCTACCAGTACGCCGCCGGCGAGCGCGGCAACGAAGCGCTCCTCGAGTACTGCCGCCAGTCGAACGCGCTCTTCGTCTTCGACGAGGTCCACCACCTCGCCGACGACGGCACCTGGGCCACCCAGCTCGCGCGGTTCCCCCACGCCGCCTCCGTCGCCCTCTCCGGCACCCCGCTCCGCAGCGACAACAAGACCCTCTTCGGCGTCCCGTTCGACACCGACGCCGACGGCACGCAGACCTACCGCGCGCTCCACGAGGTCACCATGCGCGACGCCCACGCCGAGGGCGGCATCCTCAAGCGCGTGGACGCCCACGTCGTGGACTACTCCGTGCGGATGGTGCACACGGAGTCCGGAGAGGAGGTGGAGGTCACGCTCTCTGACCTCCGCAACGAGGCGGACAGCGCGAAGGAGGTGGACGCCTACCTCGCGCGGCAGAAGCTCCGCTTCCACGAGGTCTACCTGGACGCGCTCGTCGGCCCGGCCGTCGCGCGGTTCCAGGAGAAGCGCGGCGAGTTGGTTCGCGCCCTCGCCAAGTCCGGCTCCCTCCTGGACGGCTGGCGGGACCACCAGATGCTCGTCATCGCGATGAGCAACAAGCACGCGGCCGCCATCCTGGACTACGTCCGCCGCCGCTTCCCCGGCCTCCGCTCCGCCCGCATCGGGCAGGACGTGCCCACCGCCGAGCGCGAGGCGCTCCTCCAGGCCTACCGCGACGGCGAGATCGACGTGATGGTGCAGGTGGACATGATCGGCGAGGGCACGGACATCAAGCCGATCTCGGTCATCGTCAAGGCGGACCTCGTGCGGGCGCTCTCCAAAACGCTCCAGCAGGTCTTCCGCGGGATGCGCTACGTCCCGCAGTGGCCCGAGGAGGCCAACCGC
>LWDU01000084.1_pt1 | contig 13099 bp, 18 predicted proteins | sample 727161 | NCBI WGS metagenome assembly LWDU01 (sample SAMN04566230, study PRJNA314399) | hydrothermal vent metagenome | isolation source: deep sea hydrothermal plume seawater | place: Mexico: Gulf of California, Guaymas Basin | collected 2004-07-11 | reverse complement strand
CTTTTACATACATCAGTATAATCCATACCGAGTTCAGCAAAAATACTATTATTACTTGTCCATCCATATTGTTCTCTATGTGGGTTAACTTTATAATTTTTTAAATCCAAATATTCATCATCGTCAGGCTCACCAAATACAATTTCAGCAGTTCTTCTGACATTACCCGCCACTACACATTTACCAATAAGATTCATTATATCAACAATTGTGGTAATGGTAATTGGTTCACCTACATTTCTATTTAATACTTTTCTTATTTCTACATGAATTTCTTCTAATGGTTCATGACCACTCGATACCCCACCAAAACCCTTAATTGGTTCTCCGTTCCATGAAAATAACACTCTAACAATAACTTTAATGATTCTACCCAACCTTCTCGTGTGTCAGGTATCACATATTCTTCTATGCCTCTATTTGGATTAGGTAACTTAATCATAACCTCACCTGCACCTTTTGTATCAAACCCAACTCCTACACCTAACATACTGGCATCCATTAAAAAAGTAAATGGTTTTGAATAATCATCCTTTAATGTTTTAGTAGATACAAAAGCACAATTATTGAGTGCCGCATATAACTTCTTTTTTTCTGTAATTTTTGTTCCCATAGCCCACAAACCACGGCCTGGTGGTAAAAATTTCATATAAAACATTCGGTCATACATTTCTTGAGCTGACTTTTGAGCTTGCCACGGATTCCACCCCAATTGATGCGAGTCAATCCATTCCATTTGCATTGAATAAGTACCTTCTACAACCCGTTGAATGGTTTCCCACCAACGTTCATTTTTACCATTTTTTTTAATACGAGAATAAGTTCTCATATAAACCAATTCACCCAATCCATTAAAACCGAATGGTGGTTTTTTTCTTTTATACTTATCTATAAAATTTTCTGATAACTTAAATTTCATAATACATCCTTATTACCTTTCGTAAAAACTTTCCTCTATATATAATTATTCAAACCCTTCCATTTTAGTACCATCAATTTTAAAATCATCGTATTTATTTTTAGCTAATTTCCTTAAATACTCTTCTGAATTATTCATCTTTGATTGCTGTTGTTTTCCACCATGTGTACTTGATTCATATATTTCCATTTTACCAATATTGGTATTCATCATCATTGGATACGTCATACCATCAACACCAAATCTATTTTTAATAACATGACACCGAGCCGTATTTGAAATTTTATCTTCTACTTTCCTACTAATAGACATAACAAAATCTGAAGTCATAACCTTTGAATAATCTTCACTAACTTTACTTGCATCAATAACATCTTCTTCTAACGCAGAACGATTTGCTTGTGATGCAGTCCATACTGGAATTTCAAATTCTCCTGCTAGTTCTCTAAGTCTTTCATAATTATCACCAATGGAATGTCTTTTCTCTCTAAATGTACCAATTGGTTTTACAATATCTGCATAATCAACAATTACCATATCTGGTTTTATACTTTGCATTTCAAGTTGTTTCAAATGTGCATTTAATGTCTGAACTGTAGCAGAACGTGTTGGATAATATTTAACATATAAATTACCTTTAAGTTGGTCTATTTTCTTTTGTACATCTTCTTTATAAAATTTTATATTACTTGTTGTAATACCAGTAAAAACAGTATCATATCTCAACCCAACATATGTTTGATTTAATTCTAAACTATAATGAACTACTGTTAATCCCCTTTGCATACCACTCGCACCAATAGATTGTAACATCCAAGTTTTACCAATACCAGCTGGTGCAACTATAACACCAAGTTCGCCTGCACCAAGTCCACCATCCATTACTTCATCTATAATATCCCAGCCAGTTGGAACTACCATTCTAACAGAATCACTCAATCTTTCTTCTAAGCTTGTAATATATTCATGGCCAATATCTCTTTCCATTCCAACCGACATAGATTTATCAATTAATGATTTTATACCATCATAATCTTGATTTTCTAAAAGATTAACAGATTCCAATATAGCATTTTTTAAAACTTGATTCCTACAAAAATCCAAACATTTTTCTTTAACAAAATCTAAATCTGTAGATTCGACATTTTTCCACACTTCTCGTAATGTGTCTATAATAGCTACTTGTAATACTTTATCTTCTATTTCATTTATTTTTATTTTTAATACATCAAGTGTTGGTATTGTTTTATGTTTTAAAAAATAATCTATGGTTTCATTGACTAACCATTTATTAGAATCCGAATCAAAAATCTCACCACTCAATATATCAGATGAAGTTTGTAAAAACTTTAAATCTGTTAATAATGATGATAAAACTTTAACTTGAAAAGCTGTACCATATACTGATATTTTGTCACTCATGACTTATTCCGGCATATTTATTTAAAGTAGAAAATGTAGTCAATAACCAACTATCAACATTAGGTAATGTTTGAAATAATTTATCTTGTAAAAACATTTTTGTAAAATTAAATTTAACCAATTGTTGTATTGGTTCTGTTACTATATCTTTAATTTTTAATTTAGCATTACCACTAATATTTACATCATGGAGTTGCATCAAATCGTGATTTAATTGTAACTTTTTTCTATTTTCATCAGATAACATTGTTTGTACATTGTTTGTAACATCATTATTTTCCACATAATCTAAAACCTCTTCTATACTAACTATCTTATCTTCTTGTAAAAGTGGTAAACATTTTTGTATAGTTTTAAGAGCAACCCCATTTATACCTGGAATGTTATCTGATTTATCGCCATCAATTATTTTATACATTAAAAAATTATGTGATGGTATTCCAAATTCTTCATGTACTTCTATTGGTGTATACTTTTTCTTTTTTGTAGGACTCCAAACAGTTATTCTATCATCTACTAATTGCAAGAAATCTTTATCAGTAGACATTATAGTTATTTTAGATTCTTTTAAAATTTGTTTAGTAATATAACCAATAGCATCATCGGCTTCCATGTGATTGGCAGATATAACAGTTAATGGTAACTCTTGTAAATACTCCGCTAATCTACTAATCTGAAATAACATTGATTGGTGTTCATCTTCTGGCGTATTCCAATCATATGCTCTATTTAAACGTATTTTTGTTCTACGTTTAGCTTTATAGTCTGGAAATAATTTTCGACGGCGGTCTGAGCCCCCTTCTCCATCAAATACTATGATACATCTGGTGGGATTGTGCATCTTTATAGCAAAACCAATTGATTTTAAGAAACCAATTATTCCACCAACATGAGCTCCGTCAACATTGGTAATTGGTACAACACTAAATACTCTAATAAAAGTATTTAGACCATCTATAATCAATACTTTGTCATTTGGATTATTATGCTCGACAAGACCGCCGTCTTTTTTAATTTGATTTAATATTGATAAATATTTTTCATTAATCACCTAAAACCTCTTCCGTCATCTCTACATCATCAATACCTAAATCTTCTTTAGAATACTTTAATATAACTTTATCACAAATTAAACTATAAACATACTCTCGAAATTCTGTATCTACAAGTAGTTTTGACCAATCCTTAGATTGAAATTTTTTCTCATCTGTTATTTCGCCAGTTTCCTTATCAATTATGGGAAGTGTATACCAAGCTCCTGTAACTTTAACAATACCATGTTCTTTCATTACAGTTAACCAACTACCATCATCATCAATGCCACTTTCAAAATAAAGTGGAAACTCACAATGTCTTAATGGTGGGCCTAATCTATTTTTAATAACTTGAGCTTGAATCTTCATACCAATCGTATTTTTTTTAGTATCTTTTATTTGACCTTTATTCTTTAAACGAATACGAGTTGAAGCATGAAAAGGTAATGCTTTACCACCACTTGTTGTCCAAGGGTCTCCAAACATTACACCAAGTTTTTGACGAAGTTGATTTGTAAATACAAGAGCTACTTTACGTTTCCCAATCATCTGAGTAATCTTCCTCATAGCTTTTGATATAATAATAGCTTTACTTGTAGCCCAACCATCTTTTTCAAAATCGGCTTCCATTTCTACTTTGGTAGATGCTCCAGCTAAACTATCAACCAAAATAGTAACTAATCTACTATTATCTTCTTCTCTAACTTTAGTAACTATCTTCTCTATAGCTTCAAATATTTCTTCTACAGTTTCTAAGTGAACATATAACATATTGTCTATATCAATACCAATAACTTCAAGAAATTCTTTACTAACGGCAGTTTCAGTATCCATATAAACGGCTATACCACCCTTTTTTTGTGTAGAAGCTAATAAATGGGCTCCAACCAATGATTTACCACTTGATTCTAACCCATTTATTTCTGTTATTCTTCCTATTGCTATACCACCATTGGGTCTATTAGAAATAGCCAAATCCAACATGGATGAACCAGTTGAAATCCAACCACTTACATCTGATGGTGCTTCATCTTTACCATCGAGAAAGTATGCAACCTTTGGATAATCTTTTTTAAATTGTTTATTTAAACTTGCAGATAAAACTGATGCCAATTCATCTCTTGCAGACATATATTTCTCCTATATAAAAGTGGGTAGTTAGGCGTACAAACACAGCCATCTCATCGCTTAAATTCTGTAGGATACTACCCACCATTGTGGTTTTATTTACCGATTAAATAATTCGTCAAATGCCGAAGAAGCGTCATCTACAGTTGTAGTCTGTTTTAAAGTTTCCTTTGCAATAGTCTCTACAGTTTCTTCTTTCTTCATTTCACCATTAGTAGAATTACCTTTACCTTCACCATCAGATGGATTCAACCATTCATTTAGAACATTAGTAAGGTCATCATATGAAAGTTCATTATAAACCTCATTCAAATTAACTTGATTATCTAATGCACTTTTCATCTGTTTTGCATCTTCTGAAATGGGAGTCTGATTTGGTTTGACACGAATGCTCGTAGTTGGAAAAGATTTTCCAGTTTCCTCTGCAGTCTTAAACTCTACAACAACATCACGACCATTTACCGCGTCAGCGATATCACCATAATCGGGGTCTGTAATGATAGAAAGAAGTTCTTGATAAACTGTTTTACCAAAACCCCAAAATTTGATACCATCATTCTCGGCGTCACGAACAAGTACAGGTGCAAAAGTTCTCATTTTAGCTTCAAGTTTCTTTCCAAGTCTCCAATCATCACGATTACCAGATTGTTTCAATTTATCAGCGAATTCTTCAACTGGGTCAGGGCGACCAAAAGAAATCGGTGATATATAGGTACGTCCACCTAAATCATAATGAAAATACAACTCGATAAAAGGCGTAGATTTATTATACTTGAATGGTACAATTCTTACTACTTGTTTTCCTGGTTGTGGTTTCCAAAGATTATTGGAACGTTGATTTGTGGTTTGTAACTGATTTAAGCGTTTCTTAATTGCTTCAATATCCATTTTATATTCTCCATGTTATTATTTGTTATTTATTATTTTTTAATCAAGATAACCTTGATTCCATAATAATATATATCTGGGGTGTTAACCAAACACCCAAGCTTTTTTTGTATTATTTCTATCATAACACTTATAATTTATAACTACGAATGGTAAACTATCTGAATTATAGCCTTCTTGAGCTATTCCTCTTTGAGTTACTTGAGCTTCTCTATCTTTTCGAGTAAATATCCAAATACCTTTTCCTGTTTTTGTAGTCTTATCAATTACATTAAAATCTTTTTCATATGATTGCATATCAACTATAACTTCTTTATGGCCTGGGTCATCATCAAAAGATGATGCGTGTGGTAAAGGAAATGTCCACAAAATATTTTTACTTATTCTACAAACTTCATCAACAAAAGTTTTCATATATTCTTGTGGTATATGTTCAAGTGTTTCTGAACACCACACCCAATCCCATTGTTTATTTTTAAAATCTGTACCATCAATGACATCTTGACAATAATCAACTTTATCGCCTGGTCTTATATCTAAATTTTTATATTTGCTACATCGAGTCTGTAAAACACCTTTGTATGGTGCCGTACTACCACCACCTACATCGAGTATTGATTCGGCTCCTCGTGGCGGCAAATACATTAGAAAAAATCTTATAACATTTTCTACATTTTTGTGTGATGAAACATCAATCATAATAACCTTTTTAATAAAAAAGGGTTCGGTTGGTTTTTAAGTTTATTTATAGTGGAAACTAAAAATCGGTTGAACCCTTTTTAATATTTCGAAAATTTGGGGATGTGAGACTTGCGATTACTCACAACTTTCAGCTCAGATTTATCGTACCTTGTACCTAACACCCAAAAGTTACTTCGGTTATTCTAATAGATGGTTAATCTACGTTGAATCGAGTACAACCTCTGTGCCATTACCTTATCTCTCTGAGATTAGATTATTCGGTCACGAAGTAGGATTTCGGTTTTACCCTTACCTACAACAAGGTTAAAGAATCGCGTTCTTTAGATTTTTCTGAAAGTACATTCCAAGTCGTATGTCTACAAAACTAATGACACCACATTCAGCGTCGAGTTAGTCACCACAACTTCTTGGTAGATTGTCTTATGGGCTTCCTCTGATACCCATTATTCGACCAATCCCATAGAGAGATAATTACTCTCTCCACTTTCCATTCTCAATTTGTCAAAAAACTAAAACTTATAAATATATATATATATCCAAAGTTCAAAACGTTCAAGCTTTTTTGCTTTAAATTGTTATCCAGGTTCTCAAATAAATATTCTTTGAATTTATATGACAAACTCGAATCTCATAATCTCCTGGTGGTATTTCTTCCCCATAATCCTGTGTATAATATAACGTCCATGTATATGTAAAATCTCTCGTCCTACCGTCTGGCCATGGACTTCTCTGAAATGGTTGGGTATGAACTACCTCACCTATAACATTAACAACTTCTACAAAAGTTTTCTCTTCACTAACCCTATATCTAATTTTCACAACATTACCTTTTTTATCAGTATCTCCCCATGCCAGTAACGGATGTTCATTAAAGGTATCTTCTACGATTATAGGTTCATTGCTAACTTCCTCATTTAAATGAGATATAAATAATGTGGATATTATAATAACAATTAATATACCAACTATAATTTCTAAAAGTTCATAAAATTTCATACTTTTATTTTCTTCCTTATATAAGATAAATAGTTATCCATCTCTTCTAACTTAGGATTATTTTTATCTTTCTTGAATAACTCATCTCTTTTATTTTTTAATTTACCATATACTTTTTTGTATTCTATTTGTGAAATACCATACATAGACTTTCTGTAATATAAAAGTGCTAACGCTTCATCTTCTGCTTCTGCACCACGAACACCAGCCGCCGCTGTTATGTTATCTACTTCTTGTATTTCTTCTTTTCCAATCTCTATAATTTCTTCCCATATAACTTCTTCCCACATAATATCCAAATCAAGAGCCAGATGATTCTTTGGCTCTTGACTAAGAATTGTACTACTGAGAAGTAGTATACTCGACAGGCTCTTCAGCAAGTGTAAAACTTGTTGAATCATAGCTGTAATACCATACCTCATCATTCCGTCTTTGATGCATAAGTGCTGGTTTATCATTGAGTAATGTGTAATTTTGTGGTAACGCAAGTTGCCACTCGTCATCTTCATTAGGTATACCCAATGTTAAATTGATTTTAACATTACGACTTCTACCCAAAACTGATAATGGATTAAATGGCCATGATTCTATGCCACTTTCTATTAATCTGTTTTGAGCTTCGGATTCGCATCCAGCCCAAATCATACTAACAAATGTCTTTTCAGTTCTAAGTTCTGCATTGTATAGTGTCGTTGCGTATCTTGGTATAGCCACGGCTGCAAGAATACCCAAGATAATCGTAACCATTATGAGTTCAATTAATGTGAATCCTTTTTGATTTTTTAACATGACTAATCTCCTTTCTCCCTTACGGGGTTAATACCTTGTGTAGTTCTGCAGGGTTTTCAGCATCCGCTATAATCAAAGCCGGTGCTTTTGCAGTTGAACCACTTCCACTTCCAGCGATTACTAAGTAAATGTAAGCTCCATCCTGAAACGTTGAGGAAATACCTTGATTACCAAAGTTTTCTTTAAAATCAGTTGCACCATCTACATCGAATCCAACATCTACTTGATGTGTTGAACCTACGAAACTCATCCAATCACCTGCAAGTGCATCTTCATCATCTACTGCCGGTGAAAAAACATATACGTAATCAGATAAATCTGCTTCGTAAGAAGTTTGTGTATTTAGAATAGTTTCTAAATATATTTCTACCGCGGCATCTGTACCTGTATTTGCTGGTAACTCGAATCCACCAACTTTTTCATCATACTTAGTTTGTCCTGGAAATCTTCCACGACCTTCTGTAGACACTTTAGCATTATAGTAGTTATTAGCAGCAGAAGTTATCTTGTCAATAGATGCGATGGTAGACCTTGATTTAGCCGCGTCACCAACTCCACCGAATTTCGGTGCGGCTGTGGTAGCTAATGTACCCATCATCGCAGTAACAACGGCGAATTCAGCAAGTGAATTACCTTTGTTATTCTTTAGTTTTTTAATTAAGTTTATAAACATTTTATGTTCTCCATATTATTTTATCTTCGAAATACTCACTTTAAGTACTTCTCCTACCTTATATGTTACAATAATCGTACCAAACTACCCTGCTGCCTAAACTTTTTTTTAAGTGTTTATATTGTTGGATTTATATTGATAAAAAATAGGCAAAAAAAAGTACTCAATTGAGTACTTCTTTATTTGTAACATTTTGTTATAACAATAAGTTACACTAACGTATGATTATGTTACATAGTCGGGGTGGAGAGATTCGAACTCCCGACCTCCTGCTCCCAAAGCAGGCGCGCTAACCGGACTACGCTACACCCCGTTATATATTGAAAATGGGTTAATTCCAGTAATCCTAAGATTTGCAGTGATGACTTAACATCCTAATCAACCCAATAACGGAAAGGGGGAACTGAAAGTAGTGACCGAGCTACGATGTACATTCCAGTTCCCACAGATTTTCTCTCAATTCAACGACCAGTGTGTGGTATATTTCTCTTAGTCGGAAAGGAAGTTACCAAAGAACAAGACTATTAGTCACTATTCTTTCTTCCTTACATCTTCCCTCAGCCCTTGGTCAACTAGCCTACTTATTTTACGACCTAACGGGTTCAGAACTCTCTTGAGATTTCTGATTTGTAACCTTATCCTATTTTCAAAAAACTAAATCTTTGAGAGTTCCAAATTGGTAGTCACTCTCAAACCCACCATCTTTTTCAAATTATCGTAGAAAAAGACAAAAACCACGAATTCTTGTGAGTCTTTACGCCCTTAGACTCTTTTCAATTTTATCCCAATCTAATGGGTCGGGCTTAAATCAGTATTTTTAACATATCTCTCATTTCCTATACCTTAATATACGAATAATGCAAACAACAGTCAAGAGCTATTTTCACTTTTTTATGGATGAAATGGAGCACCATCAAGTATAAATGCTATAACCATTAACATATATAATAGAGCTATACATACTAACCCCATTAACATATCTTTTACTTTTTCTTTTATGTTAGACATAACCTACCTCTTTATTAACTATTTTGGTCAACTGACCAGCATATTTTAACATTTTCTTACGAGCTATTTTCATCTGTTTAAATACGAACTCATAATATCACCATCAACACCACTAAAACCTACTCCATTATTATAGTAAGTTCCACCATTTTCTTTTTCATCTTCGGTCTGTAAATCATATATTCGTTTCATACCACGAATGACAGCGTCATCACGACTTTCTATCAAACCTTTAATTTCGTCTTTAGTCCAAACTTTCATCATATCAAATAATTTGGACCTGTCCATGAATACCAACTAACACTTCCATCAAAAATTGAACCTCTAACGTGTTTAGCAGGAGCTCTCCAACCAGCCGCTTTAAATACATCACCAACAAAATAAGGAATACCTTTTAACATACCATCTGTTTTAGCAACAAATCCCCAAACAGAATTATCATGTATCACTTTATCAAATTTCCTACCAGGACTAATACTTAAAACCATACCATCTGGTTTATAAGTTTTAGATGGATTCCAAGATTTATACTTATTATTGATTCCAATAAGTAAATCACTTATCGCTGAATCATACATTTTTTTATTTTCTTTATTCATTTTATCCTCAACTTCTACCTAAATATAAGGATAATGCAAACAACAGTCAAGAGCTATTTTTATTTTTTTTCCAAAGATTCAACATACTCAAGTAAGTTATCGGCATAACCTGTAATACTATGGTCTGACAACCCATCGAAGTAATCTTTATTCTTGAAACCACTCCATCTACCTTTCAGCCTATCTAAAGTTCGTTTCCATACATTAGTACCGAGTTCAACCGTACCTTTGGAATTGATATATCGTAATTCACCATGATGTCTGTATCCCCAATGATAGAAAGGCATCTTGGTTACGTCATCTGAATTATTAACAAACCTATAATGTGGTATATCTAAACTTTTCTTAAACGATTCATTACCTACTCTTGGTGAACCATACGTGTATAACCCATCAACTATAAAGTTAGCAGTATTTAATCTACCTGCAACTATAGTCGCCATAGATGCTCCGAGTGAATGACCAGTAATAACTAATTTCCTACCTTTAAGTTGTTTTATAACATAGTCTCGTACATCTACCCAAAGCTTATCAACTTCCTTTTCAAATCCCATGTGTACCTTACCATAAGAATATTTCGCAATAATAGAATCAACCTTTAGGTCAGCCTTAATATCAGACCACGACTTAACTTCCGTGCCCCTGAATGCTAACACAAAGTATTCATCATTATATGTAGCATGAGCTTGTGCTCCCTTCTTATCAAAATATTTGTGTCTATTAAATCCCAAACCCTTATACAAAGGTTTAGCTGTCTTACCATCCATATAGGCTGCTTCCGAACACTTTGCCATCACCCATCCAAAACTTTCCTTATTCATTTTACTTCTCCTTGTTTACATTCAATGATAATACCATCAGTACTACCCCTATACATAGTACCACTTTCCAATATAGGATTAAATATTCTAAATTTAAATTCATTTTTTATTTAATTGGATTTATTCGTATACTTCGTTTACCCGAATGTTTATTTTGTAAATCATTTTTTTCATCAACTTCAAAAAAGAAAATTTGAAATAATCTACTATCTTCTATTGTTTGGCCAAAATATGATGTACCAGAATGAAAATTTCTTCCATCAAATAGTACTAATCTATTATAAACATTAGCAGTATCTAATTCAGTAGCACTTAAATTTTTAATGCTTCTATGTCCAGTTTCTATATGTTCATAAAATGCTGTTCCAGTTTCTGATGGTGCATTTGGTGTTAAATATAAAACTCCACCCCTATTACCGTGGTCAGCATGAATAACTGGTCGAATTTCTGCATTACACCATTGAAAACAACCATTAGTACTGATATCATCATCATGTGTATCAAAATTAGAAATAATCTTATTATTTAATATTATTTCAAATACTGATTCATACATTGGTGTAAATGTGGCTGGTTTTGTTCTAACTCCAACACTACCCCTTTCTTCATATGATAAAGTTAACGCGTATTCTCTTATTTCATCTGGATTCTCTAAAAAATTATCCACTATAGTAATATGTCTACTATAATTTTCATTTATTTTTGGTATAATATTAGAAATCATAAAAATTTGTATTATTTAAATTATCATTAACAGCTTGACTTATTGTATCATTCATTATATGATTATTTTTCAAATCAAGAAAAATATTCTTACTTTCTTCAATTCTACCAATCCACCATGCCGATACAGCCTTATTAAAAATCAATCCATAATCACCTGGATATAATAATTCAACTCCACTAACATTTTTTTCATTTTTAATATATTCAAGTCCACATACAGCTGTAGTATAAGCTTCTTGCCATCCAAGACTATTACCAGTCGGGCCAGTTCCAATTTCTAAACACCAATTTTGATACATATCTGATAAGAAAAAATAAGCTTCTGGTCGAGTTGGTATAAGAGCTATAGCGTGTAAATATAATCCTCGTACCGAATATTGTCTATTTCCTTGCCGATAAAGACATTGTGCACATTTGATTAACATTTCATATACAATATCATCATTATCGCTAAATTTAATTACTCTTTCATAATAAGATAGTGCACTAGCCGTTTGATTTATACTATTATACTCTATAGCTAAATTTAAATTATTCTGTATATCTTTGGGGTTGTTTATATAAGTTTCTAATTTATTTTGCATTATCATATCCTAATATAAATGTGGTATATCACTACAAATTCCTGCACAATCATATTCTGTAATTGTTTGTAACTCTGGGAGAACACAAATAGATTTCTTTGTTAATGGTTGTAAAGGATATGTCCATAAATAACCTTTTGACGTTAAAGTAACATCATCCTTTTGATGAAAAAAACAATGTGCTCCTATCTCTTGAAGTTTATATAATGCTTCTATATTTTTAGCATGACACCAAACCTCTTTCTTTAAAAATAAATCAGAGTTAACTCTATATTGAGGCCTATCATGTCCTGTCCACCATGTATCTGTATACCAAACATCAATTTCAACATTGTATCCGGCATCAATAGCTTCTTGACAATATTTATCACCATTCTCTCTTTCTGGAATTCTTCCATTTAAATTTCCTCTATGTGATATTAAAATCATTTTAATTTTCCCCATTTTTCTATAGATTGTTTATATTCTTTTTTATGGATTCCATCTATTCCTTGTCTTAATGCTTTAACACCAGATAATGTTCCACCAGGGTGACCATGTATAGCACCACCAACATTAGCCATATAATCTACACCAAATTTTTTATTGATAGTTTGTATTAATCCAGCGTGCATACCACAACTTAATGACGGCATAACATTGTATGTTCTTAATATATCTAAAGTTTTTGATAGTTCATTTTCATCTTCAGACATATAACCACCCCACATACCAGCGTGAATAAAATCAACACCCATCATTCCAGATAACTGACATATAACTTTCCAATCAATATGATATGCGTGACTTTTTTCAGTTAATACTTTATCA
>LWDU01042849.1_pt1 | contig 13100 bp, 11 predicted proteins | sample 727161 | NCBI WGS metagenome assembly LWDU01 (sample SAMN04566230, study PRJNA314399) | hydrothermal vent metagenome | isolation source: deep sea hydrothermal plume seawater | place: Mexico: Gulf of California, Guaymas Basin | collected 2004-07-11 | reverse complement strand
CCATCTGCACGACTAATAATATGGGTTTCCTCAGGATTATTTATATAACTTAAATCACTAAAGGATTGAATTAAATGCTTGGCATTTTTTTGTTGGAGAGCAGAAGTACTTATAGTCATTAGAATTCCTCAATTAAATTGTCAATAAATTAGCTAATAAAAAATATTGTGATCACAGATTATAATATAGATAAACGAGAATAAACGCAAGGAGTTTTCACTCATTAGATACAAATAAAATTAAACCATCAGATCAAGTATGATTACTCATTGAGAGATTCATTGAGCATTTCCATCCCTTCTAATATATCACTATGGATAGCCTCTACCAAAGCTACAGAATCTTTAGCTTTAATTGCATCAATAGCTGAATGATGAAAATCTTTCAGAGTTTGAGTTCCTGCTCTACCTGCAACAATTCTATAAAAAGGTGAAAAACGTAACCATAAAGTTTTTACCAGAGGAAGAAGTACAGGTGATGATCCAGCCTCATAAATACCAAAATGAAACTGATAATTGTATTTAATATAGTCTTCAATGTTTCCAGTTGAGATAGCATAATCAAGATTTTTATCTATATTTATCAGTAGTTTGAGTCTTTTAGAATCAATATGTTTTAAAGCAAGGCCAGATAGCTGTGGCTCTAAATTTAATCTAGCAACCTTCAATTCATCAAACTTAGATTGAGTCATCTGAGATACAGTAATTCTTCGCTTTTCAGACATATCAAGGGCGCCCTCAGAAATAAGTCTCTTTGCAGCCTCACGCACAGGCATTGTGCTAACTCCAAATGAATTAGCAATCCCTCTAAAAGTAAACGAAATACCAGGAACAAATTCTCCTGAAAGAATTAACTGGCATAGAGAGTTATATACCCATTCATTTGTATTAAGCCCTGAATCCCTTGGTTCAACTTTTGATAATATATCCTTACTCATATTTTATTAATCATTTAAATTTATATTTATAATTTGTGATCACAAATATGATACAATTATCTCACAGTTAGTACCAAATATGTTGGTAAAGTGAATCTGTCAAATCTTTTTTACTATAATTTATTCAATTAATTGAATATTAGAATTATTGAGAATATTGCAAAAAAAAAGGGGAGCTATGAAGATCGAATTAGTCTATTCTCAAGACTTGCAATAAGATAGAATTAATTTTGTTAAATAGCAAGTAATTAATATTTTATTTTACTAATGATAGGATGTATAGTAAGTCAGATTAAAAAAAAATTTAAGAGATTTTTATAATGAAACAAGATAGTATTGCAATCAAAGTCGAAGGTGTTAGTAAGATATATGGCAAGGGGGAAAGTGCATTTCTTGCCCTTAATAACGTCACACTTAATATTCTTGATAATGAATTTTTTACGCTTTTGGGGCCATCAGGCTGCGGAAAAACCACCTTGTTGCGCATAATAGCTGGTTTTGAGAATCCTACTCAAGGCTTAATCTTACTTCATGGTGAGGACATCTCTCACTTGCCGCCTAATTTGCGTTCGGTTAATACCGTATTCCAAAGTTACGCTTTATTTCCTCACATGACTGTAGCCGAAAATATCAGCTTTGGCCTAGAGATGTTAAATAAACCAAAACAAGAGATAAAGAAAACGGTCAGCAAAATGCTCTCTCTAGTTCACATGGAGGAGTTAAAAGACCGGCGTATTGATGAACTATCTGGTGGTCAGCAACAGCGTGTTGCTTTAGCACGAGCACTTGCGCCTGAACCTAAAGTGTTGCTTCTTGATGAGTCATTGGCGGCCCTTGATTACAAGCTACGTAAAGAAATGCAAATTGAACTCAAACGCTTGCAGCACGCAACTGGAATTACCTTCATCTTTGTAACCCATGATCAAGAAGAGGCATTAACTATGTCTGATCGTATTGCTGTTATCAATGAAGGTAAGTTGTTGCAAGTAGGCACGCCGCATGAAATTTACAACAAACCAAAAGATCATTTTGTTGCCAGCTTCGTAGGAGATACTAATTTTTTAGAAATGTCTTCTGCCTCTAAGTCTGATACCGATGAAGAACTTATCTGTTTAGACTTTAACAATGGTCAAACCCTAATGGTGTCGTGTGAAAAAGACATGGTTTTGAGTAAAGGTGTATCTATTGCAATCCGCCCAGAAAAAGTGAGCTTGATTGAAGACAATGATTCTTCTTTACTGGCTGGAAAAGTAGTTGATGTCAGTTTTTTTGGCACTGATACTCACTACTCAATTGAATTAGACACTAGTGCCGATGAATCGTACAATTTTTATGTACGAATGCAAAATGCTAGTAATCAGAGTAGGCAGTACGCTACTGGTGAAAGAGTTGGAGTTATTTTCAATGCAGAAGATATTCAAGTGATTGACGACTCAAGATAATGGATCAAAACATTCAATCAGTTGTTGAATTTCCTGAATCAAAGCTTGAGCGCTCAAAGGCAAAGCAAAGAACGATTCGTAATTATTTCCTGAGTGCACCCGCACTTATTGTTTTGACTGTTGCAGCTTCTGGGCCGCTATTTATTATGCTGTTTTACTCATTTTTAACAGCTGATGAATGGGGTGGTGTTGTTTGGCAAGGTTCTTGGCAAGGCTGGTTTGAAGTTTTTATGCGGCACGATATTTTTGATGGAACACTATTGCCAGCCGATGCACATTTGTCGATTTTTTGGCGCTCGATAAAACTCTCTCTCGTGACCACTCTACTTTGCATTGTTTTTGGTTTTCCAACTGCGTACTTTATCGCGACACGCCCAAGAAGTCAGAGAAGTTTTTGGCTATTCCTAGTGACTGTTCCATTTTGGACAAACTTATTAATCCGTACTTTTGCAATCATGCAAATCCTAAGTCATTCTGGATTTGTGAATAAATTTCTTCAATCCTTAGGTTTGATTGAAGAGCCTCTAAGACTCTTGTACACCGAAACAGCTGTGACAATCGGAATGGCTTACGTTTATTTGCCATTAATGGTGCTACCTCTTTACGCAACAATTGAGCGACTTGATTTTAGCTTACTTGAGGCTGCATATGACTTATATGCATCAAGGCTCCAAGTATTGAGACGTGTTATTATTCCACTTGTAAAGCCAGGCTTGGTGGCAGGCTCTATTTTGGTGTTTATTCCATCTATTGGTGCATATGTCACCCCAAGATTGTTGGGTGGAGGTAAGAGTTTGATGCTTGGAAATTTGATTGAATTGCAGTTTGGCCAAGGTAGAAATTGGCCTTTGGGCGCAGCATTATCAATCACTCTGCTAGTTATTGTTATGGTAGCAATGCTTTTTTACGTGCGAAGTACAAGTCGCTCGGGAGTTAGCCATGCACATTAATTTTTTAAAAAAACGCAACAGGGACCGCTTCAATGTGGAGTATGTGCCAAGTTTTCCAGTACTAGCACTCATTTGTATACTTTGCTTATACGCACCAATGGTTCCATTACTTTTCTACTCTTTTAATGACTCAACATTGCTCACTGTCTGGCATGGCTTCTCATGGCAGTGGTACGAAGCAGCATGGAATAATGAAAGAGTTCAAGAAGTAACCCTTCGCTCACTTGGTCTTGCTTTACAAGCTTCTGTCTACAGTACTATTCTGGCAACAATGGCGGCACTAGCTACAACTCGCGTGCCAAAGTATCGAGGTCAGGGATTGATTTATGCAGTTATCAATCAGCCCATAATGGTGCCTGAAATAGTTACAGCTGTTGCTCTGTTGATTTTCTTTGCTTCTATCAAAGCTGCTACAGGTTATCAAGGCGCTGCATATTTAGTCTTGGCCCACACAGCTTTTTGTATTCCGTTTTCCTACTTGCCTATTCGTGCTAGACTTGAGAACATGAATTTATCCCTAGAGAATGCGGCTGCTGATTTATATGCCAGTCCATGGCGTACTTTTAAGCGAGTGACTTTTCCATTACTATTCCCCGGAATTTTAGCTGGCGCGATGTTGGCGTTTGTCATTTCGTTAGATGACGTAGTTATAACTGAATTTGTAAAAACACCCGGCAAAGATACTTTACCAACCTATATGCTGGGTGAGTTAAGGCGGGAGGTTACACCCGAGATTAATGCGATTTCAAGCGTTCTTTTTGTAGTTTCAATCTTGTTGGTAGGAATGACGTTCCTAATCAGCAGCAAAAAGTAGATGTGAGAAAGTAAGAAAGTAAGAAAGTAAGAAAGTAAGAAAGGGAGAATAACTGATAATTTTTATTTTAAACGGTTTGTTGGTTGTTCGTTTTATTAGTAGAAAATAGGAGAAATAAATCATGAGAAAATTAAAAAACTCAATCCTAATTAGCTCTGTTGCTGCTAGTATGCTTTTTGTAAGTCAAAGCGTATCTGCAGCGGGAGAGTTAAATATTTATAACTGGGGTGATTACACCAGCCCAGAGCTTATAACTAAGTTTGAGGAAACTTATAATGTTACGGTGACAATTACAGACTATGATTCAAATGATACTGCTTTAGCGAAAGTTAAAGCGGGTGGACATGGGTTTGACATTGCCATTCCTTCAGCAAACTATATGCCAATTTGGATTAGTGAGGGCTTGTTGCTTAAAACCCGTCCAGATCAGATGAGTAATTTCAAAAATGTATTACCTGAGTGGACTAACCCAGACTGGGACCCAGGCAGACATTACTCAGTTCCATATCAGTGGGGTAGTGTGGGTATGGTGGTTAATACTGATGTGTATTCAGGTGACATTAACACATCAGCTATTGCCTTTGATCCGCCAGAAGAATTAGTGGGAAAAATTAATGTAGCTCCTGAAATGGGGGATATTATTGGTATGGCGCTCTACTACGTTGGTAGTGAGCCTTGTACTGAAGATAAAGCTGCGTTGAAAAGAGCACGTGATGTTCTGATGGCTGCAAAACCAAAGTGGGTTTCGATGAACTACAGTATCAAAGAGCCATTTGCTAGTGGTGATATTGCAGCTTCTGTCTATTGGAATGGTGATGCAATGCGCACAAGACAAGAAACTCCTTCTGTTCATTACGGCTACCCTAAAGAAGGCTATGTCTTATGGATGGATAGCGTTGTCGTGTTAAAAGAGACAAAAAATGCTGAGAATGCTAAGCTGTTCCAGAACTTTATGATGGAGCCTGAAAATGCTGCTTTAGCATCTAATTTTGCAATGTATGCAAACGGCATTAAAGGTTCAAGTGAGTTTATGCTTGATATTTTAGCAACTGCACCTGAGGTTCAGATTCCTGCAGAGCATCTTCCTAACGGTCGTTTTATCGAAATGTGCTCGGCTGAAGTCAATAAGCTCTACTCGGGTATTTGGACTGAAATGATGAAGTAGCTTTAGGTTAAAAACGATCATTTCTTGATGTGCTGGTTTTAATGGCTCATGAGACAGGCAAATGATCGTTGTTTAATTGTGACCCACTGATGCTCTCTTTAGTACTTTTGAGTGTTGGTGGGACATTTATGTATCTAATAAATTTGAGTATTTTTTTTTGATCAATTTTAACTTTTTAGTCGGCACTAGACTAGCTAAGAAAAAATTCAACTAGGAATAATAATGAATCTAAAAGTAAATAAAAATCGTCTCTGGCAATCTTTGATAAAAATGGCAGAAATTGGCCCTGGAGATAATGGCGGATCTTGCAGATTGGCCTTGACTGATTCTGATATAGAGGGCCGTAACTTACTAAAGAGTTGGGCTGCTCAATTAAATTGTAGTCATCGGTTAGACTCCATGGGCAATCTATTTATAAGGCGTGAAGGTAATAATAGCAAAGCGCCAGTCCTTATGGGAAGTCATTTAGATACTCAACCTTGTGGTGGAAGATTTGATGGTGTTTTGGGTGTGCTTGGTGGGCTTGAAGTGCTGCGCGTATTGGAAGAAAATAATATTAAAACTGAACATCCATTGGAAGTTGTCGTTTGGACAAATGAAGAAGGCGCAAGATTTTCACCTGCCATGATGGGTTCTGGAGTATTTTCTGGAGTTTTTAAGCAATCAGAGATTTTTTCGCACAAAGATAATAACGGTGTCAGCGTTGAACAGGCGTTACATCATAGTGATCAACTTGGAAGCGAGGTTTGTAAATCATTTCCAATTGAGGCATATTATGAGTTGCATATAGAGCAAGGACCAGTGCTGGAGTTAGAAAACAAAACTATTGGTGTTGTTACAGGTGCTCAAGGAATTTCCTGGAATCATGTTACTCTTAATGGCCAAAGTGCCCATGCAGGAACTACCCCCATGAACTATCGTAAAGATCCTGTTTCTGGAATTGCTCAGATTGTTAAAGGGTTGCAAAAAATAATTAAAGAACAAAAAGACTCTTTATATACTGTTGGACGTGTTGAGTCAAAACCAGACTCAATAAATTCTGTTGCAAACAAAGTATTTTTTACTGTAGATTTAAGGCATCCTGAGGACGCAATTTTAAAAATAATGCAGCAAAAATTTAAGGATTTGATTGATGAAGTATGTGTCAGAGAGAATCTGACAAGTGAGTTAAATAATATTTGGCACTCACCAGCAATATCATTTAATGAGAACTGTATTTTAAAAGTAAAAATCGCAACTGAAAAATTAGGCTACAGTTATCAAAATATAGTTTCTGGTGCTGGACATGATGCTTGCCAAATTTCATATGTTGCGCCAGTAGGGATGATTTTCATTCCTTGTAAAGGTGGCCTGAGTCATAATGAAGCCGAAAGTATTTCACCTGAAAATGCCCAAGCAGGGGCAAACGTTTTGCTAAATGCAGTTTTAGAAAGCTCTGTAATTAACTAAGGAAAATTATCCATGAAAACCTTCTATAGTAAGGAACACATTTTAAGAGACTCCAAAACAGAGTTATTTGGTGGTGAGCTGGTGCCACCCTTTGAGTGCCCAGTTCGTGTTGAATTTGTTATTGAAGAAATAACAAAACGTCATTTTGGAGAAATCATTATGCCCAAGCATTTTGGTAAAGAACCTCTTTTAAGGATTCATAGTAGTGACTATTTAGATTTTTTAGAAAATTGTTGGATTGATTGGCAGAATGCAGGCTATCTAGGCGAAGCGATTGCAACGACATCACCATCAAAAAGATTGACTCGAAATGTGCCACCGAGAGAAATTGATGGACGCATTGGTTATTATTGTTTAGCATCAGAAACTTCAATTTCAAAGGGCACTTGGGAAGCATCTTATCTTGCCGCTGACGTAGCATTGACTGGCGCAGAGAGGATTAATAAAGGAAGTGCCTCTGCATTTTCACTGTGTAGGCCTCCTGGACACCATGCTGCGACTGACATGTTTGGTGGCTACTGTTTTGTTAATAATGCTGCAGTTTCAGCGCAGTATTTGCTTGATAATGGTGCTAAAAAAGTAGCGATATTAGATGTAGATTTTCACCATGGAAACGGCACGCAGTCTATTTTCTATGATCGTGATGATGTGATGTTTTGCTCTCTTCATGGTGATCCCATGGATGCTTTCCCTTACTTTCTTGGCGGCAATGATGAAAGGGGAGAAGGCGATGGCTTTGGTTATAATTTTAATTACTCACTTCCTCCTGGCACCTCATATAGTGTCTGGTCTCAGGCTTTAGATAATGCGCTCTCAAAAATTAAAAACTATCAAGCTGATGCTCTAATTGTCTCGTTGGGGGTGGATACTTATGAAAATGACCCAATTTCTTTTTTTCGACTGCAGTGTGATGATTTTAGCGATTATGGTCAGAGGATTGCCAAACTTGGCTTACCAACCTTGTTTGTTATGGAAGGTGGCTATGCAGTTGAGGAGATAGGTGTTAATGTTGTTAACGTTCTGCAAGGTTTTGAAGGGTAGCTAGAATTATTTATTATGACTTTTCAACACCCTTTTATTAAGTGAACCTTTTCAACATAATAGAGATATGGGTGCTTTCAGGGATAAGTTGTGCTTAATAACTAATTTAAAATAGGAGTAATAGAAAATGAGCATCAGTCTGAAACAATGGGAGGAAAAAGTCGTAGAACTTGATCTTCCTAATCACTTCTGGATTAATGGTAAAGCAGTTGATGCCAAAAATGGCTCGACGTTTGATTCTATCAATCCTGCCACTGGTAAAGTTATGACCAAGACTGCGGCAGGGTCTTCATCAGATATAGATGCTGCCGTTTCTGCAGGTAGAACAGCTTTTAACTCTGGAGTATGGGCCAATGCCTCCCCTTCAGACAGAAAGGTAACATTGTTAAAACTGGCCGACTTGATAGATAATAACACTGAGGAGCTTGCGTTACTAGAAAGTCTTAATACCGGTAAGCCAATTACTGACGCTTTAACAATTGATATTCCAGGCGCTGCAGCGATTCTTCGCTGGCATGCTGAGGCAATTGACAAGCTATACGATGAAGTTGCTCCAACGGGCCGTGGTAGTTTAGCTATGATCAGGCGGGAGCCACTAGGCGTTGTAGGAGCTGTTGTGCCATGGAACTTCCCTTTAGATATGGCTATTTGGAAATGTGCCCCCGCTTTGGCAGTTGGAAACTCAGTAGTATTAAAGCCAGCTGAACAATCCTCATTTACTGCGATTCGCTTAGCCCAATTGGCAAGTAAAGCTGGTTTTCCGAATGGTGTTCTTAATGTTGTCACTGGGCTTGGACACGAAGCTGGTAAGGCATTGGGACTTCATATGGATGTTGATTGTGTTGCCTTCACAGGCTCTACCGAGGTGGGTAAATATTTTCTACAGTACTCAGGCCAATCCAATATGAAGCAAATTTGGTTGGAATGTGGCGGTAAGAGTCCCAATTTAATCTTTGCTAATTGTAAAAACTTAGATGCAGCAGCTGCAGCTTCTGCTTTTGGTATATTCTTCAATCAAGGTGAAGTCTGTAGTGCTAACTCAAGAGTTTTGGTAGAGGCGAGTATCAAAAATGAATTTTTAACACTTTTAAAGAAACATGCGCAAGATTGGCATCCAAGTTATCCATTGAATCCAGCATCTACAGCTGGCTCTCTTGTAACTGTCGAACATGCGAATAAAGTGATGGACTATGTTGAAAAAGGAATTGCTCAAGGCAAACTTTATTGCGGAGGTAAGCGACTTAATATTAACGATAGTAATTGCTATCTCGAGCCAACGATTATCGAAGTTCAGCCTCATCATGTTATTGCTCAAGAGGAAATTTTTGGACCTGTGGCTTCGGTGATGAGCTTCAGTGGAGAGTTAGAGGCCATTGAAATGGCTAATAACTCTATCTATGGTTTGGCGGCGTCAGTTTGGACAGACGATCTTTCTCAAGCTTTGCGCGTATCTGATGCACTTGTTGCTGGAACGGTATCGGTTAATGCTTGTGATAAGTTAAGCCCTCTGACACCATTTGGTGGGTTTAAGCAATCAGGAAATGGACGTGACCTATCTCTCCATTCATTTGACAAATACAGTGGTTTAAAGACCTGTTGGATAGAATACTAATAAATACCATTACGAGGATTAATTATGAGCAAAGAAGAAAAAAACATATGGCAGAAGGATAAAGATCATTTTATTCATCCATGGACTGATTTTTCAACGTTTAAAGATGAAGGATCTTTGGTGCTGACCGATGCATCTGGAGTAACCTTGACTGACAGTGAAGGAAGGCAATATATGGATGGAATTGGCGGTCTTTGGTGTGTAAACATTGGCTATGGCCGTGAAGAGATGGCAGATGCTATTGCTGAGCAAGCAAAACGAATTCCATACTTTTCTACCTTTGGCCATCACACTACACCGCCAGCTGCAGCCTTAGCTTCAAAGCTAGCTGAATTAGCGCCCGGTAATTTAAATCATGTATTTTATGGTTGTGGTGGTTCTGTTGCCAATGATACTGCTGTTCGCATTATTCACTTTTACTTTAACCAATTGGGACAAACCACTAAGAAGAAAATTATAAGTCGAATTGACGGTTACCATGGCTCTACCTATATGGCAATGTCGATTACTGGTGTTGAGTTCGATCATGTTGGCTTTGATGTTGACAATCAAATGGTGCATCATATTAGTTGTCCAAACCCCTATCGACGAACAGAGGGTATGAGTTTAGAGGATTTTTGTGACTCTAAGGTACAAGAGTTAGAGGACAAAATATTAGAACTTGGTGCTGATAATGTTGCCGCTTTTTTTGCTGAGCCAATTTTTGGAGCAGGAGGTGTTATTGTTCCTCCACTAGGCTATCACCGCAAAACCCAAGAGATTTGTAATAAATATGGCGTACTTTATGTTTCCGATGAAGTAGTTACCGGATTTGGAAGATTAGGTCATATGTTTGCCTCAAAAGATGAGTTTGATTTACAACCAGACATCATCACTTGCGCTAAAGGATTGACCTCTGGCTATCTTCCACTAAGTGCAACAATACTATCGGATGATATTTATGATGTCGCGCTTTATTTACTCACGGATTCACTTATTCTGGTCATCCTGTTTGTTGTGCGGCGGGGTTAAAGAATATTGAAATTATGGAAAGAGAGAATCTTTGTGAACACGTAAATGATGTTGGTGATTACTTTGAGAAGCAACTAAAAACTTTAGAGGACCTCGATATTGTTGGTGAGGTACGCGGTAGAAAATTTATGATGTGTATCGAAAATGTTGCCAATAAACAAACAAAAGAACTTCTTCATGAAGATGCTGAAGTTGGGACGCGTATCGCCAATCATTGTCAAAATCGTGGCCTCATAGTTAGGCCATTAGCTCATATGAATGTTATGTCACCGCCACTCGTGATGACTCGAAAAGATGTTGATAAGATGGTAAATATTTTGCGAGAAAGTATTACTGAAACCATTGGTGATTTATCGAATGACGGCTTTTTATAAGTACTATTAAATTCTCAGCACTTTTGGAAAGTTAGAAAAGGAATATGTAATGTTGACTGAAAAGATAGATACACTCGTAGTCGGTGCAGGGCAAGCTGGAATTGCCATGAGTGAGCACCTAAGTAACTGCAATATTCCTCACATTGTTCTTGAAAGAAGCAGAATTGCAGAGCGCTGGCGTTCCGAGAGATGGGACTCTCTGGTTGCTAATGGACCAGCCTGGCATGATCGATTTCCAAATATGGAGTTTTCCGATTTTGATCCTAATGGATTTCCAAATAAGGAGCAGGTTGCGGACTATTTTGTTGCCTATGCTGATATGATTAATGCCCCTATCCACTGTGGTGTAGAGGTTTTAGAGGTCAAAAGGAATGATGGACGCCCAGGGTTTCGTGTTGAAACATCCGATGGTATTATTGAGGCCAACAATGTGGTTGCTGCAACTGGGCCTTTTCAGTGCCCTTTGATTCCAAACCTTGTACCTATAAATCAAACAATTATTCAGATTCATTCTAAAGACTATTACAATCCTGAGCAGTTGCCTGAAGGTGCGGTTCTGGTTGTAGGAGCAGGATCATCAGGGGCACAGATCGCTGATGAACTATTACTTGCAGGTAAGTCTGTATATCTCTCTGTCGGCCCACATGACCTTCCTCCGCGAAGCTATCGTGGACGTGATTTCGTCTGGTGGTTAGGCGTTCTCGGTAAATGGGAGGCTATAACCAAAGATCCAGATATGGATCATGTCACCATAGCTGTTAGTGGTGCTCATGGCGGACATACGGTTGACTTCCGTCGCCTTGCTGGACAGGGAATTACGCTTCTTGGAAGAACGAAATCGTTTAAGAATAATCTGATGCACTTCGCCACCGATCTTGCAAAAAATATTGCTAATGGAAATGCATACACCTTATCTTTACTTGACCAAGCAGATGCTTATGTAATCCGTAATGGTCTTGATTTTCCAGAAGAGCCTGAAGCACGCAAAGTCTTGCCTGATCCAAAGTGTGTAACTGATCCCATTCTTGAGCTGAATCTTGAAGAAGCTGGGATAAACTCAATTGTCTGGGCAACAGGTTTTGATGTTGATTACAGCTGGTTAAAGGTTGACGCGTTAGATGAAAAAGGCAAGCCGAAACATGAGCGCGGTATTTCAGCTGAGTCGGGGGTTTATTTTCTTGGATTGCCTTGGCAGTCACGTCGAGGCTCATCGTTTATCTGGGGTGTCTGGCAGGACGCTAAGTTTCTAGCTGACCAGATAGCCTTGCGACGCAATTATCTGGAGTATGACGCTTCAGAAAAGGCCTCAAAGCTATAAAACATATAGAACTAAATAGATTTATAATGGAGACACATGACACACCAAAGAATTAGAAAGTTTAACACCGCACAAATGTACCCAGGCAAGGGGATGGATAACGACCTTTGTATGGCTGTTAGGGCTGGAAACCGAGTATTTTTAAGAGGCCAAACCTGTTTTGACTTGGATGGTAATATTACCGGTGTTGGAGATGCTAGAGCGCAAACTGAAAATGCGATGAGTTGCGTCAAAATTCTACTTGAAGAGTCGGGCTCAAAGTTGGAACATATCTGCAAGGTAACCATCTATATCACTGAGCGTGAATATCGTGAAGAGGTATACGAGGTAGTTGGTCGATGGCTTAAAGGTATTCATGTCTGTTCAACTGGATTAATTGTTAAAGGATTAGCGGTACCAGAGATGATGATGGAAATTGATGTTGAGGCAATGATTCCAAAGGATGAATAAACACTAAATATAGACAACTAAAAGGAGACATTGTTATGACTTTTTCTGTTGCAGGTTTTTGTGAAAGAACGGGTATGGTTGGTGTTTCTATCACCTCCTCGAGTATATGTGTAGCGAGTCGCTGTCCCTGGGTTCGAGCTGGCGTTGGAGCTGCAAGCACTCAAAATATTACTGACCCAAGCCTGGGTAATGCAATGCTAGATTTAATTGCTAAGGGTTCAAGCCCAGAGCAAGCCATTCAAATGGTTACTAAGGATCGTAAATTTATCGATTACCGTCAATTAACTGTGATTGATAACAAAGGTCAAAGTTCGAGCTTTTCTGGCTCAAAAACGCTTGGTACGCACGCAGTAGCTCAAGGGGATGGTTGTATTGCAGCTGGCAATTTGTTAATCAGTACTGAGATACCTCAGGCTATAGTTGATAATTTTACGAAGCACTCACAACTTCACCTTGCTGAGCGTTTACTACTGGCCTTAAAAGCTGGTCTTGATGCAGGCGGCGAAGAAGGCCCTATTCACTCGGCTGGAATCAAGG
>LWDU01031971.1_pt1 | contig 13106 bp, 8 predicted proteins | sample 727161 | NCBI WGS metagenome assembly LWDU01 (sample SAMN04566230, study PRJNA314399) | hydrothermal vent metagenome | isolation source: deep sea hydrothermal plume seawater | place: Mexico: Gulf of California, Guaymas Basin | collected 2004-07-11 | reverse complement strand
GATTTCAAGAGAGTTGCATGGAAGTGGTATCTATCCACCAATTAACGTTCTACCAAGTTTGTCCCGCCTGATGGGTGGTACAATTGGTGAGAAGACTACCCGCGAAGACCACAAATCGGTTTCTGACCAGATGTATGCTGCATATGCACAAGGTCGCGAACTGCGCGGTCTTGTAGCGATTGTCGGTGAAGACGCACTAAATGAGCGTGACAAGCAATTGTTGGCTTTCTCAGGATTATTTGAGGATAAGTTCCTGCGCCAAGGACGATACGAAGACCGAAGCATCGATGAAACTCTTGACCTGTGCTGGGAACTAATGTCTACAATTGAGACAAAGTACCTAGTAAGACTTGATCAGCAGTGGATTGACAAGTATCATCCTGATAATAAAGAGTGATTCTTGGTAATGAAAACTTAGAACGGATGTAAAGGGGGATTAGACTATGGCATTGGATATCAAACCAACGCGAAGCGAACTGATTAACCTGAAGCGCCGAATTAAACAGACAAAGAATGGTTACAATCTTTTGAAGTTGAAGCGTGATGGTCTATTCTACGAGTTCCGAAAATTATTATCTGAGATGATTGAGGCTAAGCGAGCACTTGTTGCAACCTTTATTGAAGCAAAGCAGGCAATCAATTTGGCAAGTTCCATTGAAGGTGGTTTGGCAGTGAAGAGTGCTGCAATAGCAGTAGCACAAAGCCCAGAGGTTGAGGTTACCCGCCACAACATCATGGGTGTCGTGGTTCCTAAAGTAGAGGGTAAGTACCTCTCTCAAACTTTGGAAGAACGTGGTCTTGGATTGATTGGTGGCTCACCTTACTTGGATGAGGCAGCTGATTCATACGGCACACTAATTGAGAGCATCGTAAAAGCGGCAGAAATGGAATCTACTCTCAAGCGACTGCTTGTTGAGATTGAAGCAACCAAGCGCCGTGTGAACGCACTTGAGTTCAAGGTAATTCCAGAGATGCTAGAAGCACAGGCATTCATTCAACTCCGACTTGAAGAAATGGAAAGAGAGGAAACTTTCCGCCTAAAGAGATTCAAGAACAAGTGATTCGCTTTTCAAGAATTAGGAATTTTGAAAATATTTCCACTCTTATAGAGTGGATTAATTGGTCAAGGGTTGATACGGCATGAGCCTTCCCGCTGTTGTGGAGGTAGTGTATGTCTGAGGATGAGGAGCCACTCAAACCACTCTTGCTTCAGAAGAAAGCATGGAGCACTCTTGAACTTCTTGAACACATAATTGATCGTCATTTCAGGCGATTGAGGGATGAACTAGGTCCTTTTCCATCTTGGCAGGTAACTCCAATTGAAGGTACTGCAAGCGAAGCAGTAGTGCAATTGGATGGACATTTACACAAGCATGGGTGGAGAGCCCTGCTTGATGTTGGTGAACCTTATGTCCTAACTTTGATTGACTTTCCCAGTGATAGACATCCTGAACAAACTCCCTTGGTACAAACCTTATTTTGGGTATTAGCAACTCTGTTTAGCTTAACTCTTGGTGCTTCTTGGGTATCATATCAAGATAGCAGTGTAAATTGGTATGATACTGCAGTGTTGCAGTATTCAGCGATGTATTTCTGTGCCCCGTTGATGGCTGCGATTGGCATTACCTCAGTAATCAGAAAAAATATTTTTCAGAAGCATGGTGTTGATGCTGGTAACTTTTTAGTGGCTATTTCTCCCATCATGTTTTTCAGCAAAGCAGTCATCGTTTGGCCGTTTGGTTTATTTTTCTTCATGAATCAAAAATTCATGCAGACTGTTGCTTGGGCAAATCGGCGAGGCATGTTGATATCTGGTGTTGTAACGCCGATTTGTTTCATCATATCAGGTTTGATTTTCTCCGTTGCTGGAATTCTCATGACGGCAAATAATCCAGTGGATTTCGTTGGAATGCCGGCAATAATACAACTCAATTCAATCACTCATCTCATTGCATCTTTCTTTATCAGTCCAGAAGAAATCGCGGTTCGTACAGTTTGGTTACATCCGTTAGCATTAGCAGGCCAATCACTGATGACATTTGGTTGGATTCTATTATTGCCTATCCCTGGATTCCCTGGGTACCGATTGGTATGGGCGATTTTTGGACGAGAAACGATGACCGATTCTGGTACCGAGTTTACTCTTTATGGATTATTTTTGTTTGCTGGAGTGATTATTTTACTCACTTCAGGATACATGCCGTGGTTAATCGTTATTTCACTTGGAGTTTGGCGGATGTTTAGCGAACAATCGATTACTTCAGCCGGCCTAATTATTGATGATGTGACTGAATTAGACGGTAGATATGGATTTCGCGTTTTCATCAGTGTCGCATTCGCTCTAATGCTAACCTTCCCTGGATTAGCAGCAGTAGCACCTTACGAAAATTGGGAGGAAGGACTAGCCCTCGAATGGGTTGACGAGTTGGAATTACAGGTTGACGAAGAATGGTCACACACACTTGATTTTGAGATGGTGGGCATTTCACAACGATTCGTGCAAGTATCGGTTTGGGCCGATCCGCCAAGGCCAGATTGGAATCTAGCAATTGGGTGCGGGTCTGAAAATGTAGTGTTACCCGCAATATGTGATGTCGGCAATGTTGATTTGCTAAATGATGGTGAAGCGACTCTTACAGCCTCAATCTCTAACAATAGCACGATGTTATTGCCTACGATTCTACATTTCATCGTTGATACAGGAACCGAAAAGTCGGTTAAAACCATTACTTTGAATCCCGAAACAGCGATTTCACCCATTCAAGCACATTGGAGTCTTGAGCCTACATTTGATGGCCTACTTGCCTGCACGAACCTTACTTTTAGTGATCAGCAAATAACGGGAAATCTCTCAACATCAGCCATTCTTTGGAGTGTAACGACTCCAACAGATGGGATTTTCAATACTGATAGTGAACCAGAAATTTGTTTGAGCGGCCCTAATCACGGTAGGATGGTTCTCGATTCAGATGACTTCGGACAAATTTTACCTCTCTCATTCATCAGCGATGAAGGTGAAGAATTTGATTGGCCAGTGAGATTACAGAATCCGGCCTATGCTCTGCCTATACCCAATGAAGGTTGGTGGTTAGATGGTAAATCCGAACAAACCCCATCTTGGTTGTCAGCAGGAAGTCATGTGGCATGGGGTGAAAGCGAGGACGTCTGCACCAAAATTGCCCGAGAGCCAGGCCTAGTAGATGGCGAGGTAACTTGGAATGTAGAAACTAGGAATGAAGTGATTATCCCCGATGTTGATGGTGAAAATCAGATGCACTTTATCCCACCAATTGGGGGAGTGGTGTCAGCTTGTGATAGTGATATGATTCCACCTTTGCGAGTAAACTTCACCACTGCTTCAGGGCCAAGCCTAGCATTGCGATTTGGAGATGAAGTCACATGGGCGTGGGTTGACAAGCCACTAGAGAGTGGAGAGTGGGAGTTTATGAATCTTGGAAATGACTCAATTTCAATTGTTACCATGAGTCATCATGGTCTAGATGATACAGAGACAGGATGGGCTGATTCATCAGGCGTAACAATCCCCCCAGGTGGGTCAATACAACTTAATTTGACACAGACTTTTGACTCAAATGAGGTATTACAAGTTGCTTGGCTTTCTTTGCATGAAGAATCGGGTGTGACAGATTCAATCAGGTTGAATTTCGGCTCATGGTGCCATTCGGGTGCTGATATTGACCAGACTGATGGTCAAGTTGAATGCATTATTTCGGAGGCTTGAACTTGCGAGTTGCGATACTTGGAGTCGGAGCAATTGGTTCTCTTTTTGCCTCCTCTCTTGCAAATACGGATGTCGATTTAATTCTCTATTCACGCGGTTCTCAGAGTGCTGCTTTGGCATCAACAGGCCTAATTTTAACGACTATAGATGGTGATATTGAACACCATCAACCAGACCGCTGGGTCGTTTCAGATTTAGAAATAATTGAACCACTCTACAGTTGCGCAGATGTTGCAATCATCTGCGGCAAATCAAGTTCAACACCGGCCCTAGCCATCGCCGCTGAGATACTGTTGCGACCTAATGGAATTGCTCTTAGTGTGCAAAATGGGATGGGGCATGCAGAGAGGTTGGTTGCCCGGCTTGGCAAACACCGAGTGTTGGCTGGTTGCACAACGCATGCGGCTATGAGAAATGGTCCAGGCGAGGTACAGTGGACTGGACGTGGCGCTATACGACTTGCGTCTCTTGATGATTCAGACCTTGCTCCTGATGACCGTCGAGTGGACGATTTACTGAACTTATTAGATATTTCAGGATTGAATCCAGAATGGGAATTTGATTGTGCTGAGATGCTTTGGCAGAAACTGTTGATAAATGTTGCAATCAACCCTTTGGCGGCAATTTGTGGTGTCAGAAATGGTGAGTTGTTGGTGCGGCCAGATTTGCATGAGCAAGCGCTTTCGGCAATGTTAGAAGCAGCTCAAGTGGCAACTGCAGAAGGTGTTGATATGTCCTTCTTTGACTGTGAGGCTGAACTGAAAAGAGTGCTTGAGGCTACAGCGGCTAACCGGTGTTCAATGTTGCAGGATGTAATGGCTGGGAGAATAACTGAGATTGACTCGCTTTGTGGAGAGGTTGTTAGGCGGGGTGAGGAATTAGGGATTCCAACGCCGCTGAATCAACAGTTGTTGACGCTTGTGAAAGGAATTGAGCATTCAACAAAAACCGGGTGACTGGGGCGCTGCTCAGCTCCTACCCTATGTAATGCGGGTATTCGCATGGCCCCCTATCTAATGCAAGGGCTATCAAGGCATTATTATATCAGATACAAAGTGGACAATACATGGCTAGAACGAGATCCTTAATCCTCATCTTACTGTTGCTATCCTCAACTCTAGCAGGTTGCATGCAGAAAGGAGATTACACCCATGCCGAATACTGCATGGGTTATGATGGAACCATAGAACTTAGCGAAACCGAAGAAGAAAACGATGGAGAAGACGGGTTGTATTACAATCAAATTAGTGAGGAAAATTGCGACGGTTGGACCAATAGCGTAACCCTCACACCCGGTGAATTCCAAGTCATTGATTCAGGCAATTATGAATACTCTGTGACAGTATTTTTCCATTCTGACATAGCCGCAGGAGCAAATCACACCCCCAATCTTAATTATTTTGCATTGACTGAAACAAACTACAACGATTTTGTTGCTTGTGAACTATTTATCCCCATAGATGTAGTTGATATTTATGGTAAATTCGGAGCAGCAGACAGCAATTCATCTTGGTCTACTTCTCATCCATGGGGCGCCTCTTTCACAGACATATACCAAATTCATACCAACACAAGCACGAACTATCATTCCTTCTCGCACAACACAATCCAACACAATCCCTTCTGGTACGACGATACCCTCGACGGATTCGGCGGAGAGGATTACGATGAACAAATTTACTTGGTTCTTGACAATTGGCATTGCGAAGAAGAAAAGTACGATGGTACAGCAATAGGGGACGTCTATATTTACTACGAAATAGGTGTTCAAACGAACGCTACTGGAGAATGCGAGGATTGTCTAGTTTCCACGAGTGGGCACCTTGGTTGACTTCATTGAACTCAGAACGCATTGATTTGACATTAAACTACAGGGGATTCCAAAATCACATCGTATCTTTCTAGTACTTCACTTGCCTCTAGCAGTGGTGAATATAATAAAAAAGAAAAACCTTCCATCTTTTCTTCTATGGGTTAATTGAGTATAGTGCTATCTATATTATACCCTCTAGGTAAGGTCAAGGTTGTAGTGAAGCCCCACATTCACCTTTCTAGCCAAAGAAGCAGCCATAATCATCCTCGCTAATTGCACCATGTTTCTCAACTCAACAATTTCCCTAGAAGGCAGACAACGCTGCCAAATGCGTTCAACTTCCTCATTGAGCAGAGCCAATCTCCTCTGTGCTCTTTTCATTCTCCTGTTACTCTTCACTAGCCCGAGGTCATCACTCATGGTTGAGCGTAGTTGTGCTCGGTCGTGGACCAAAGGTGCATGTTCTTCTAGGTCAGCAAGCCCATCTGCTCGCCACTCGGGTAGGTTGGATTTTTCCGCCTCCGTGGTCGCCAACCACTCAAGCACCCTAACCCCTGCCCGGTGAGAGAATACCACTGCCTCAAGCAACGAGTTGCTGGCTAGTCGGTTTGCTCCGTGAAGTCCTGTGCAAGCAGTTTCGCCAATAGCAAATAACCCGTCAACTAATCTGTCACTTTTCTTACTGAATGTTGGGTCATCGGAGTTGAGTTCACGTTGCCAAACTTCTCCCCACTCATTTACTGCTAAACCGCCTACAATGTAGTGGGCTGCAGGTGCTACAGGGATCGCATCAATGCCGATTTTTAAGCCATTTTCAAGCATTTTACCGGCTATATTGGGGAATCTAGATGCGAGATGCGCAGCATCTAAATGCTCTGTTACTAGCAATACCTGATGGTGGCCACTGCGTTTCAATTCAGTATCAATCGCCCTAGCGACAATGTCGCGAGTAGCAAGACTACCACGGGCATCAGTTTGGCACATAAATGAGAAATCATTTGGGTCAGCGGTGGGGTCAGTTTTCTTGGCTTGATGCCAGTTGCCAAGGTCTTCTGCAGTCATCAAGACTGCGCCATCTCCCCTTACTGCTTCTGAAATCAGGAATGGATTTGCATCTCCATTGCTGTATGCTGTGGGATGGAATTGAGCGAATTCTAGGTCGGCAACAGCAGCGCCAGCTCTGACTGCCATAGCAATTCCATCTCCTGTTGCAACCGATGGATTTGTGGTGTGGCGCCATAATTGTCCAGCGCCCCCTGTAGCAATTAGAACAGCGCGGCTTGGAAGAGTAAAAACAGAGCCATCAGAATTGAGACACCATAGTCCAGCGACTTTTCTTTCATTGGAATACCTATCATCTAAAATGAGATCAAGAGCAAGGCAATCTTCGTAGATTGTTATTCTCTCCTCTGAGCGACAAGAAGCAATCAATGCGCGTTCTATTTCAGCACCAGTCGCATCTTTTGTGTGGAGAATCCGGCGTTCTTGGTGGCCCCCTTCCATGGCTAAATCGTAATCTCCATCATCTTCTTTGTCGAAGTTTACTCCTTCATTCACTAAGTCTTGGATTCGGGCTGCTGCCTCCTTTACTACCATGCGGACAATTCTTTCATCTCCTATTCCAGCCCCAGCCTCTAGAGTATCACGAATATGCGCCTCAACTGCTTCTGAATTATTAGTGTCAAGTACCCCTGCAATACCTCCTTGAGCCCGATTGGTTGACGAGTCTGAAAGCCGTTGTTTAGTTACTAGTGCAACGTTTTGCCCAGCCCTAGCACAACGAGTTGCAACGAAGAGACCAGCGATACCTGAGCCGACTATGGTTACATCTACCATGCAGAGGTCCCCGGGTCATCGCTTCAGGCCCATCTGAATTGAAGGTTGCTCTTCGGTATCCTATATTCGGGTGCAGGAGCGTTGTGTTTTACCTTCAGTAATACAAAACTACTAACAATCTCCATCGGTGCCTTATCAATTGTGACAAAGGCGAAGCCGTTGATTCTCGCCATCGTCGGTGTTCTTCTGCTGTCATTTGTGGTTTACAATGTAGAAGTGGGATTGTACTACTTTCAGTATCCAGATCAATTAGGAAATCATTGAAATGATATCTGGTAATTGCGATAGAGCAGTCATCAATGCTGATTTAGCAGACCATCAGAGCAATCAATGTCTATCTCCTTTAGGGACCTATTACGCTATTGATGTAATAATTGCAGCAATCGGATTTGTGTTTTCAATTTCAGCACCAATATCTGCATTGAAGCAGTCAGGAAAATTAAAGATTTCACGAGGTTGGTCAAAAAACATGGCACGGCTGCGTTTAGTTCTTGGGATTAGTTTGGTCACAATTGCAGTTTCTGATGCAATTGGTTTGCTAACAACTGAGGGACAACCTCTTGATTGGGCACTGGTCCTAGGGGTGCCGATGAATGCAGTCCTAGTTGAGGCAGCGCTTTTGATTTTGGGCATCATGGTCATCAAAAAGGCGGTACGCCACCTCAAGTCAAAACCAAATTCTGAGTTTGCTGAACCATGGCAAATGGCTGGTGCGAGTAATTTCCGCGGTTCTCTTGAAAAGAAGGGAAAGAGTCCCGATAAGGGGGGTGTGATGACCGTTGGGGACCTTCGTTCTGCACTCTCACTAGATCAGTACGAGGATATTTTCCAACTTGGTACTAGTTCAGGTGATGACATTTCAGTTGGTCGTACATGCCATTATTGTAATGGCCAGGGTTGCACACAGTGTGATTTCAAAGGCGAATTTATGTGAGATGGGTAGTTTTTACCCAACAAGACTTGATTTATTTTCGGTATCACGAATTGTTGGGCCATGATGGTCCACGCAGAAAAGTGTTTTCTCATGCTATTAATGCAGGTTGTTGATAGAATCTATGAAACGCTTGACGGCTCTTAAATTGGGGTCTTGAAACCGCCCTGCCGCGCGTGGCGGACCACCATCATTTATAGTCCCTTGAAAGCCCCCGAAGAATTCGTAGTCGCTTTTCGCGACCAAAAAGCAGGGGATGGGATACTTGCATCTGAAAGAAATACAAATGGAGAATTTTAAATCGTTCAAAGGAGAAGTCGTAATACCGTTTGAAGTCGGTTTTACTGGGATAACAGGGCCTAATGGTTCTGGGAAATCTAATTGTGGAGATGCACTACAGTTTGTGTTAGGTGCCAAGAGTTCGAAAAGCCTTCGCGCTGAAAATGTCGGCCAACTGATATTCAACGGTGGTAATCGCGGCAAGGCTGCAAAAAATTGTAAAGTCACATTAGTTTTTGATAATCCCAAAGACACCTCGGGAAATCGAAGATTGAAGGTTGATACAGATGAGGTCCTCCTAACAAGAACTGTCAGGTTAGGCCGTAAAGGCAACTCGAACTCTTCTTACTATCTCAACGAGAGGCCTTCTACCGCAACTGAATTTCGACGTCTATTGACTGGAGCAGGTGCTAGAGGAGATGGTTACAATATCGTTCTCCAAGGTGATGTGACTCACCTTGCCACTATGACTGACCGCGCTCGCCGCAAGGTTCTCGAAGATGTTGCAGGAGTAACTTCCTATGATGATGAGATCCGCAAGGCAAATCGCCAGCGTGACAAAGTTGAGCAGTATCTTGAACAGATCACTCTGTTAGAGGATGAAATCAATAAGCGAATCAAAACACTGTCTAAAGAACGTGAGCAAGCGATGAAATATCGCGAATTACAGGAAACTCTGGAAACTGCTCGCAGAACTTTGATGCACTCTCGCCACCGAAGCCGATTGGAAGAAATTGAATTGGTAACAGATGAGCGAGGTAACTACATTGTTCGCCTTAGCGGAATCGGTGAAGAGATTGAAGCCGATAACAAGCAAGAATTGTCAATTGAGGATGAGTTGGCCGGGATTCAGCGTCAATTGAACGAGGTGCTCGGCGATGATGGCAAAAAATTAGGAGACCAACAGCGCCGTTTAGAAGTTGAAGTTGAAACTAGGAAAGACCGCATTTCTGGATTGAAGGAAGATATTGATGATGCGGGTGATGAACAAGAAGTTCTCGCTGCAGAACAAATTGAAGCCCAACAAGCACTAACCGCTCACGAAGAATCCTTAGATTCAGCAAGACACACACTCAAGAAGGCAGAAGAGGACCTTCAAGGCGCTGCCGAGGTTGAAGAAGAGGCGCGCTCCGCCCTTGATTCTGGGGATAAAGTAGTTCACGAACTAAACCGTGCTTTCGGTAAAGCGACTGAATCAGTTGAAAAGACCCAAGATGTTGCAAATAAAGCAATTCTAAAGGTTGGCGCTGAAACTCAGAATGTAGAATTTTTGCATCAACAACTCGCAGACCTAGAGACTTCTCTTGATGAATCAAGATTGAATCGCGATGACCTATTACTTCAGGGCGAAGAATTAGATGCTAATGCTCCTGAACAGGACCGTACAAAATTAGCTCAAGAGTTAGCAAGAATCCAACGTCAAGAGCGCGGACTGCTCGATGATGTGCAAAGGTCTGAGGAACAATTGCGTGATGCAGAGATGTCTTTGGTCAGGGCTCGTGGTGAACTTGAGAACCGTAGTGGTAGCAATACTGGTATGGCCCGCGCGGTCAAGGCAGTATTAGGTCTCAGAGATTCAGGAGAGGTTAGAGGGGTACTCGGCTCAATGTCAGAATTGTGTGCACCAAAAGATTCTCGGGATGAAGAAGCCCTCGCTTACGCAATGGGCGGAGGAATGAATAGTATTGTAGTCCGTGATGATGAAACTGCTGCGCAATGTATTTCTTGGCTACGAAAAAACAAGGCAGGGCGGGCAACTTTCCTGCCCTTGAATCGTTTACAATCACGCCGCTCAGGTGGCCGTGCCGTGATGGTTTCACGTGAACCCGGTGTAGTGGGATTCGCTTCTGATTTATTGGAGTATGATAATTCAATTGAACTCGCCGTCATGAATGTAGTGTTGAGTCAACAGATGTTGCCCGTCGCCACATAGGTGGCGTGAGAATGGTGACTAGGTCTGGCTCGGTAGTTGAGGGCAGTGGTGCGATGGTGGGTGGTTCGACAAGAACAAACCGGCCACAGTTTGGCGGTAAGATGGCAGGAAGTTCAGTAGTTGAGAAGGCCGAAGAAGATGTTGATCGCCTCAACCTAGTTGCTGAAACAGGACGAGCGGCTCTGGCTGAATTGCGACAGAGCGAGCATCAACTACGTCAACGAATAACCAATCTTGCTAATGATGACCACGCCTTTGAAGCGAGGGCTTGGAAAGACGATTTAGGACGCGCTGAAACATCATTCAAAGATTCTGAGAGCAAAGTCAAAGTCGCCCTAAAGAATTTAGAACAAGCAACTGCAAAGCAGAATGAGGCTGAAAGCGCATCTGATTTAGCCAACGACGCTCATCAAGATGCATTGCAGTCGAAGACTGATTCTGCAACTGCTCTTCAAGAAGGAAGCCCACAACATCTTTCTCGCCGTTTGCGAGATTCTCAAGAGTTGCGTAACGAAGCAGAGCGAGCAAAACTTACTGCAAAAGGAACACTTTCCGGTGGCGAAAACCAGTCAATTTTGTTGACCAACCAAATCAAGGAACTGCAACGCCGTATTGACGAGCAGCAATCAATTGTTGACAAGGCTACGGGGAAAATTTCACTCGCCGAATCCGAAATAGAAACTTACCAGGAGGAACTCGATACTGTGAGTGAAGCTCATTCACAGATAACCGAGGAGTACCGTGAGTTAGATGACAAGAGAATTGCATTGCGTGAAGAGCGTGTCAAACTGACTACACGTTTGGAACAAAAAGTACGCGACCGTGATGCGATTAACAAGCGAATCACTGACCTCAATCTTCAGATTCACCAGAAGAAGGAAGCATTGCGTGAATTGGATGCTGAAATGACTGAACTAGAAATCAAGCCTGCCTCAGATGATGCAGTTCTCCCCACTGTCCAAGAAGCCGAGGCATCGGTTAGAAACCTTGAGCGCAGAGTTGGCAACCTTGGAGATGTTAACATGCGGGCAATCGAGCAATACGATGAGGCGCAGGAGCGCAGTGGCAATTTGAGTACAGACTCAAAGCGACTCCGTGAGCACCGTCAAAGTCTAATTTCATTAGAAGACCAACTTGAGGATGAACGCAAAGACCGCTTGACAACTGTGATGGATATCGTCAACGTGAACTTCAGTAGAGTGTACCAACATCTTCAGCCAGGTGGTACAGGGGAATTACGCTTTGAAAATCCCAAGAAGCCATTTGAGGGCGGACTTCAGATGTGGGCTAGCCCACCAGGTAAGAAGAGCGGATTGGGATTACTTTCTGGTGGTGAAAAGTCAATGGCTGCACTAGCACTGATTTTCGCCATTCAAGATTACGAGCCATCACCATTCTACTACTTTGATGAAGTTGATCAGAATCTTGACACCTTCAATGCTGAAAACATTGCTTCATTGTGCAGATTACGAAGTGAGCAGGCACAATTCATCATGGTTACTCTACGTAAGGTCAGCCTACAATTGGCAGACCACCATATCGGAATCACTCATGCAGGTGATGGTTGCAGTAGAAGGATAACTGACTTCGGCCGTGAGCAAGCATTTGAAGTTGGAGATGCAGCGCATGAAGAACTTGTGGCAATACAGAATACTAAAGACGCAAAGAAAGCACTTGATGAGTTGCCAGCAGTTGAAGAAATGCCGAAGGCACCCGAAGAACTCACTACGCCAGCTAGCCTTGGTGGCTTAGATATTGAAGATTTATTGGCTGCCAATAAAGAATCAGAACTGAAAGCGGAGTCAGAATTGGCCGAAGAAGCAGAAGGTGACGACACACTCTTATCTCTTGGCGACAGGGCTGAGGATTTCCGAGAAGATATGGAAGAAAAACTCGAAGTCGCCTTGCCAATCGAGCAGGAACAGAGAGACATTCTTGATGCACGTGATGCTACAGAAGAGGTCGATGATCTCGATATCAATGAGTAGTCTTGATTCAGAGACTCTACGAGACGATATCATCGCTGAGATGATAGGTCATGATGAATCACTACCTCTGCACAAGAGTAGGTATGCAGAGCATATTCAAGAATTAGTTGAGATGGAAGAAGCCGAGCATAAGGCTCTCAGTCACCCTTTTGATAGAAGTATTGCACTGGTTCTACAGATGTTCCAAGACGCTGCGCTTGACCCCTGGGATGTTGACCTAAACCGTTTCATTGAGTTATTCAAAGAACGGCTTCAAGAAGCTGAAAACATCGATTTACCAACTTGTGGGAGACTTATTCGCATGGCTTGGCAAATCTTGCACGGGCAAGCTGCAAACCTGTTGGAGAGAGCGGAGAATGCCGACCAAGAAATCGATGAAGATTGGGATTATATTCCCAGTTGGCAAACTGATTATGATGATGACGATTTCCACTTCACTACTACAGTTCTAGCTGGTGAGGCATCCGAAGAATTACCCGGTTTGTTTGATGGCCGCATCAAGCGTGATGGTGGCCGCCCAGTAACTCTTGCAGAACTACTTTCATGTCTATCTGAAGCACACGATGATGCCGAAGAGCGCCGCT
>LWDU01042858.1_pt1 | contig 13107 bp, 14 predicted proteins | sample 727161 | NCBI WGS metagenome assembly LWDU01 (sample SAMN04566230, study PRJNA314399) | hydrothermal vent metagenome | isolation source: deep sea hydrothermal plume seawater | place: Mexico: Gulf of California, Guaymas Basin | collected 2004-07-11 | reverse complement strand
GACTGTATGATGTACCATGGAGTCACTCTTGGGGGAACTTCTTGGGATAAAGTGAAACGTCATCCAACACTAAAGGACGGAGTTATTATCGGTGCTGGTGCAAAAATATTGGGCCCAATTATCCTTGGAAAAAATGTACGTGTTGGTTCTAATTCTGTAGTTGTAAAATCCATAGATGATAATTGCACTGTTGTCGGTATTCCTGGCCGCGTTCTTGAGAAAAAAGTGAGCGATGATGATCAGTTTGATTCCTACGCTGCAAGCACCAGTAGTAGTGCCAATGACCCAACGGTCCAAGCCGTTAATTCGATTATTGAACGTTTGGCTGATATTGATGAGCAGATTGCCAATTTATCTGGTATTTCCGGAGAGGTAAAAGAGGATCCAAGAGAGGTTAAAAATAAGTAAATTGTTAAGTGAATTTAATACTTGACTATTTTACTGGGTTACTTGTATAATAACACCGATTTTAATAAACCGAGAGCGATATGCAATTAACTACTAAGGGAAGATATGCAGTAACTGCTATGTTAGATCTTGCTTCAAACGGATCAGCTAAACCTGTGACTCTCGATATGATATCTCAAAGACAAAACATCTCACTGTCTTATCTAGAGCAACTTTTCGCGAAATTAAGGAAAGCTTCATTGGTTAAAAGTATTCGGGGACCTGGAGGTGGTTATCTTTTAAATGTTAGCGCTGAAAATGTCACCCTAACTCAAATAATAGAGGCCGTTGATGAGAATATCGACCTACGTCGTTGCCACGGATTGAGAAATTGTCTTCGAGGTAAGCAATGCCTATCTCATCACCTTTGGTGTGAGGTTAGTGATCAAATAAGGGGTTTTTTGAGCACCAGAAACCTGCAACAGGTGATTGATGACTACAATGCAAACGAAGTTACAAGAGGAACTACAAAACAAGCTACAAGAGAAGCTATAGGAATAAATTAATAATTAAGGAAATTTAATAATGCTAACTCCAACTTACATGGACTATTCAGCCACAACACCTGTGGATTTTCGTGTTGCTAAAAAAATGGCTAATTACTTAACAATTGAAGGAGACTTTGGTAATGCTGCGTCTCGTTCACATTACTATGGCTGGCAGGCTGAAAAAGCCGTAGATGAAGCTCGTTCCCAGGTGGCAAGCTTGGTAGGTGCTGATCCAAGAGAGATTGTATGGACTTCGGGAGCCACAGAATCTGACAATCTCGCTATAAAAGGTATTGCTAATTTTTACCATAAGCGTGGAAAACACATTATCACAATGAAAACAGAGCACAAGGCTGTCTTAGATACCTGTCGTCAGTTGGAAAGGGAAGGCTTTGAGGTTACCTATCTTGAGCCTTTTTCAAATGGTTTGTTGGATATAAACGTCTTTAAAGATGCGATTAGAGAAGACACCATTCTAGCTTCAATTATGCATGTCAATAATGAGATAGGCGTCATCCAAGACATACAATCTATTGGTGATGTATGTAGAGAACACAAAATATTTTTTCATGTCGATGCTGCTCAATCCGTAGGAAAAATCTCGATAGACCTAGCGTCACTGCCGGTTGACTTGATGAGTTTTTCTGCACACAAGATCTATGGGCCAAAAGGCATGGGTGCACTTTATGTAAGTCGTAAACCTAGAGTTCGACTAGAGGCACAAATGCATGGCGGTGGTCATGAGCGTGGTATGCGTTCAGGAACGTTAGCGACACATCAGATTGTAGGTATGGGCGAGGCTTTTGCAATTGCCAAGGCGGAAATGTTGGAAGAAGGTGAAAAAATAAAACAGCTCCGAGATCGCTTGCTTGAGGGCTTTTCCGATATGGAGGAGGTGGTCATTAATGGTGATATTGAGCAGAGAGTCCCTGGTAATTTAAATATCAGTTTTAACTATGTTGAGGGAGAGTCTTTAATGATGGCTATTTCTGATGTCGCTGTGTCTTCTGGCTCAGCATGTACCTCAGCAAGTCTTGAGCCGTCCTATGTGCTTCGAGCATTAGGTCGTAGCGATGAGCTTGCACACAGCTCTATCCGTTTCAGTATTGGTCGTTATACGACCGAAAAGGATGTTGATGATGCAATCAGCTTGGTACGTGAAAAAGTTGAAAAATTAAGAGATTTGTCGCCATTATGGGACATGTTTAAAGAGGGCATCGATTTGAGTACTGTTCAGTGGGCTGCCCACTAAAGGCACTTAAATTATGAGATTAATGCACACTTAAACTGTGTAGAATGGAATTAAAACGTTAAATAGGAGTAACTTATGGCGTATGGAAAAAAAGTATTGGATCACTATGAAAACCCTCGTAATGTAGGTGTTCTGGATAAGGACGCCAAAAATGTTGGTACTGGAATGGTTGGTGCACCAGCGTGTGGTGATGTGATGCGTCTACAGATTCAGGTAAACGATAAAGGTGTTATTGAAGAAGCTAAATTCAAAACTTATGGTTGTGGTTCTGCGATTGCCTCATCTTCACTTTTGACTGAGTGGGTTAAACACTGAAATAGTTGAAGAACTAGAACTGCCGCCAGTGAAGATTCATTGCTCAGTTCTGGCTGAAGATGCTATTAAAGCTGCAATTAATGATCTGAAGAGTAAAGCTGGATAATTATGGCAATTACCTTAACTGACAAGGCTGCAAAACGCATGACCGATTTTTTAGCAAATCGTGGCTCAGGTCTTGGTGTTCGTCTCTCTGTTCAAACCACTGGTTGTTCGGGGCTAGGTTACAACATGGAATTTGTAGATAAACTTAACGGGGATGACACCCTTTTTGAGAATAAAGGTGTTCAATTGGTTATTGACGCCAAAAGCTTAATTTATATTAATGGTACTGAAGTAGATTACCAAAAAGATGGTCTAAATGAAGGTTTTGAATTCAACAATCCTAATTCTAAAGCTGAATGTGGTTGTGGTGAATCATTTACCGTATAATTAGTTTCGTTAAGTTCTAAAGGTATTAGGGTAATGCAAAATTATTTTGAATTATTTGACCTTGAAACCTCCTTTCTTATTGATGATGAAGCCTTAAAAAAAGCTTACCAGGCCCAAGTTACAAGGTTTCATCCTGATAATTTTGCAAATAAAAGTCAATCGGAACAACTCCAAGCACTGCAAAACACTTCACTTGTAAATTCTGCCTATACAGCTCTTAAAACCCCACTGAATCGAGCCAGCTATTTGTTAAATTTAGAGGATGTAAATCCTTTTGATGAAAAAGATACAAATATGGATGCTAACTTCTTGGTGTCACAAATTGAACTAAGAGAGCAATTAGAAGGCATTAAGGAACAACAAGATAGCTTAGCTTTGGATGATTTTATAGAGCGAGTACAAGATTTTATCATGGATAATGTCGCGTCAATTTCGGAAGCTTTCAGACATTCACGAGATTTACAAGAGATCAAAACGCTTGTTAGGGAATTAAAGTTTTATGAGCAACTTAACAAGGAAGCGAATATATTGATGGATGAATGGTTATAGGGCAAGTATATGGCATTATTACAGATTTCGGAACCTGGTCAGTCAACTGCACCTCACCGTCACAATTTAGCCTGTGGTATTGATTTAGGAACGACAAACTCGCTAGTTGCAAGTGTCATGAGTGGCGAGACCAAAATCATAGGGGATAGAAATAACCAGGTGATGTTGCCATCAATTGTTCATTTTGGACAGGGCAGAAAGATGACGGTTGGTAGTGAAGCTAGTCTTTATGCTCAAACAGACCCAACCAACACTATCTTTTCAATCAAGCGATTTATGGGCTTGGGATTTAAAGAGGTTAGTGAACTCAAAAATTGTCCATATCAGTTGCTTGAAAAAGGGAATAACGTTTTATTTAAAACGGCATTGGGTAATTTGTCCGCGGTCGAAATTTCAGCTAGTATTTTGTCCACATTAAAAAGCCGAGTCGAGGAAGCACTTGGGGGTGATTTGGTGGGTGCTGTTATCACAGTCCCAGCTTATTTTAATGACGCACAAAGGCAATCAACGAAGGATGCAGCAAAGTTTGCAGGTATCAAGGTTTTAAGGTTGTTAAATGAGCCAACAGCCGCAGCTCTAGCCTATGGCTTAGAGTCTGGGGAAGAAGGTATTCATGCCGTTTATGACCTAGGTGGAGGTACATTCGATATTTCACTGCTTAATTTTAATAAAGGCGTTTTTCAAGTTCTTTCTACTGGTGGAGATTCCAATTTAGGTGGCGACGATTTTGATGCATTAATTGTTGATGATTGTAAAAAAGTACTCGATCTAGGTGAGCTAACACCCGCTAAAATTCAAACTATTAAACTGCTTGCACGGACAGCAAAAGAAACATTAGCTAGTGAGAATTTAGCTGAGTTTCTTGTTGATGGTAAGCTTTACCAAATCACCAAGTCTCACTTTGAAGCATTAACTGAACCGTTATTAAAAAGAACCTTGCTGTTGACAAAGAGAGCTGTTAGAGATGCAGGTATCGAAATGTCTGAGATCAAAGATGTTATTATGGTTGGCGGCTCAACACGAATGACCGCAGTGAGGGACAGGGTAGGGGAGTTGTTCAAAAAACCAGTTTTATGCTCAATTAATCCTGATGAGGTTGTTGTCAAGGGTGCCGCTATACAGGCTAATATCTTGGCGGGCAATAAAAGCCGAGATGATGTCTTGCTTTTGGATGTATTGCCACTATCACTAGGTCTTGAAACTATGGGTGGTCTGGTTGAAAAAGTGATTCATCGCAACACCACCATACCTATTTCGAAGGCTCAAGAATTTACCACCTTTAAGGATGGACAAACTGGAATGAGCATTCATGTATATCAAGGAGAGCGTGAACTAACAAAAGATTGCCGCTCTCTTGGAAAGTTTGAACTCAAGGGCATACCGCCTATGGTTGCTGGAAGCGCTCGAATTCTTGTAGAATTTCAAGTCGATGCTGATGGATTGCTTTCTGTTAGCGCGAAAGAGCAAACTTCTGGAGTTAAGTCAGAAATCATTATCAAGCCCTCTTATGGGCTGACTGATACTGAAGTTGAAAAAATGTTAAAGGATTCAGTTATTTTCGCCCAAGAAGACGTTTTGCTGAGACAACTACAGGAACAAAAAGTGAATGCTAATCGTACAATTGAGGCAATTAACTCTGCATTAGATGCTGACAAAGAACTTATTAATGAGTTGTTGTTAAAGGATATTCTTGGAGCAAGAGATGAACTTGAATCTTTGGCTGAATCAGATGATGCAAAAGCAATAAAAACAGCAATTGAAGCACTAGAAGAAACAAGCGCTAAATTTGTTGAGATGCGCATGAACAAGTCGGTTATGAGCGTCATGCAAGGTCATAATGTTGATGAGTTTAGTGAAAAAATAGAAGAATAATATGCCTCAAATAATTGTTCTACCTAACGAAGAGTTTTGCCCAGAAGGTGTCGTCATTGAAGTTGAGCCTGGAACTACCGTCTGTAGAGCTTTACTAGCTAACGATGTAGAAATTGAACACGCCTGTGAGATGTCTAATGCATGTACAACATGCCACGTCCATATTCGAGAAGGATTTGATTCTATTGAAGAATCTGACGAAATAGAGGATGACTTACTTGATAAAGCTTGGGGGCTTGATCCAGACTCTCGACTTTCCTGTCAAGCGGTTGTTGCTGAGGAGGATATTGTTATCGAGATACCAAAATACACCATCAACCAGGTTTCCGAAAACAATTAACATCAAAACGTTTACTACTCAATTGTAATATTTGGAAAAGCGCCCACCGTTTCACTTTGTAGTGATAAGGTTGCTGCTGTTTTACGTGCAATTTCTTGATAAATTTGAGAAGCCTTGCTTTCTGGGCTTTTTATGACAGTGGGTTTGCCCTCATCGACATCCGTTCTAATATCTAGTTGAAGCGGCAATGCGCCTAGAAAGTTAGTCTCAGAATCGAGGGCCATACTTTGACCGCCTCCATGTCCAAATATTTCCTCTGAATGGCCGCAATTTGAGCAGATATGAATAGACATGTTTTCAATAATGCCTAAAATTGGAATATTGACCTTCTCAAACATGCCAAGACCTTTTTTGGCATCGATAAGAGCAATGTCTTGAGGTGTAGTGACAATAATAGCTCCGCTAACAGGAATCCTTTGTGATAGCGTGAGCTGTATGTCACCTGTGCCTGGCGGAAGATCTACAATCATATAATCCACATCATTCCATTCGGTGTTTTTTAATAATTGCTCTAAGGCTTGAGTGACCATTGGTCCACGCCAAACCATAGGGGACGCTTCATCGACCAAAAATCCAATTGACATTACTTGTATTCCATGTGCTAAAACTGGCTTCATATTACCATTTTCAGTGCCTTCGGGCCTAAGCTCTTTAACACCCAACATGCGTGGTTGCGATGGTCCATAAATGTCCGCATCAAGAAGAGCTACTTTTGCGCCCTCAGAATGAAGTGCGAGCGCTAGATTTACCGCAGTAGTTGACTTTCCAACGCCACCTTTGCCGGAGGCGACAGCAATAATGTTTTTAACGCCAGGTAAAGCTTCAACACCGCCTTGAACGGTGTGAGACACTATTTTTGATTTAATAGAGATAGATGAATAGTTAATTCCAGCTTTAGAAAAGGCTTTTTCAATAGAGTCTTGCAGTTCTGCATGATAGTTCAGTGCTGGATATTTAAGTAAAAGCTCAACATTGACTATTTCATCATCAATGGAAATATTCTTGACATTATCTAAAGATACAAGGTCTTTATTGGTATGCACATCAATCACAGTGCTAAGAATGCTTTCAATTTTCTCTTGCGTTAAATTTGTCAATTTGTTGACTCCAGTCGGTAAAATAACGCTATTTTATCGTACAAATATCTCTCCAATCCCTAATAATATTGGGATTATTGATGACAGACTATGTCTAAACGCAGAATACTCGTAACATCAGCTCTACCTTATGCTAATGGAGAAATTCATTTGGGTTATATGTTGGAGACCATTCAGACAGATATCTGGGTCAGATTTCAGAAAATGATGGGTAATGAGTGCCACTATGTTTGTGCAGATGATGCTCATGGAACGCCGATTATGCTTAAAGCGAAAGAAATGGAGCTAGAGCCTGAAACCCTTATAGAGCAGGTAAAAATCCGTCATCAGGCTGATTTAGACGATTTTCATATTGATTTTAGTCAGTATCACTCAACCCATTCTGAAGAGAATCGTGAAATTTCTGAGTTAATATACAATCGCCTTAACGATTCGGGCTATATCAAGAAGAGAATAATTTCGCAAGCTTTTGACCCTGAAAAGGAAATGTTTTTGCCAGACCGTTTTATTAAAGGTGAATGCCCTAAGTGTGGTGCTGACGATCAGTATGGAGACAACTGCGAGGTATGTGGAGCAACTTATTCAACAACTGAGCTAAAGAACGCTAGATCAGTTATATCTGGAGCAACACCAATTGAAAAAGACTCTGAGCATTACTTTTTTGATTTGCCACAGTTCGAAAAGGAGTTAGAAGATTGGACTAAGGCAGGGCACCTTCAAGAACAGGTCACTAATAAGCTAGCAGAATGGTTTGAGCAAGGCCTACAACAGTGGGATATTTCTCGCGACAAGCCTTATTTTGGTTTCAAAATACCGGGCACTGAAGACAAGTATTTCTATGTTTGGTTAGATGCTCCTATTGGCTATATGGCAAGTTTTAAGAAGCTCTGTGACAACAGTGAGCTGAATTTTGATGACTTCTTTGGCAAGGATTCTGATACCGAGCTTTATCATTTTATTGGTAAAGATATTATCTATTTTCATGCGCTCTTCTGGCCTGCAACACTAATGGGGTCAAATTTCAGAACCCCTAGTGGTGTTTTTGCTCACGGATTTCTCTCAGTGAATGGTCGTAAAATGAGCAAATCTCGAGGTACTTTTATTAATGCAAGGACTTATCTAGAAAATCTTGATCCGGAATATTTGCGTTATTACTATGCATCTAAACTGACAGCCAAAATTGATGACATTGACTTGAATTTACAAGATTTCAAAAAGCGTGTTAATTCAGACCTTGTTGGCAAAGTTATCAATATTGCTTCTAGAAGTGCATCGTTTGTGGTGAAAAACTACGATAAAGAGTTATCAGCTAAGTGTATTGAAAAATCTCTCTATGATGAATTTGTCGAAGCGGGAACTGATATTGCAAGGCATTATGAGGCAAGAAACTTTAGCCATGCTATGCGCTTAATTATGAAGTTAGCTGATAAAGCTAATCAATACATTGATGAAAAGAAGCCTTGGCAATTAGCGAAAATTGAAGGCAAAGAAAAAGAAGTTCACGAGATCACTTCGTTGGCAATTAATCTGTTTAAGGTGTTAATGACATATCTTAAACCAGTACTTCCTGAATTGGCAAGGCGTTCGGAAGAATTTCTCAATGTTGACTCTTTAAATTGGTCTGATATTGAAAACCCTTTAACAAACCATAAAATCAATAAATTTAAACCTTTAATGATGCGCATAGAGGATGATCAGATTGATCAAATGGTTGAATCCTCCAAGGTATAGACTTATTAGTAAAAAGTTACGGAGGGATGTCAGAGTGGTCGAATGAGCACGCTTGGAAAGCGTGTATACCTCACGGTATCATGGGTTCGAATCCCATTCCCTCCACCATATTTAGTTCTTACTCCTATAAATATAGAATCATTAAGTGTATATAATAAAGATAAGCTTATATCATAAATATTTATTTATATGAAGATAACTAATAGGGAAAGGGAAATATTAAGATTAATAAATTCCAACCCCATGATAAGCCAAGATCAGCTTGCTGAAAAGTTAGATATTACTCGTTCATCTGTTGGAGTACATATATCTAATATGGTGAAAAAAAACCTAATTAAAGGTAGAGGTTATGTAACACAATCAGAGCCATATGTTTCTGTAATAGGTGGTTCAAATATAGATCTTCAAGGTTCTGCTGATAATTCTCTTCTTCTAAATGATTCAAATCCAGGCGAAATTTCTATGTCTGCTGGAGGTGTTGGAAGAAACATTGCAGAAAACTTATCTCGTATTTCTATAGCTACAAAAATATTTTCTTATGTTGGTGCAGACGCTTTAGGGGAGTTTTTAATTGAAAAAACGCAAAGCGCTAATGTTGACACCTCTTTTATTAAAAAACATAGTACATTGCCAACAAGTCAATACTTATCAGTATTAGATGACAATAATGATATGTTGGTATCGATATCTGATATGAGAATTATTAATGAAATGAGTATCGAAGACATCAAAAGTTGTAGTAATACTCTCAATCAAAGCTCTGTTATTGTAATTGACACAAATATTCCTACCAAGGTAATCCAATATATTACGGATGAATACAGCCATATACCATTATTTTTGGATCCAGTATCTATCGCTAAAACGTCAAAAATAATTAATATTATTGGAAAATTTCATACAGTTAAACCTAATAGACTAGAGGCCGAACTTATTACTGGAATAAAAATTACTGACAAGCAAAGTATGCTTAAGGCTGCACAAAACATATTTAATAGAGGGTGCAAGCAAATATTTATTACCTTAGGTAAAGAGGGTGTCTTTTATTACGACGGAATAGATCATGGTCACTATTGTCAACGAAGTATTGAGGTGAATAGTGGAAACGGAGCTGGAGATGCTTTTGTGGCTGGAATAGTGTATGGGTTTTTAAAATTAAATAGCATTAAAAAAACTGCAGAATATGCCTCAGCCGCTGCAGCAATAGCGTTAAAGAGTAAAAATACTATTAGTGATGACATTTCACCAAGAAATATTGAACTTATATTAAAGGAAAGTAAAGATGAAACTAAATAGCTACTTAGATGTCCATCCTGAAGTAGAGAATGCTCTAAACAGCAAACTGCCAATCGTTGCCCTTGAGTCTAGCATTATCTCACACGGTATGCCTTACCCTGAAAATATAGAAACCGCTCTAATGGTTGAGGATACAGTGCGTGCCAATAAGGCAATTCCAGCAACTATTGCAATAATTAAAGGACGCTTAAAAGTAGGTCTTACCAACGAAGAAATTGAATATTTAGCAACGAATGATGAAGTCAGAAAAATTTCAAGGCGGGACCTTGCTATTGCTGTTTCACAAAAATTATCCGGTTCTACAACAGTAGCATCAACTATGATTATTTCTAATTTAGCAAAAATAGCTGTATTTGCTACTGGTGGAATAGGTGGCGTACATAAAGGTGCAGAACAAACATTTGATATCTCTGCAGACCTTGAGGAGCTTTCAAAGACCAATGTATGCGTTGTTTGTGCTGGGGCAAAAGCTATACTTGATATTGGACTAACTCTTGAGTATCTTGAAACCAAAGGCGTGCTAGTTATCGGTTATAAAACTTCAGAATTGCCAGCCTTTTACTCATCCAAGTCAGGATTTAATGTTGACTATAGAGTTGATTCAGCATTCGATATTGCGGAAATATTAAAGACTAAGTGGGACCTTTCAATCAAAGGAGGTGTACTGGTAACGAACCCTATACCTATAGCATTTGAACTGGAGTCGGTTATGATGAATGAAGCAATAAATGAAGCAATTATTGAAGCTGACAAAGAGAAAATCAAAGGCAAAGAAATAACACCATATTTGTTATCAAAAGTAAATGAAATAACTCAAGGCAAAAGTCTAAATGCAAATATCAAATTAATACAAAATAATGCAGCCTTAGCAGCAAAAATTGCGATACATTATATGAAATGAAGTTAGTTGAATATTCTTGGTGGTTAGTGATTTTTTTGTTGTCAGAAGTTACGCACCCAAGATAGTGAATATCCATTAAGATCAATAGCAACACCTTCAATTTGGTTGGTTGAAGCTGTTGATATATAGTCAAAAGCAAGTGAAGTATTCTTGCTAATTTTATAAGACATCCCTAAACCAATGAAGGGATCGCTACCATCAACTTGCAAAAACGTTTTTGAATTGTATGTTGAGCCGTTGTATGTAAGAGTCCCACTTCCACTAACAATGTAATCAACATCCCAAAACAGCAAGCCAGCTTTACCGTAAACGCCAAGAGTGCCAGTTGTAGAAGGTTCATATTTAATACCAAACAAATAGCTATTATCAGTTTTAGTTGTTATAGTTAGAGCGCCACTTGTTGAGTAAGATTTAGTACCATGCCAGGTTCCTGAGGCACTACTAGGCAAACTAGCCGAAACTTCGTGACCAGTAATAACACCTCCCTCAAAGGACAGGCTTGGTGAAACATGGTAATCTACTGTAAAGTAAGCGGTAATATCATTATCATTAATCGTAACACCAGTTCCTGCTAAACCATCAAGTGCCTTATCGTTTATTAGCGAGACACCAATAGTAAAAGAAGGTTTGGGTATTTCGTGAGCTGTTGACGCGTATGAAGCAATCATTAAAAAAATTACAACTAAAGTAGAAATTAATTTTCTGTTCATTTCCAATCGACTGATAGGCATAAAAAAATAAACAATTATGATTTAAAATTAATGCTACTCTTTTCAAACATTTCTGTCAAATTAAGGACTTATATTTTTTATCAACATCATTCTAGTTGCTTTTAAGATAAAGTTTTTAGGTATTAAATGATAATAGAAAATACAATAAAAGACCTATCTAGCATTCTCTATGTAATCAATGATGCTGCGATAAAGTACAAGGGCGTTATTCCAGATGATTGTTGGCATGAACCATACATGCTAGAGGAAGAGTTAGTCAATGAATTTGATAGTGGTGTTCGCATGTTTGGGTATAACAAAAATAATAAATTAGTCGGTGTAATGGGTATTCAGGAATTAAAAGATGTTACTCTGATAAGGCATGCATATACATTGACTAATTATCAAGGAATGGGGATTGGAAAGTCATTGTTGCAATACTTATTCAAACTTAACAAAAGCTCATATTTATTAGTTGGCACATGGCAGGATGCCGCTTGGGCAATCCAGTTTTATGAGAAATTTGGCTTTATTCGTCAGAACAAAAAACAAACAGCTCAATTACTTAATAAATATTGGGAAATTTCATCAAAACAAATTGAAAATTCTGTAGTATTAGGGAAATATACTTCACACTAATAGACAGTCAGAATATAGTATTTTGATGCTATTAAGGGCTCAAACTCCATTCCTATGAAGAACCTTTTAACTGAAAAAGAAATCAATCAATTTCAAAAAAATGGCGCTTGGATAGAAAAATTAAAAATTGGAATTGAAAAAGATATAAAAAATCCAAGCCCTAGATTTAAATCTCATACAAATCAAAATGATCTCCCTGCTTATTTAGAAGATTATTGGACGTGGGATTTAGTGCCTGAATTTACGGACTTTGTATTTAATTCGCCTTACTCAGAAATAGCTTCTGAGTTGATGTCAGCTGACAAAATAAATCTTGTGATGGATAATTGGTTTTTAAGAGAGGCTGGATCTAAATCTGCAACTCCATTCCATCATGATATAAGTTATTTTGATATTGAGGGTACTATGTGTGTTCTTTGGTTGCCATTGCAACCTTTAAAAATAAATGAAGGAATTGCATGGGTTAAGGGTTCACATCTATGGAATAAACGCTTTTTAAGGGTCTTTTTTAAGGATGGGCATAAAGTTGAAGGGAATGAATGCACTATAAATGGAATTAAGTATGAAAACCCTCCAGATATTATAGGAAATAAAGATAAATATGAATTCTTACAATGGGATTTTGAATTAGGGGATTGTGTTATATTTGATATCAGAACTCTTCATGGAGTACTGAGTTCGTCTATACCAAAAAAAACATTAAGTCGTTACACATTAAGAGTAGCTAAAGAAGACGCTAAAATTAGTTATGCTGGAGACTGGACTAATTTTACGTATACGCAAGAAATGAAAAATGCTGGTTATAAGGATGGTGACATATTAGGAGGAAAAATGTTTCCTCAACTCTGGCCCACTACAGGCTAACCGAAACAACTTGGTTGAATAAGAGTGTTTAAATATTTTTTCTGAAAATCAATAACTTAAAATTATTATGCAAAATTTATTAAGTAAAAAAGAAATTAATCAGTTTAAAAAAGATGGCGCTGTATTCATTAAAGGTAAGTTTGATAAGAGTTGGATTGAAAAATTAAGAAATGG
>LWDU01040885.1_pt1 | contig 13108 bp, 15 predicted proteins | sample 727161 | NCBI WGS metagenome assembly LWDU01 (sample SAMN04566230, study PRJNA314399) | hydrothermal vent metagenome | isolation source: deep sea hydrothermal plume seawater | place: Mexico: Gulf of California, Guaymas Basin | collected 2004-07-11 | reverse complement strand
CATCAGAGCCTGATATCGCTTTAACACCTTCGGGTTCATCTTGTTGCTGAAGTTTTTTAGCCGAAAATTGTCCTTGCCCATGCAGTTCATCCAATAATTGATCAAATTCACTTTCTGTTATTTCATCATTGATCTGTGCTTTATCATTGGCAAACGAGTCACCAAGCATTGACTCAAATTCCTGTTCTACCACATCAGCTATCACAGGTGCATCTACAGCAACGGTATCGCCTGCACGCGTATAACCTTGTAGACGCGCCATTAAACTATCTTCAGCATCTTCAGGGTCTGTACCGGACTTAACTTGATCAAACATCAAGCTCACAACATCGACTACATCCAGAATGACATCCATTAAATCAGCAGAAACTTTACGCTTGCCTTCCCTCAACACATCAAAAACATCTTCTGCTTTGTGGCATACCGTCACTAGGGCGTCGAAAGCCAGAAATCCTGCCCCGCCTTTAATAGTATGAAACCCCCGAAAAATTGCATTTAACAGCTCAATATCATCTGGCGACTGTTCAAGCATGAGTAATTGCTCACCCAGCAATTCAAGGATTTCACCCGCTTCGACTAAAAAGTCCTGTAAAACCTCATCCTCCAGATCAACCGCCATAACCTTCCCTTAATAATAGAAAGAAAATATTATCTGTAACTAATACATCCCTACTTGCGATACCTAGCGTTTAAATAACCACGCACTCGAATCGGTTAAAACCCTAAACTTGATAAAAGATCATCAACCTCATTTTGACTCTGGGCCACACCTCCCTGTTGTTGATCATCAACACCGGGAATAACAGGCCCCGGTAATTCAATGTCCTGTCCGGCATTAGCGGTAGAGGGATTCAATCCCCCCCCCGAAATACCTATCAACTTAACCAGACTGTTTTCTAGATTATGAACCAAATTGATAACACGCTTGATGATTTGACCGGCAATATCCTGAAACCCTTGCGTCAATAATATCTCACTCAGTCCATTTTGGACCTGTTCCAAAGACCGTTTTGATCTTTGGAAATGGCAAGTTATTTCTGTACTCATACTGTTAAATTCTTCAGAAGGCATTGCTCTATCCAAAAAACCCTCCCACTTCCCTGACAGCTGTCCAATCTGGTCATTGAGTGCTTGAGAAACCGGTAATAAGTTTTCAACTGTGGTTAACGTTTTATCAGCCGCTTGCTCTGTCATGGTAATCACATATTGCAATCGTGCCTTTGCATCAGGTATATCATGCTTAGTCATAGTCGATATACTGGAATCCAAAGAAAAACTCAGCATGGTATCGTGTAGCTGACGCGTCAAACGTCCCACCTCTTGAAACAATTGTGTCTCTCTTAATCCTGCTATTTCGTCCAGTATCCCATCTGCCTCTGCGTCATTCCCATTTTCTAACGCTAAAACCAGGTCTTTAGCTAGCGCTAAACGACTATCATTTGTCATCCAACAATCTCCTGATTTAATTAATCTCAACCCTCAATACGTTCAAATATTTTTTCTATTTTTTCTTGCAAAGTATCGGAGGTAAAAGGCTTAATAACATAGCCATTCACACCTGACTGTGCTGCCAAAATAATTTGATCTCTCTTAGCTTCGGCGGTTACCATCAACACTGGCAAATCAACTAAATCAGGGTTTGCTCTCACTGTTTTTAATAAATCGATCCCCGTCATTCCAGGCATGTTCCAGTCTGTCACTAAAAAATCAATGCCGCCGGCTTCTAATATAGGCAATGCTGTTTTTCCATCATCCGCCTCAACAGTATTATTAAACCCAAGACCCCTTAATAGATTTTTTACTATTCGTCTCATTGTTGAAAAATCATCAACCACAAGAATCTTCATGTTTTTATCCAAAGGTAATCTCCATCCTATTCATTCTTAATAAAAAATATGTCCGACTCACAGCAATAACACCTGAACTTGATATAACAAAATTGCCCTGATTTTTTCAAGGTATCCTTTAGTAGCCCTCCTGTTGACTGGCCCAGTCAATGACTCTTCTTTAAATAAGGGTATTAACCCTACTCTTGGCCATCAATCCAGAATCCAGTCTGCAAGTCTTGCTCTCAATCGCAGCACGGCCTGACTACTGATCTGACTGACTCTGGACTCACTAATTTCTAACACCTCACCTATTTCACGCAAGTTCAACTCATCATCATAGTATAAGGATATAATTAAACGCTCTCTTTCCGGCAATCCTGAAATAGCTTGCACCAATGCCCGTTTAAACTTTTCCTTGCCTAAAATATCAATCGGTTCAGAACAGGGTGTTTGTGAATCGTTAAAAATAGCATCCCCAAATTCTGTCAATTGCTCAACACTCAAAGCCCTACAACCAATGGAGTCTTGCAAAATATAGTTATATTCAGAAATCCCTATGCCCAGATACTCTGCAATATCTCTATCACGTGCTTCCTCTCCGGTCCTGTTTTCCACCTCTTTAATGGCTTCTGAAACCATCCGTGCCTTTTTATGTACAGAACGAGGCGTCCAGTCTGAACGTCTAACCTCATCTAGCATTGAGCCTCTTATTCTAATCCCGGCATAGGTTTCAAAACTAGCTCCGTGCCTTGAATCATAATTTCTAACCGACTCAATCAAACCCAACATACCAGCCTGAATCAAATCATCAACTAACACTGAGTCTGGCAACCGTCCCATTAAATGAAACGCAATTCGCTTTACCAGGGGCACATGCTTAATCACCAGGTCATTTGCATCGGCATTCCTCGTCTGTATGGTCGCGTACATAGACGCTCCATTCATGCAACATCCTCATGGGAACTATATTGAATCATTCTCTCTACAAAAAACTGAAGATAGCCACCTGCAGATACTTTTACCGGCCAATTATTGACATTATGTGCCAGCCCCCTAAAAGCAATTGCCGATTTACTGTGCGGAAAGGCCGTAATTACCGGTTTTTGTTTTTGCACGGACTTACGCAAACAACCATCAAAAGGAATGCTTCCCACATAATTTAAAGTAACATCCAGATAGCGATCAGTAACTCTGGTAAGTTTTGTATATAACTGCTGACCTTGCTTCTCAGACTGAACCATATTGCTTATCAGATGGAAATGATTCAATCCATAATCCCGGTTTAATAATTTAATATAAGCATAGGCATCCGTTAAAGAAGTCGGTTCATCACAGATAACCATAATAATTTCCTGACATGCCCTGGTAAAATTGACAACACTGGAGGAAATCCCTGCCGCCGTATCGACAATCAAGACATCCAGATGATGATCCAGCTCGCTAAATGCTCTGATAACCCCTGCTTGCTCAATATTGGAAAGCTCTGCCATCTGTTGAACCCCCGAAGAAGCAGGAAAAACTTTCAACCCAGCAGGCCCGCTTAACATAATGTCTTGTAGGGACTTCTCACTTTTCAAAACATGTGACAAATTATATTGTGGTGACAAGCCTAATAAAATATCTACATTTGCCAACCCCATATCGGCATCAAGTAATGCCACTCTTCGCCCTAACTGAGATAAAGCCACTCCCAGGTTTACCGACACGTTGGTTTTCCCAACACCGCCTTTACCACTGCTAACAGCCACAACCCGAACCGAATTTGGTTTAATTTGTCTCATGTTTCTTATTCCAATCGCTTGATCAAATCCCTTATGCATATCCGCCTGCCTGCCACTCATCAAAGCCCCACTCTTTATTCACTGGACTTTCTTTATCAAGTTCAGCGACACATTGTTCTATCAGGGTATAAGCATCCGGCAGATAAATATCTTCAGGTACCTGTTGACCATTGGTCATAAAAGCCAGCGGCATTTGATGCTCTATAATCGCCGATAACGTCGAACCTTTTACCACCGTCTCATCGAGCTTAGTTACAATACTGCACTGCGGTTGAAACACTTTAAAGGCATGAATAATTTCATTCACTGCCTGATATTGCGTGGCTGCTGATATCACAAGATAGGTCTTAATCGGCAAATCACTTTGCTGCAATGTTTGTATCTGCTCGGCCAAACGCATGTCTCGTTGACTCATGCCGGCTGTATCTATAAGTATTAATGATTTGGTAGCAAAACTATTCACATGATTTTGTAACTCTTCTGCATTGGCAGCGACACGTACAGGTACATCCAGTAAACGACCATAAGTTGAAATCTGCTCATGTGCTCCGATTCTGTAATTATCTGTCGTAATTATGGCAACCTGCTGGGAACTATGTTTTAAAATATACTGAGCCGCCAATTTTGCAATAGTTGTTGTCTTCCCTACCCCTGTGGGGCCTACCAAAGCAACAATGCCGCCAGATACCAATAGATTATCATCGGCAATAGGTAACACTTTAACCAGCATCTCTTTTACTTTTTGCAATGCTACAGACCCATTATTTTGACTATTCAGTCGGTTAACAATTTTAATAGCTAATTTTCTGGAAAAACCCATTTCAGCTAATCGGCGTAACATATCTAATCTGACAGGGTTCTTTTGCACATCCTGATTCCATGACATTTCTGACAACCGAGTATCCAACACCGACCTTAGTGATTTTATTTCTTTGCGCATTTCCATAATAAAATCATTATTTATGATTGACGGCCCTTGCCTGTCCTTCTGGTCAGTATTAACCCGCTGTTTATCCCGTCTGATCGGTGGCTGTTTATATGTTGATTGATGGCTAATTGCCTGGCTATTTTGCTCAGTTGCTATATGAGTTTTCTCTGCATAGCCAACATATTGATCAATCTGGCGATGAGCCGGTTTTCTGGGAATACTGCCATCCAGGCCTTTTTTTCGGGGGCTGCTAATCAAATGCACTTTATTTGTTGTAGTTTCAAAATCAGCCAGCTTCATTTTTTTCTCTTTCCTCACCGGTTTATCAGCCAAATTGCCTTCGCTGTTTAATTGGCGCTGAAAACTTTGCTCGTCAAAGTCTTTTGCCGCAACAATTTCTACGCCTTCATCCACAGAACGATTCGACATAATCACAGCATTTGCACCTAATTCTTCTTTAACCATGCGCATGGCTAACCGTATATCTTTTGCAACAAAACGTTTGATTTTCATGGTGCTGAGTATCCTTTTTATTAATTATGCATGTGCACGTTAACCCACCGTTGAAACCACTTTAATCTGCCGGTCCTCAGGAATTTCGTTATAAGCCAGTACATGTAAGCCTGCAATAGAATGCCGCACAAAACGTGACAACCAGGGTCGAACAAAAGAAGAAACCAGCAGCACAGCCACTTGACCTTCTATTTCCATTCTTTGTGCACTTTCTACCAAGGATTTATGCATTTGATCGGCTAATCCCGGCTCAATACCGGCACTATTTTCACCCGCTGTTTGTAATGATTGAAGCAACAACTGTTCCAACTTAGGCTCTAAGGTAATTACCGGCAACTCATCCGCTACCCCATTGATTTCATGAACAATTGAGCGACCTAATGCAGCACGGACAGCCGATGTCAAGATGTCAGGATCTTGACTCTTAGTCCCATAATCCGCCAAAGTTCCAGCAATCGTACGAATATCCCTGATGGATACATTTTCTCGTAATAAATTTTGTAATACCTTGACCACCACTCCTAAAGCCAAAGTTTTTGGCACCAGGTCCTCTACCAGCTTAGGCGCTGATTTAGCCAGATTATCCATAATATTCTGGGCTTCTTCGTACCCAAACAAATCATGTGCATTAGATTGCAAAATATGACTCAAATGGGTTGCTACCACTGTACCTGGATCCACCACCGTATACCCTAGGGTTTGCGCCTGATCTTTTTGCTTGGGATCTATCCAGATAGCCTCTAAACCAAAAGCAGGATCTTGCGTCATCTCACCCTGAATAGAGCCAAAAACCTGTCCGGGGTTAATCGCCATTTCTAACTCGGGTCTAATTTCTGCTTCTCCTGCGGTAACCCCCATTAAAGAAATTCTATAGCTAGTTGGCGACAAATCCAGATTATCTCTGATGTGTACAGTAGGGATTAAAAACCCCAGGTCTTGAGATAGTTTTTTTCTTATGCCTTTAATCCGCGTCATCAACTGTCCTCCCTGCTTTTTATCGACCAACGGGATCAATCGATACCCCACTTCCAGACCAATCACATCCACCGGCATCACATCATCCCAGCCCAACTCCTTAATTTCTGTCGCTGCTTGTTGAGGTACTTCAGCCACAGCCTGCAGAGCCTCTTCTTGTTCTTTTTGATGGCGCTGATCAATAAGATATGCCGCAGCCAATAAAACCAGTGCCAATAAGATAAACACCATATTAGGCATGCCTGGAATAATACCTAACAAACCCATAATGGTTGCTGTAATAATCAGCGATTTAGGCTCATTAAATAATTGAGCCCCTACTTGTTGACCCATATTTTCTTCACTGCCACGGACACGTGTTACGACAATAGCCGAAGCGGTGGACAGCAGTAATGAGGGAATTTGGGCTACCAGACCATCACCTATCGTTAGTAACACATACACTTCCGCAGCATTCGCAATACCCATATCATGCTGACTAACACCTATAATCAGTCCACCCATAATATTAACGAACAAAATGATGCTCCCTGCAATTGCATCGCCTCGAACAAATTTACTGGCACCATCCATTGAGCCATAAAAATCAGCCTCAGCTGCTACTTCAAACCGACGAGCCCTGGCTTCCTCCTGATCGATCAGCCCCGAATTCAAATCTGCATCAATCGCCATTTGCTTACCGGGCATGGCATCTAAAGTAAATCTCGCTCCTACTTCTGCTACACGCCCCGCTCCTTTGGTCACCACCACAAAATTAATCACAACCAAAATAGCAAAGACCACAACACCAACAGAAAAATTGCCACCTATGACAAAAGAGCCAAATGCTTCGATAACCTTACCAGCTGCATCTCCACCATTATGCCCATCAAGCAGCACAACACGCGTCGAGGCCACATTCAAAGCCAGTCTGAGCAAGGTGGAAATCAAAATGACAGAAGGAAAAACAGAAAATTCAAGCGGTTTAACACTATAAACCACCACCAGCAAAATTATCAGGGAAAATGCAATATTAAAGGTGAAAAATAAATCCAGCAGAAAAGCAGGTAAGGGTAATATCACCATGGATAAAATCATGACAATCACTATCGGAGCACCAAGCCCCAGATTAGTAACGGATTTAATAGAACGCATTACTTTTGAAAAATCCATAATTTTAATTATTAAAAAGACATTCTTCTAAAATATACACACCCTTATTCAGCGTATCTGACATTGAATGGCGCGGGTGTCATGAAAACTGTTTATATTCATTCGGTACTTGCAAATCACTTGGCATCTGCGGTTTTTCCCAGCCATTCTCTGTGGCTGTTTTTAATTGAAAAACATAGGCGAGTATTTGAGCTACAGCCAGAAATAAGCCCTGAGGTATTTCTTCATCAATTTCCGTTGCATAAAACAAGGCTCTTGCCAGCGGCGGGGCAGCAACTAAAGGCACCGCTGCAGCAACAGCGGTGTTTCGTATTTGTGCTGCAATCAAATCTGTTCCTTTTGCAACCACGACCGGTGCCCCCTTCCCCATCAAGTCATATGTTAAAGCAACGGCAAAGTGACTCGGATTCGTCACTATCACATCGGCTTGAGGAACCTTATCCATCATTCTTTTTTGCGCCATTTCCATTTGTTTTCTGCGGACCTGACCTTTGATTTCCGGGTTACCTTCCTGATCTTTTAATTCATCCTTAACTTCCTGCTTACTCATTTTGAGTTGTTGTTTGTTATGCCACAACTGATAAGGCACATCAATCATCACAACCAACAACAAGGTGGAACTCAATATTAAAAAACCCAACCCTGCAATATCAACTGTTTGCTTGATAGCACCAAGTAACGGCAAAGAGCTTAAGCCCATAAACTGGTCAAAATAAGAATTAAACAAACTTCCTGCCACCGAAAAAACCAGTACAACCTTAAGGATCGACTTGAGTAATTCAACCAGCCCCTGAACCCCAAACATCCGCTTTAATCCCTTAAAAGGATTCATTTTTGACAATTTGGGACTCATCGCTTCCGTTGTAAAGTTCCACCCTCCCAGAACAATAGGAGATAATAATGCAACTAAAGTTAATAAAAGTAGGAGAGGCGTGATGAGCCACAAGGCTTCTAATACTATCTGTTCAAAGTAAAACCCTATACTGGAATCATCAAAAATAACTGCTCTGCTCAGCTGCAGCTGTTGACGCATCAACTTGGCCAGGCCATGACCAATGGATGCTCCAGTGAATAACATCATGATGGCAGCCGTCATCAGTGCAACAAAAGTATTCAATTCTCTGGAACGGGGGATTTGCCCTTTCTTTTTCGCATCGGCCAAACGCTTCGCGGTGGGCTCTTCTGTTTTGTCCTGCCCCGAATCATCAGCCACTTAGTGGCTCCAGTAGTAATCAATCATCACAATTTTAACAAGTGATTAATCAATGAAAACCCTTCGGCGAGTACATCGGTAAAGACCGTTAAGGTGTTATCCACTGTAATCCAGATTAAAACCATACCTAGCATGATAGTTATCGGAAACCCCACCGCAAAAATTTGTAACTGTGGTGCGGCTCTAGCGGCTACAGCAAAACTAATATTGACAAATAATAGCGCGGCCATAATAGGCAAAGCCAATAATATACCTGTAGAAAATATGTGGCTGCTCCATATAATGACACGCCATAAATCATTTCGACTCATCCCTACAATGCCAATAGGCAAGGTTCTGAAACTTTCTACTAACATCTCAATCACTAATAAGTGTCCGTTAACACTCAGAAAAATAAGACTGCTAGAAATAACAAAAACTTGTGCAACAACAGGTACCTGAATGCCTGTTGCAGGATCAACCATAGAAGCAAACCCCAATCCCATGCTATAAGCAATACTCTGACTTGCTACCAACATCACTGAAAAAACCATTTGTAATATAAAACCTGTGGTCAAGCCAATAGCTAATTGCTGTACAGCGACCATAAAACCCTGATAACTCAAAATAGTGATATGTGCGGTATCCGGCACCATGGGAACAATCGTCAGGGTAATTATCCATGCTGCCAGAACTTTGACTTTTGCTGTAAGCACTCGCACACTCAATACCGGAATAGATATCAACATTGAACTAATGCGAATAAACGGCCAAATATAAGAACCCAAAACTGCAAGTATCTGCTCTTCAGTAAAATTCACTTTTGTCCTATCAGCACTGGAATTTGATGCAGCAAATCCTGAAAGTAATCAATTAACAACTGAAGCATCCACGGCCCAGCCAACATCAAGACCACTATAACGGTCACTAATTTGGGTATGAACGTTAAAGTTTGTTCATTAATTTGTGTCGCTGCTTGAAACATGGCTACCACCAGACCCACAGCTAAAGAAGATAACAGAATAGGTGCCAACAATTTCACTGCCACCAGAACAGTCTCTTGGGCAATCATGGAGATAACGTCTGGTGTCATATTAATGTCCTATGCACAGGAGAAATAAAAACTAAAGGTAAAAACTCGCTGCCAGCATTTCCAGTACCAGTGACCAACCATCGGCCAACACAAATAACATAATTTTAAAGGGCAAGGAAATGATCATCGGTGACATCATCATCATCCCCATTGACATCAAAACACTAGCCACCACCAAATCTATCACCAGAAAAGGTAAAAAGATTAAAAAACCAATTTGAAAAGCCGTTTTTAATTCACTGGTCACAAATGCAGGTAGCAATAAAGAAAAGGGCACGTCATCAACGGATTTAAAATCCTCACGACCGGAAATTCGCATAAACAACTCTAGATCTTCTTCCCGTGTTTGCTTCATCATAAATTGTCTAAACGGCACAGATGCTCTTTCAATTGCATTCGTCGCATCAATTTTCTCTTCCAGATAGGGCTGCACAGCCTGTAAATTAACCCTGTCGAAAACGGGCATCATTATAAACAAGGTCAAAAACAGGGATAAACCGAGTAACACTTGATTACTCGGTGCTTGTGCGGTCCCTATAGCCTGTCGTAATAAGCCCAGAACAATCATAATGCGAGTAAATGAGGTCATGGTTAATAACATTGAGGGTAAAACTGTCAACATTGTCATTAACGCCAGAATCTGGAGGGTAACAGTATAAGATTGTCCACCATTGGGACTGGTCGTTACTGTAACGGCTTCTATGCCCGGAATGGCCCATACACTGGAACTCGGTACAAAAAAAACAAACACTATCATCAAACCCGGCCACAGTTTATTCATGCACAGAAACCTTCATGGCCTTGGTGAGTTGCGGTGAAAACTCAACATTGCTTTCATTTTCAGCATCCTCTTTAAACAATGCTGCATCAGCGTCCAATACCAATAATTTATCAATTTTCCCGGGCATGACCGCGAGTAGCAATTGTTTTTTTCCAACCTGTACAAGTACCAGTTTCTCTCGCACACCTAAGGATAAGCCTGAAATTATCTTTATCTTGTCTTGGGGTGAAATGGTAAATCCAGCCATTTTCCGCATCATCCAGATACAGACGAAAAACAAACTCAACACCACGACTAACCCTAAAGCCCAATTTAATATCTGTGCAGATGATATGGTTTGCATTATTTCTTTTCGGTCATCATCGGCAGCAACTACCACAGAACAAGGCATTAAAAACAAAACACCTCCATAAACCGCTGAAATAACACCTGCTGCACCCCTGTCAGTTGCCCCTAATCCTCGTAAACAGGTGCATGGAAATGAAGCTGTAATACCTTTATCTGTTTGCATAATCCATAACGTAAGAAACGTATCCTAGCCCAGTTTTTTTACCCGCTCAGATGGACTAATGACATCTGTTAAACGAATACCAAATTTATCATTAACCACCACAACCTCGCCATGGGCAATCAAAGTACCATTGACCAAAACATCCATAGGCTCACCAGCAAACCGGTCTAATTCAATCACTGAACCCTGATTAAGCTGCAATAAATTCCTGATATTTACTTGAGTTCGACCTATTTCCATTGACACAGTCACCGGAACATCCAGTATCACATCTAATTTAAGCACTTCATCCAATACCGCTGGATTCTCAGAGTAACCCGCCGGCTTTTCATCAAACTCTTTAATGCCACCGGATTCTAGAGGCTCAGCCCCTGCCTGCTCCTTAAGCGCATCCCCCCAGTCAACCGCTGCATTTTCTTGTTCAGCCATTCCCTCAGCCCAATCGTCACTGGCCAGCTCTTCATTTTCATCGTTACTCATGTGCTTACCCGTTAACTCTCAGAAGCATCATCATAAGGAGTCCTGAGATAATTTTTCTTTCACTTGAATCGCATAATTACCATCTGACAATCCAACTTTACCCCTAAAAATAGCCACATCCTCAGCCTGAACTACTACTGTTTCAGGAATATCAATGTGAATCACATCCCCTTGCTGTAAATTCATCACTTGTTTAAGGCTCATGGTTTTTTCGACCAGCACACTATTAAGGTTAACTTCACTGCGTAAAACCTCTTTTCTTAAACTTTCTTGCCAATTACCATCAACTTCACCTCGATCACTACTCATAGCATCTAACAACTCTCTTATCGGTTCAATCATCGTGTAAGGTATGGTAATGTTTATATCCCCCCCCCCACCTTCAAGTTCAACGTGAATCGTAGAGACAATCACTATTTCAGAGGGGCTGACAATATTTGCAAACTGCGGATTTACTTCTGAACTCAAATATTCAAATTCCAAATCCATCACAGGCTTCCATGCTTCTTTTAAATCCTTAAACAACAGCTCCAACACCAGCTGGATAACCCTCATTTCTGTCGCTGTGAATTCACGTCCTTCAACCTTGTTATAAAACTGCCCGCCCCCCCCGAAAAAGTTATCAACAGCAGTAAACACCAGCCGGGGCTCCATCACTATCAGGGCTCGACCTCTTAATGGCGCAAAACGAACAATGTTGAGATTGGTCGGTACAAACAGGCTTTGAATATACTCAGAAAATTTTTGCACCTTAATACCTGAAATAGAAATTTCCGCGGATCGTCTAAGAAAGTTAAAAAGTGATATTCTGAAATACCTTGCCAGACGTTCATTCACCATTTCCAGCGTTGGCATCCGCCCTCTAACAATTTTTTCCTGACTATTAAAATCATAACTCCTTATTTCGCCACTGAATTCTGACTCATCCTTTTCAGTTTCAACATCGCCATCATCAACACCATGTAACAGTGCATCAATCTCGTCTTGAGATAATAAATCTACTGTAGACATCTTATTGCATCACAAAAGTCGTAAAGAAAAGATCCACCACCTCATTTTTCCCCGTCATTTTTTCCATGATTTCACTCACTTCTTCTAACATTTCAGCACGGAGTGCTTGTTTACCGTCTCTCGTTGCTAAATGCTCCGAACCTTGTGTACTGATGGTCATGAGTAAATTATTACGTATCATAGGCTGATGTTTTTTTAATGCCTCTACCGTTTCCTGATTTTTAACCAGCAGAGTAACCGATACTTGTATTAATCTGGCAGAAGAGCCTCTTGGAAAATTAACTATCAAGGGTTTTTCTAGTTCGGCATAAAGCAGTTCATTCACTCCTGATTCTTCAGGCTCTGCCACTGCGCCGGGGACCGCTTGCTCGTCCCCGACTTCAGTAGACTCCGCCGCCCAAAAAAAATACCCAGCACCTCCGCCAGCTAACAGTAGGACAAGCATCGTCTATTTCTACACTTTCTGCCATTTCAAATTCCACCTAAATATTGTTATTTCCGGGACCTTATTTAAGATAAGCAAAATATTGACCAAGTATCAAAAAAAAAATTATTTCAATTACTTATAATAAGTTATAAAATATAGATCACGACTCAGCCCTAAAGTTAGTCTTGAAAAACGGATAAGACACGCAAAAAGATACGTTTAAGATAGTTGCCTTATTAAACCTATACACTCCTCCCTAAAATAATTTAGACAAGCATATACCCCCGCAAAGTAGAGATAACATTCTAGCCTTTAAGCGAGAGAAAACACTAAATTCATGAAAGCAAAGGATCCCTTTTCAATTTTTATTGCCGATGACAATGAAATAAATCGATTATTATTACAGTCTCAGCTTGAGACACATTGTAATAATTT
>LWDU01000298.1_pt1 | contig 13108 bp, 10 predicted proteins | sample 727161 | NCBI WGS metagenome assembly LWDU01 (sample SAMN04566230, study PRJNA314399) | hydrothermal vent metagenome | isolation source: deep sea hydrothermal plume seawater | place: Mexico: Gulf of California, Guaymas Basin | collected 2004-07-11 | reverse complement strand
GTTGGTAATCTAATACCCATTGTATTGACTTCAAACATTTGTTGTGTTGCAGATCCACGAACAACATTAAATTTAAGCAAACCATCTTCTGCTCCTGATGAAACATTTTCTGATACTCCTATGATACTTGCATAAGTATGTCTGTTAACTGCTGAATCATATCCATCAAATGCAAGATCTCCTATTTCAGCATTGTTCACTCCAGTGCTATTTGCCATTGTTTTGTAAGCTGAGTTTACTCCAAATAATTCTGCCACTCCATTGAACGGTGCAGAAGCACTAACGGATACTGAAAATCTTTTTCCTCCACCTGTATAAAATTCTAACTCGTCATCTAATGCTTCTGTTCTGATAGTTCCTGTACTGTAAATATCTTTTGCATATAATCTTCTCCATACATTACTTGTATGACCTAAATCTTGTACCTCATCTCCTGCTGGATTGAGATCCGTATTTACAGCTACACCACCTACTGTTAAATTTGATAAAGTTTTATTTGCACCTGTACCACTTCCTGATTTAACCAAAAAGAATCTTCCAATTGTTGGGTATCCACTTCCACCGTTTGTTGTTAATATATCCGTTACTTTTCCACCAGAAACTGTTGCAGTTGCAGTTGCACTAGATCCAGTTGATGCTGTTATTGTTACAGTTGGAGCAGAAGTATATCCTTTACCTCCACTTGTTACAGTTATTCCATCTTTTCCACCATCACCCATGTTTATAGTACCCAATGCAGTAGAAGTGTTTACAACATCTGCAACTGCTCTCGCACCAGAACCTCCACCACCTGAAATTGTAACATTGACTAATCCATTATCAAATAATTGTAATAAAACAAACTCATCGTCATTGACAGTTACACTTGATGATATTTCTATATTGCCTCCTGTTTCCAAAGTTAATGTTTTTCCTTTCAATGATTTTAATGTGACCAACTGACCGTTAGAACTTCCACCAATAATATTTTTTATAACTGCATTACCACCATTCAAATCTGATACTATACATGAAGAAGATCTTAATGGTAAAACTTTATCAAAATATTGATTTAATGATCCAGTAACATATGTTGCTGTCCAACCTGAAACGGTTGTACCAGTATTGTCAACCATAGTGAAAGTTTGTGCAGAATTTGTAAATGTTAAATTTGCTTGGTTGTGTGGTTGGAATATACCAATCTTTGTATTTGGATCATCATTAACTTTATTATCTACTATCCATAATAATTCTCCCTCCCAAGTTGTATTACTTGATTTTATTATACTACCAGATTCAATTCTTTTTGTATTTGTTGGAGCAAATGGTGGATTAACATTACTTGCATTTTTAGGTTCGGTAAACATTATTTGATATGATTGTATGTGTGGTGTAGGATTTACTGAAAACGAACCAATAACTGGTGCAGTGTATGGTGATGTATCTCCTGACATATTTCCACCAGATATTGAAGATATACCTGTTGAAGAAGCTCCATGACGTAGAACTTCTTGTATTTCTGCTACTTCTGCTTTTACTCTATCGTCATCCCTTCTTTTACTTGGTGGTGTTAATCCCGATACCATATTATTCCTCTCCTGTCAATATGAATTTTCTTCTAGCTGTGACATTCATATGATATCCTGTTGAATCAATAATATGACTTACTTCAGAACAAACCAACTCATTCATATTTTCCCAATAAGAAGTATTTGGTGGTGTGGTAGTTGCAGGAACTGCTTGTATTGCTTGATAAACATAACCACCCGAACTAACTTTATCTCCTCTACTATATGGGTTTGAACCATTGTAAGTTACAACACCATCCATGTCAACCATATTTGGCATTCTATCTCCTTTTACTTTAAACGAGTGACCTATTCTCATTCTTACATCTCCGATTGAATTAATATGCCAGTATTGTGGGAAAAAAGATGCTCTTTTTAAAGCTGAGTTTGCAACATTCTTCAATGTTAATTTATCTCCTATATTTCCCTCATTTATTACAGTTGTCCTTGCATTATTTTTAAATCCATTTTCTGTATTAACTATCAGTTCTTTGTTAAAATGAACACCATCTAATGCGATAGTTGCTTGATTATGGTATGCCCATGCTTTTGGATGTTTGTTATTTATATATGTAGAATCTATATCACTACTACTTTTAGAATTTGCTATTTCTGCTCCAGCATTCCATATACCCTGTTTAATAGTTTCTCCTAATTCTGTCAATTTATCAAGCCAATAATCCAAACCAGCACTATAATAACCATTCTCTTTATCATAAGCACTATCCATTTGAACTCCCCAACCTTTAACAAATCTCCAATCAAATGCTACTCCTGTATATTCTCTTTCTGGTAAAGCAAAATTTGTAAATCCTAAAGGTCTATCTCCAAAAATATACAAAAGTTCGTCAAATCTTGGAATATGTAAATTCTTTCTACTCATATCACCAAAAGGTATTGTTATTTCATCCCAAAAACCGTTCTTTCTATGTGTGAATTTATGTGTCCATATTCTATCAAACATATCTATACACCAAAAAGTCATTGGTATGTTTGCTTCACCTATAACTCTATAATATCTTGGTATTTCCCAGAAATAATCATCATTGGTTTCATCACTTTCCAATGCATAAATTCCAACTCTTATTCTAAATGAAAGTGATGAGATTCTACCCATATCTTCACTATTGGATCCATTATTCCAACCCTTTAAAGACTGTCTACTATCAGTTGAATTATTGTTTATGTTTAAAGTCGTGTAACCACTTTTTGGTGATGGTGTAGATCCATTACCACCATACTTATCTCCTATTGCTACTGCACCATTATCGCTATGTGCAATTCTTGGAAAAGGCAACCAAAACCATAACCAAACTCCTCTAGAATTTTTTCTACAAACTACAGATTCTTTATCAGCGTTTCCTGTGGTATATTTTATGGTTCCTGATCTATGACCACTAGCCTGTGAATTATATTGATGATTTACATTATTTGCATCCAACGCATATCTTACTTCTATTGCATTGTTTGGTGTTCCGTCAAAACCTTTTGTTTTGTATATGTCTTTAACTATATGAAAAGGTGTTAATGTAGCAGAATAAGATATGTTTTTTAAATCATCCCCTGTCTCTCTTTTGATCTTCCACATTACATCATATGCACTTGTACTAGAATTCCATTGGTATACTTTGCCGTCATCTAGATTGTTGAATGTATCTCCATTCTGTGGAGACCTTGAATAATTCCAATGACTTCCTGTATTAGGGTTTTCTTGATCATAAAAATATTGTGCAAGTTTATTTGCATCTCCACTTGCAAAAGTAGTTGGACTGCTACCTACAATAACTCTTTGACCATGATACAAATCTGCTCCTGTTGGTTTTGCATCAGTAATCATGCTAACCCATTTCATTGTAATATTTTCAAACTCATCAGTAGGATCTTGTTTGTCATAAACATCTTTTGACATATTCCAATCTGGAATTAATCCGACATACCTGTTACTTGTGTAACCGTTGTTTGGTAAACCATTTGTTGGATCTTTTTTACCTGCTGAAGCTCCATAAGGAAGTACACCGTTTGTTATAGTTCCACTCAAACCTGCCATATTTTTCTCCCAGTCAAATACATCTGAAGTCCACGGACTGAATCCCTCCCAACCTGTAAAAGATGATGTTCCATGTATATTAGGATCATCTGAAGTGTATGTTATTGCATCGTGTTTTGGTGTTATTGATGTTTTATCTGCAAATCCTGAATTTAATTGATTTGGATATAATAAAAATCCTGTTCCATTATATAAATGCTTTGTAGTCAATCCACTTGCATTCATGGTATTTGCTGGATAAGTACCATTGCCTCCTCCACTATCTTGCCAATACCTAAATCTATTTAATGACCAATCATAAATATCTTCTTCTGCTTGATAAAATCTAAACTCATTTGCTGGATTTTCATAATAAATTACATCTCCTGCTTCATAATGTCCTGTCCTTTCAAATTTTGGGTATAACAGAAAATCTTCTTTCCAAAAAGTATGTCCAGTAGTTGATGTTGGATCTGCATTTGAAGTAACATCTTTTATTGCCATGAAAAATCTAACTATTTTTTTTGCCTGTATGGTTCTCTGTCTTACACTTACTGGATCTGTACTTGCATAAGCACCAAGAGTATAAGTTTTTTTAACAGTCATTCCTTTAAGATAATAAAAATTTCCTGTATATTGTGATCCATTAGGTGATGCTGAACTGACATTTCCTCCTAATACAAGCCATGTAGGTCTAATTTTTGAGTGTAGCCAATTAGATGCAAATTCTTCATGCTCTCTTGGAAGTGTACCACTACCTGCTTCTCCTCTAGCAATAATATGGTTTCTATATTCAAAGAAATCTGTATTTGTATCCTGTGATTGTTCACTGTCAACAGTTTCTGTACTTTCTGGATCTATGACTGCTCCAGAATCAATAGCACCAATCTTATTCGCATACAAATAAGTTCTTAATGGATGTGGACTGGAATTTTTATCTATATCTGTTGCAGGATTATAATCATAATAATAATCTGTAAATACACCACCTTGTGATGTAGATTGTGCTAAACCATTAAAAATTTTATCAAGTGAACTTTTAATACTCAGTGGAACTACAGGAACATATTCTAATTCTGGTGATAATGGTAAATTGTTTGTAGTTTTAGCCATATCAAAATTTATATTTACAGGTTTATTTCCTGAAGGTAATCCCCATGATCCTTCAAAATTCTTGAAATCACCTATCCTACTACTTAGTGCTTGATATGGAGTTACAAATCTTAATTCTCTTGAAGTGAATACTTCTTGTGTTCTTCTTTGTATTTCCTGTAATTGTATTGTCAATAATGCACCATTCGGTTTATCAACAGATATTGATGGAGTTCCTATCTGAAACATCCAATATTTACTCTCAGTTGGTGTTCCTCCTATGGTTTGTGTTATTTTACATTCTATCAAATATTTTGTCTTTGCATCTTCTTCCATAAATAATGGGCCTGTTTTTATGAAAGTTTTCTTTTCATCTATTCTTAATGTTAAAGTTCCACTATTGTCAACACCATCTCCACCAGTATTAACCAATTCCATTCTTGTACGCCAAGGAACTAAGTCACCATTTGGTACACCGTCACTTCCAGTTTTGGGTGTCCTAACTTCTGTATTTCTATCTATAAGGGTTATAGAATCAACATATAAAGCCAATGTCTACCACGTTCCACCATAACTCAAAGTTACACTAAAATCATATGCAGTTATGTTTGGAGACATATAGCCTAGATCCCATGATGATATTGTATATCCTTTTGTAGCTGGTGTGACGGTTCCACTTTGAGGAGATCCAGCATTATCTGAAGTTGCATTTGGATCTAATGAAAACTGAGGTGCGTTAGGACTATAAAAACCAACTACACCAAACGGATGATCTGCACCTACTTGTAATGTTTTTGATATAGTGATCAATCTACCAATCTCAGTATCCAATTGAGGTATGCCAGAAGCATTTGTGGGTTTTTTAAATCTTCCTTTTATAATTAAACTTAAAGATGTTATACCATTATCTTGTTTGTTTATTTTTCTAACTCCTGAACTATTTGGAACAGGATAATCAACTACGTTGTTTGAATAAGTGGTTTGCATTGATTCTAATAAGTTATCCGAATATGTAAATTCCAAACATTGTAAAGGAAAATTTGCAAGTAAGGCAGACGGAGTGGTTGCATTAGTTGTGTTACTTAATGTTGTAGGAGTTCTATAATAAATTATTGCATTTGCCATTATCTCTGATACTCCTGTAAATATTGTTTATAACCATTTACTCTACCTTGTGTATTTGTTGCTTGTGGAACTCCTTGTCTTAAAATCTCTCCAGTCTCTGATGTGAACATTACTCTCCCTTGTTCCATATCAATAATAGATTTTAATGATGATACTTGTTTAAGTGAATCTAATTGATCTTTTCTTACATCAAGCACTCCCCCTGCTTTATACATATCTTTAATTTGTGTCAATATTTGATCATATAATGCTTGAACCTGTTGAATAATCATAACTGCTATGGCTCCCACTACTGTTTTTCCTAAAAGTCCAAGTGCTACTGATTTTGTTTTTCCAATCGGATTATTCATAAAAGAAAATCCTTCTTGGACTTTACCAAATCCCTTATTTAATGCACTCTGTATATTTTTCTCCATTTCCATTCTATGTTTTGATGCATCAGATATTGCTTGAGAATGTTCTTGATCAGTTTTCTTCTGTCCTTGGGAAATTGTTGCAACTTCCATTAATTGTTTTTCAAGTTCATCAAGTCTAATGTTAATATCAACTGCACCCATATCAGTTGGTTTTCCTTCCACTTCAGATTGTATTATGTTCTTTGTAGCAAAATCCATACCCTTTAATGAATCTGTTGCTTTCTTTATTTTCTCTGCATTTCTTTCTGCACCTTCTGCAAGTTCTTCTAATTCATCGGCTTCCCTATTCATAATGTCTAAATCGTCTTGAGTAAGACCTTCTGGATCATTTAGATTAATTTCATCATCTACTGGCAAAACTCATTCATCTCCAATACTTTTTCTCTACGATATCTGCAATTATAGCAAAGTGTTATACCGTCATATACATTCAAAATTTCAAATTCATTCTCTCCACATTGACCACAATTATAAGTGGACATCTTTTTTAGTAACTGTTTTTCATTTGCACGTTTTAATGCCAATTTACCTTCTGGTGTTTTTCTATATTCTTTTTGCTGTTCATATATTGTATTTACACTTGTATATTCTTTATCGAGATTTGATACCATTATTCATAATATAATTTATCTAGTATATTAGCATAATTTCGATACACTTATTAATGGTATATACCTTAGATAATACATGAGTGAAACAACACAACAAAACAAAGTCTTATCAGCAGACGTTTTTTACAAAGTAGTAAATGTTGAAAAAGAATCAGTAAAAGTAGTAAAGGTTACATCAAATCTAAAATTCGATGCAACAAAAAGTCACAATGAAATTGGTGAACTAATATTCATGGCATTGAACAGTCCTTGGGATAATCCATTGGGTACTCCAGAAGGTCAAAAACATATTAGAGAAGTTGGATCAAACCATACAAGTATGTCAGTAGGAGATTCAATTGTATTTAGTGACGGAGTACAAATATGGGTTGACGAAGAAGGATTTAGTGACAAAGAAGTCATAACATTGAGAGAAGAAAGAATATTAGAATCTAAGAGTAAATAGATCCTAATGCATAATTGTTTGTAAATGTAAAACCAAACAAATTTCTTTTCCAATTTCTATATTCTTCATTTAGGGCTTGTTGAAGTTCGTACTCTCCCCATTCAACTCGTCTTTCTATTATGTTTAATCTTGGAAGTCCACTAACTATGTGACCACCACTGAATCTTCTTACTCCACCCTGAATCCATGAAAGAACATCTGCACCACCATTCTCTTTACCTTTCGGTCTAATCATGTGATCTTCTGTTCCATATTCCCTTGCAACTGCAACATCAAATCCATCTTCTGAAAAATATTCACAATGTATTTTTATCAAAATTGTTCCAGTATTATCATCCATAATAACATCTTCAACAACAACAGTTTCATAAATTTTTCTGGAAACATTATTCTGTTTCATTTCTTCTACAATTGGATCTACTATCAATTTGTTTGCAAGTTCGGTTGCCTTTGTTTTGATAAAGTCTTTGTAAAGATGTTGAAACCTTGTTATTTTTAATTTATTAGATTTTGCCCATTGAACACTTGGTATCATTATTGTTCAGTAGTTGTTGATCTCACTGCATGGGTAACTGATAATACATCCCCTGTTATTGTCAATTCTGGTGATCCACCAGAAGCAGATATTCCAGTTGCAAATGTATTTGGATCCATATGTATTTTAATATTCACATCATCTTTTGTAGTTGGTGCTGGTGCAGATAGTGTTGGGAAACTTGTAACAAACACCATTTCTATTGGATCATATATTTCATTTTTGTATAACCAATAAGAAATTGTATTTTTTTCTGCACTTGTGAAAGCCACTGTTTTATCTAAAACCCCATTTGTATAAGTCCAAGCCCTATCACAAAACATATCACTTGTCAATTTTATAGTCATTGAAAAACTATGTGAAAATCCTGATGGATCTAGTGCCTTTTGACCAGAATCAGAATAATGTGTTGCTCTGGAATAATTAAATGTAAATGCCACTGCTTGTCTTTCTTTTAATCTATACCAAGTTGAACCGTCTGGTATCTGGAATTGTAAGAATCCCTCAAATGCCTTACCACGATAAACCTGTTCGTTGAAATTGGTGGGTGCAACCATAGTGTTTTTACTATTATTATATCATTTAAATATATTTACCAAGTTCCAGTAGCATAAAATGTAGTCGTAGCCTTCTCAATATCACCATAATTACCAGCAGTTGTGGTATTTCCTATCAAGAATGAGAATTGCTGTGTTTGAAGTGTTCCGTCACTTGTTTTACCACGTATATATTTACCATTATTGGTTATGCCTAAATCATTTATGGCTTTTATGGCAGTTTGTATGGCATTTGTATTTTCATATGATATTGTAAATTCTCCGAATTTTACAAGTTGATTTGGATCATATATCTTCTCTCTCACATCATTAAAATGTGGATCCATACTGAATCCTTGATTTGTCTGTAAACCTAAAATCTGTATGGTAAATGTACCTGCGATCCCACTGTTTAATTCCAATTTATCATCAGCACCAATTAATCCACTACCAGAAGTTGTATCTACATCTTTTATTGAGAATCTTAATACACTTTTACTTCCGTAGATTGGATCTTCTATTATTGATGTATTCCATGTCTTACTCTCTAACTGTATTACTCCTGTTGGTATCCAGTCCTTTGCTGTTATTCGTGCAAGTATTTCATTTTCTGTTGCAATTCTATCTGCTTCCTCAACACTCTCTGGTGCTGTATATTTCATATAGAATCTTATTTCAAATACTTGTTCTTCTGATTCTTTTTGTATGTCTGTAGTTGCAGAATTGGATTGTACTTTTCTTACTTCTACAAATGGATATATTGGAAATTTTTGTTTCTGTTGATAATAAGAAAGTCCTTTTTGAGTTGTTGGATAAGTTCCAGTTTTTAATTGTGTAATTACATCTGCTTGTGACCAAGATTGCATTCTATGTCACCTGAAAACTAGAAACCAATCCACCGAATGTATCATTTACTTTAAGTGTAACTGCTCCATCAGCAGTATCTGCTGGAATTGGGAATGTAAAACTAAATGCTCCTTTACTGGTTGATATAACACTAACTGGTGTGGTTACTATTGTTCCTTCTGAAAATGTAATTGTTAATTTTTGAATTGGTGCATATCCTGATCCAGTTACCGTTACAACTTGTGCGATTGCTCCAGTTTGTGGAGATAATGTAGTTGCCCTTCTTGGTCTAAAAGCAGTTCCTCTAATGTAACCATAAACTCTATCTAAATAATTATCAAGTATATTTACTTCTGCATCCCATAACATTGGTTTTTCACTGTTTTGTAATCTTATCTTTGCAACAACCAAGTTATTTGCAATTCCCTTCAACTCCAATGGAAGTTCTGGAACAGTTTCAGATGTTAATGGTAATACGATTTCATCTCCGTATATGTTAATAGAACCTAATCTTGCCCTTAGTCTATTATCTAGTAAATCATCTATCTCTTGCATATATAACTCTATCTCATCTCTCATTGAATCATTTGCTATTCGCAATTTAATTTTTATGGAATCATATTCTGTGTATGACATTATTTATACTAAATTATCATTCCTAATAAAGTTATAATTATGCTTTTTTTCAAAATGTATTCCTATTTCTACTGCATCATCTGATTCATGATTACAAAAATGGCATTTGAACACAATATTTTGGTTCATAAATCAAATTATATAAAGTCATTTATAAGAATAATTGGGCTTAAATCTTTTTATTAAAGTCCATACATTAATATTGGAGTGTTATCTAGAGTATGTGATTCGGAGGTCACAGGTTCTTCGAGTGGAAAAGTTGGGCTAGTGTTTCCTCTTTCCATCGAATCATGCAAGTGACATTAGAACGAGGCGTTATGAAAAGTCCACGCCTACAAGAATCAATTGTTTATAGCCATTGCTATTAGTTAATTAAAAAAGAAAAAGTTTTTTTTCTAAACACTGTGAAATTCTATAAGTGGCTGATTCGACAAGTTGCTTCAACGTTCTTTACTAAACCTGCTACTTTTTGAGTACCAGTTAAGTGAATTGCTTGAAGTTCGTTACGTCTTTGGGCTTCCATTGTTAAATCCCTTCCTGAAATTAAACCAAATGCAACGTTAGGTACGAACATTACAGATCTCTTTTGAGCTGCAAATGCACCACTACCATTAGAAACTGCACTGGATCTAACTAAGTTAGTTCCTGCGATTCTTTCTACGGTTGCTTCTGTTATAATTGCTGGTTTGGAATAACCAATGTATGTATCCAAGTCTGCATCTAATGTCAAGTCACGAATTGCTTTTCCTGAAGTATATGTTATCAAGTTGGTATCATCTAAACCTTGATCTTGAATTACACCTTTTGCATTAAGTAGACCAAGATATTTCAATGATCCGAAAGCTGCATCGGCTGCGATTGCAGCTCCTGTATCTCCTCTAATCCAATGGTTTAATAAACCTGCTCCATTCTTTACACCACCACCAACAGCTTTTTTAGATGTTGCTAAGTTTGCTGGGTTTGCTGTATCATCATTGTATGCATTTAACACTTGTTTAGATTCATCATTGATGGATTCTAAAGCGAATGCTCTGTTTGCAGATGCAATAATATCGATTGGAGATTCTTCAGTTTGTGCATAACCGATAGTAATTCGGCTTCCTCTTGGTGAAGTGCTTGTTCCAGAAGTTCTGATAATTACATCAGATTTTGGAGTTGCAGTATTGATTACATCATTTGCTTCATCTATGTCTGCAAATGTTACTGCTCCAAAGTCGAAGAAGAAAGCTTCTTTTGTTCCAACAGGTAAGATTTTGGTCTCACAGAATTGTCTGATTGGAGTAACTACTTTACCAGAAGGTAAAACTAGTACTTGCTCTGACATAATTCTCATGGATTGTGCTGGGCCGGTAATGTTTCCAATAGCTGCCTCACTTCCTTTTACTTTTCCTGTTATGATTTCATTATCGTTAGCATCGAATGATCTAATTCCTTGCTTTGAATAATTCTCAAATATTTTCTCCTTGTTGATTGACCATACATAAGCTGGGCTTACGTTTTGGTTTCTTTGGACTGCTCTAAGCCAAGCTGAAGGTTTTGAAACTTCGGCTTCAGTAGCTGAGACCTTTCCAGAAGTTAATCCACCTTTTGGTGAACTTACTGCTAATCTTGGTCTAGCTGACTCTCGTGCTTTTAAAATTTCTACATCTAATCTTGCTTCTTGTGCTTTGAGTTGTTTTGCAAGGACTCGTGCTTTTTGAGCTTCGATAGCTCTCATTGCACTGTTTTCTGCTTTATGAACTCTTGCGTGATAAAGTCTGTTACGTCTTGCTTCTGATGTTGAATCAGAAGATGCTCTAACAGATCCAGCAGATGGTTCTTCCTCAGTTTCTTCTGGGAAATTATCAACTACTCCTGTTTCATCGTCAGCTGCAAGTTCATCTTCGGCTTCAGTAGTTTTGGTTAATTTCAAAACTTTTTGATCCTCAGAATGATTTGATGCATTACCTGTGTCTAGTTTATCTTGTGTACGAGTTGTTCCGTTCCAAACTGTATCTGGACTTTCTGCAACACCTGCACCCTTGACGGGTTTTTGTGCTGGAAGATCGCCTTTATAATCAATTTGATCCTCGACTTCTCTGATAACCTTTCTAGGCATATAATTGTTTCAATCCTTGAGTATTTAAGCATATTTAGTAAGCCTATATGTTTTGGAATTTTGACTTACCTGTACTCACTCTACCATTGTTTTTTATTTGATCAGTTTGATGTGTACTTACAAGTTTACCTTCTGGATTTTTGTTCAAGTAATCAATTGCATCTGCCATATCTGTAAATGGAAACACCTTCACAGCTTTCAATTTACCATCTTCCTCAATAAAGTCCAACCCTTTATTATTTGGTGCATCTCTATAGTCTTGAATTTTTTTATCCCATAACTCTTTTGGCATTTTTGGATTAGGTGGATTTATTGACATACCTTTATCTTTATACTCTTTTGGTATAGTCATATTATCTGTTCCAAGATTAAGTTTGACGGTATTTTTCTTTTTATCGTTATTCCACTCTGCATCAAATGAAAAGTTTGGAAGTTCTACATCTATACCGTTTACTTTTTCAGTATTTGTTTCTACATTAAAACCCATAAGTTTTAAATTTGCTTGATAACTTTTTGCCATCTTTCTTACCTGACCAATTAATGTATCCTCATTCATTTCATCACTTTCAAATGTAATGGTTGTTGAGTCCATTTCTCTATATTCAGGTTTTGGTATGTTTCCTGTTTCTTTGAACTTTTTTGCAACATTGATGGTCTTGCCTATTTTCTGTGTACTGAATGCACTTACAAGATCACGGTTTGGATCTATTGGATCTATGATTGAAAATGCGTTCTCCTTGTTTCGTTTACCTCCACCTTGTTTATCAACCATATCACCTCCTTTCAAATCTGCAAAGAAATCTATCACATTTTCAAATGAACCATATTCATCAATTAATACCTCTGCACTATATCCACTAAATCCTTGTTGTTTAAGATTTGATCCATACAACCCTGCATCTTTCATAAATTTCTTTAATACTCTAACTTCTACTTCTTTTCCTTTAAGTGCTGTTTTCATATATTCAGTTTGATGTGGTGTTCTTTCCATGCCAATTTCTATATCCTTACCGTCAAGTTTTTTATCTCTAATCTGCTCAAGTGTCAAATGTTTTGTTGGAACTATCTGTACTTCTACATCTTGTTCTCCATCTTTGAAAAATGCCTGAACATATTTTGAAGTTGCAGTTACTTCCTCATCATAGTAATTAGTCCAACCTTGAGATTCTGCAAAGTCCTTATTGAGAACTTTTCT
>LWDU01040251.1_pt1 | contig 13109 bp, 13 predicted proteins | sample 727161 | NCBI WGS metagenome assembly LWDU01 (sample SAMN04566230, study PRJNA314399) | hydrothermal vent metagenome | isolation source: deep sea hydrothermal plume seawater | place: Mexico: Gulf of California, Guaymas Basin | collected 2004-07-11 | reverse complement strand
CTCTTGAGCGCGGTAAGCTCGGCGGTATTCGTTTTAAAGATAAGAAAGCAATGCGCGATTTTTACGCTGCACGTGAGAAACAGCCGTTCTGGGATCAGAGCGAGGCACGTGAAATGCTTGAGCTCATTGCTAATTCATGGACACATGGTTTAAACCCTGAAAAATATCACTTTTCTGAAATTCGTGAAATGATGCAGGGGGGCTTTGCTTCTTCACAGGGAGAGCTTGAACTGCTTTTGACTGATGCGGCAATTCGTTATGGTCAGGATGTCAGTGGAATGCGCATTGATCCTAAATCGATTAATTCCAGCTCTGATTACTGGCAGCAGCCATACACAGCCTTGTCTGTCTTAGAACAAATTTCAGCCACTCGTAATCCAGTCAAGCGTCTTGAAAAGATGGCGCCGCAGCATAAGCTTTATAAGGCGCTGCAGGAAGAGCTTGTAAAACTGTCCGAAGAACGTGCGGCATATGATCATGTTTTGCCTATGTCATTTGGCGGAGATCATCATTTCACACCAGGTGAGGTGAGCCGTGATGTTCCTAATCTGCGTATCCGTTTAGGTGTCACTTATGATGAGACACTTGGTAAGCCGAACTATTATGACGATAAGACGGCGGCTGCTGTCATGAAGTTTCAACGCGAGCATAATCTTGAACCCGATGGTATTTTAGGTCCTCAAACATTACAAGTTTTGAACCTTACTAATCGCGCACGTATGGAGCAGGTAGTTGCTAATTTGGAGCGCCAGCGCTGGCTTACACAAACGTTACCTGAGCGTTACTTACTGGTGAATATACCGCAGCAGATCCTATGGGCTGTTGAAGATGGCCGCGTTGAGCATGAAATGAAAGTTGTAGTCGGTATGCCTTGGCGTCGCACAAAAGACTTTAAAAGCGATGTTACTGGTGTTCGTTTGAACCCAACATGGACTGCGCCTTTGAGTATCAAGATGAAGGATCTTTTGCCTAAGGCACAAGAAGATCCTGGCTACTTAGTCAATAAAGGTATTGAAGTTATCCGTGGCTATGGTAGCGAAGCACAAACGCTTGATCCATACTCTGTAGACTGGGCGAATATGACTTGGTCTGAAATGGGTAAGCTGCGTATGGTTCAGTCATCCGGTGATCACAATGCTCTTGGGCGTGTGCGCATCTTGATGCCTAATAAGTATAATATTTACTTCCATGATACGAACCATCCTGAGTTTTTCGAGCGCACGCAGCGTACTTATAGCTCTGGTTGTGTGAGACTTTCAGAACCTGAGAAGATTGCACAGTTCGTCATGAAAGGTACTGATGGTTGGTCATCTTCTGATTTCGATCGTATTGTGAATACAGGCAAGATGACTGATTTAAAAATTGATAAGCCGTTTCCAGCTTATATTGTTTACCACACCATGTGGATGGATACGAAAGGCAAACTGGTATTTGGTCCTGATGTATACAAACGTGATAAGGAATTGCTGGAAGTGTTGGCAGCTAATGAAGCGTATAGCTTCCCTGAGGTTCGTGATACGGAGCTGGCAGGGCGTGGCGATGCAAACCAAGCGTATGCATCTGCTAATTAATTAGCATTTCAAGTTATAAGTTATTGGATGTAGGGTCACTTTGGTGTTCCTGCATCATTTGATGACGTATTGAGTGTCTTGCATCAATTGCGAATTCATCATAAACTCATTTTAGTAGATTAAGCTTTACTAAGGCTTTTCTAGTCTGTATGTATACGTGTTTGTATATATCATTAATTACGAAATTAAGTTTCACGTAGTAAACCAAGCCAACTAAATATAGAGTACGAAACGAAAGAGAGGGTCTTATGCCTGATCAATTTATTGAAACTGATTCCGGACTATTTATGGCACGTCGCCGCATACTCGCCGGAGGTGCATTAGGCGGTATAGCTTTAGCAGCGATGGGTGCAGGTGTAGCGAATGCTGCGTCTTTGTTGTCCCCTGGTAAAGATGCTGGTGCCCAGAAAATTTCATTCCGCAACCAACACACTGGCGAAAGCTTTAGCGGCGCGTTTAAAGTTGGTGGCCGTTATTTGCCTGATGCTTTTGAGCAAATCAACGAGGTACTGCGCGATTTCAGAACCGGCGAAGTATTCCCAATTGATCCGCGTGTGGTTGATATTCTTTTTGCTGTTCGTGAGAAGGCTAACGTGAAAACACCTTATGAAGTGCTTTCAGGTTACCGTTCACCGAAGACAAATTCTACTTTGGCACGTAATGGGACAGGTGTCGCTCGCAACTCTCTGCACATGACAGGGCAGGCGATTGATGTGCGTCTTCCGGGCGTAAGTACCAGAAAGCTTGCGGATTTTGCACAAGGTATGCGTTCAGGCGGCGTCGGTTATTACGCGAAGAGCAACTTCGTGCATATGGATACCGGTCAAGTGCGTCGTTGGAACCAAGCCTAGGTACCTTAACGAAAGACGAAACGGCTATGATCCTTATTGCATTAGGGGCGAATTTGCCAAGCCGTTTCGGTTCACCTTACCAAACGTTACAATCTGCAAAACGTTCCATAGAAAATCAAAATATTAGCATTTTAAATGAGTCTCGCACTTGGCTTACGGCGCCAGTGCCTGTTTCAGACCAGCCTTGGTATCACAATGAAGTAATTGCAGTGGCGACAGAGCTATCACCTTTTGCTTTGTTAGAAGCGTTGCAGGGGATTGAAAATGAATTTGGCCGTGTGCGCACGGTTCGTAATGCTCCTCGTGTTCTAGATCTTGATTTGATTGCATATAACGACGTTATTCTTGATAAGCCCGAATTAATCGTACCGCATCCGCGTATGCAGCAGCGTGCATTTGTTTTGCGCCCACTTAGTGACATCACTGAAACTTGGTATCACCCTTTAACAGGACAGTGCTTAAAAGACATGTTAATGCGTATTCCTGCAGATCAGGAAGCTACGCCAATGGAAGAAAAAGAGCTTTTATCTGCCTGAATTTAAAGGCATAAAGATGCCATGAGATCTTTGCCAAAAATCATGGGTATTGTGAATGTTACGCCGGATAGTTTTTCCGACGGCGGTGCTTATTTTGATCATAAGGCAGCCATTGAGCATGGTTATGCTTTAATCCGTCAGGGTGCTGATATTCTTGATATTGGGGGTGAGTCAACACGACCTGATGCTGCTCCTGTTTCTGCTGACGATGAGATCCGTCGTATTCTGCCTGTGATTGAAGGGCTTCGGGATTGTGGTAAGCCTATATCAGTAGACACCCGACATGCCAAAACTATGGAAGTCGCTTTAGCTGCTGGCGCTGGCATTATTAATGATGTATCCGCCTTGCAGGATCAGGGGGCACTAGAATGCGCTGCTTCCGCTAATGTTCCTGTTTGTTTAATGCATATGCAAGGTGACCCGCAATCAATGCAAAACGAACCACGATATAATCACGTACTTGATGATATAAAATCATTTATTCTCAGCAGGATAGAGTGTTTCTTGGCTGCTGGTGGTCAGGAGCAAAATGTAATCATTGATCCTGGTATTGGGTTTGGTAAAACTCTTGATCATAATTTATTGATATTAAATAATATTTCTTACTTTAAGGGCCTTGGTTTTCCTGTTTTGATTGGTTTGTCGCGCAAGCGCTTTATTGCAGCGATTGATCAGAATGCTGATACGGGTCATAGGCTTGGCGGTTCTATTGGTGGCGCTTTGTCTGTCGCTATACAGGGCGCGGATATAATACGTGTTCATGATGTGCAGGAGACTGTACAAGCTCTACGTGTTTTTCACGCTATCGAATCAGCAGAGTAAGTTCGTATTGACTTATTTATGCTGTGTCTGATGAGGCCATGTTCTTGGGCAGAAACTTGCGTTTTGACGCTCTAATGCGTCTGAATTTACATCGAACTGACACACTTTCCATGGGAAGTGACCATGGGCGGGTTCCGGATCAAAGTAATGTAAATGGCAGTTTTTGATGTTGCCTTCGTAGGCCCATTTGTGGCCGTCCATAATTCCCCAAAACGTACCGCCATGAGCAACAAACATCGGCGGCGCCTCATCTTTGTGGCTTTCGAGTGCTGTGCCGAGGACACGTTTAATGCGTTTTGCAAAGTCATCACGGTTTTCACCGCCTGCAGGACGGACATTGGCTCGCACATTTGGCAGTACTTCATCCCAATGCAATCCCTCCCATTCACCGAATCGGTGTTCTTCAAAATCATCTAGCTTTGTCATTGGCAGGCCGCGCGCGGCGCATAGGACTGTGATAGATATGCGAAGGTTTAATATCCAATGTAGTGATAACGGCCGCTAGTGCTTTCGCCTGATTAATCCCGAATTCTGATAGATCCGATTCTAGTCCGCCGCCGGCACTGATTTGATTTATGTTGGCGTGGGTTTCACCATGACGAATCAGATAAAAAGCTTTTGCGGGTAACATTGACATAGTCCTATTCAAATCCTGTGTACTGTTTAATAATAAAATACATGGAAGAATGGCAGGATCAAGCATTGGTATTATCGGCACGTGCTCATGGAGAGGGCGGGGCGGTTGTGTCTGTTTTAACAGAACATCATGGACGTCATGCAGGGTATGTTCGCGGCGCTAAATCTTCTCGTATGCGTGGTATAATTGAACCAGGTAATCTTGTGGGTGTCAGGTGGAGTGCTCGTGTTGCCGATAGTCTTGGTAGTAATATTACAGCAGGGTTGATGGCTGATCCTGTTAAGCTTTCCGCGGTGCAATCTGCTTGTGCTTTATGTGATGAAGCTTTGCCTGAGCGCGAAGTCCACCCGGGTTTATTTTATGGTTTGCAGGCTCTTTTTGACGCAATGGACACTGAAATCTGGGGGGCGGCTTATGTGATGTGGGAAATAGCCTTCCTAAAAGAGCTTGGTTTCGGTCTTAATCTTACGCGTTGCGCGGGTGGCGGGGATAATCAGGATTTGTGTTATGTTAGCCCGAAGTCCGGTCATGCGGTTAGCAAGGCAGCTGGCGCCCCATACAAAGAAAAGCTTTTAACTTTGCCTGGTTTTCTAAGGCCTGTTAAAGGCGAAGTAGATGATGGTTCTGTGTACGAAGGCCTGCAATTAACAGGTTATTTTATGGAGCATTGGGTGTTTAATCATCATACTCGTGGGGTGCCTCCTGCGCGGATTCAATTTCAGGAGCGTTTTGAGCGTTTGCTTGATAAAGTTAGAGCTGGTGAATCCTCTATTCCTTAACGTTACCTTAATTACGTAGCAGTAGAATGGTGCATGAATTTGCATTTAATAAACGTTATAACGTAAAATATTGTTATGGAAATAAAGCTTTTTGTTAAAGACGGACATGTGGCCTTTCAATGCGAGGGGGTGTTTGTCCGTTCAATTCAAAAAGTTATTCTGGAAAAGGAAACGGGCCTATTCTGGATTAGAATGGACGATGACAGCGAGCAGGAACTAGATTGCCCTATTTGCCCTGAAACTATTGAGGCCATTGGAGATTACGGCTTTTGCGGTATGGGATTTTATCATCACGGTCAAATGATGGGCGCATCAGTATTTCCATTAGAAAAAAGATAATTATAAAGAAGGTGTGAGATGACAGTTGATTACGCAGCTTTGCTTGAAGAGCATGGAGCGGAAGGCTTTGTAGAATTTATTGCCGAGAGTGAAGAACTAGATTTTCCTCCGCAATACGCTAATCTTGAGGCGCAGCTGAATGCAGCTTATACAGCGCGTGATGCAGGGACTGATGATCCTGATTTGATGGCGTTTATTGATAATGCTGAAATGGCTATATTAAAGGCTTATGAAGCAGAAGACCTGCGCGAAAATGGCAATCTTTTCGATTTTGATATTCAAGAATTTTTCAGTAATCCTATGGAAGCAATACAGAATTTCTTTGGGCGCATAATGGAGACGCTGCAAGAGGGTGGTATTGGTGCCTTATTTAATGCCAGCGCTAATCCTCAAGCAATACAAGCAGCTTCTCAAGCAAGTCTTACAGCTGCTGCACGCGCTGCTGAGGCCTTGAGAGATAGTGAGGCACAGGGTGCCGATGCGGTGAGAGCGGCGGGATCTACCAATGCTGTGACTGATGCTGTTAGAAATTTTGACGGTATGGTGCCTTAAGACTTGCGTATAAATTCTTCATAACTCCGCTATAGGCCTTGATTTGCGCTTAGAATGCGTTTAAATCTGAGCCATGGCCAAGAATACACAAGATAATAAAGATCAGGATATTGTAGACCAGCCTTTGGGAGAGATCCTCTCCGAGAGGTACTTGTCGTATGCACTGTCGACTATTATGAGCCGTTCGCTACCTGATGTGCGCGACGGTTTGAAGCCTGTGCACCGCCGTCTAATGTACGCAATGTATCAGCTGCGTTTGGGGCCTGATACAGGTCCTAAGAAGTCGGCGCGTGTTGTCGGTGATGTTATCGGTAAATTCCACCCGCATGGTGATACAGCAGTTTATGACGCTATGGTACGCTTGGCGCAGGACTTTGCGCAGCGCTATCCTCTGGTTGATGGTCAAGGGAACTTCGGTAATATTGATGGTGATAACGCGGCTGCCATGCGTTATACGGAAGCACGTTTGACGAAAGTTGCGCAGCTTCTACTTGAAGGTATTGATGAGGATGCTGTTGATTTTCGGGCTACTTATGATGGTGACGGTAAAGAACCAATCGTGTTGCCTGCTAACTTCCCGAACCTGCTGGCAAATGGTTCATCCGGTATTGCCGTGGGTATGGCGACGAATATTCCGCCCCATAATGTGCACGAAATTCTGGAAGCTTGTGAATTGCTAATGGATGGTGATCCTGAAATTAAGGATCTGGTTAAGCACATCAAAGGTCCTGACTTCCCGACGGGCGGTATTCTGGTTGAGGATGAAGCCAGCATTATTAATGCTTACGAGACAGGCCGCGGTGCGTTCCGTATGCGTGCACGCTGGCACAAAGAAGATTTAAAGCAGGGACAATATCAAATTATTGTTACTGAGATTCCGTATCAGGTTCAAAAATCCAAACTGGTCGAGAAGATTGCCGAGCTTATTCATGCCCGCAAACTTCCTATGCTTGAAGATGTTCGCGATGAGAGTGCGGAAGACATTCGTTTGGTGCTGGAACCCAAAAACCGTAACGTCGAACCAGAACTTCTAATGGAAGCTTTGTTCCGTAATACGGAGCTTGAGTCACGTTTTAACCTGAATATGAACGTGCTGGACGGCGGCCTCGTGCCGAAGGTTATGAACCTAAAGGATGTCCTGCGCAGCTGGCTGGATCACAGGCAGGTAGTGCTTGTTCGCCGTTCATCATACCGTCTTGAAAAAGTGCTACACCGTATCGAGGTTCTGGAAGGTCATTTGATTGCCTATCTTAACCTAGATGAAGTCATTCGCATAATTCGTGAAGAAGACGAGCCGAAAGAAGAGCTAATTAAGGCGTTTGGTCTAACAGATGTTCAAGCTGAAGCTATTCTGAATATGCGCTTACGTAACTTACGTAAGCTTGAGGAAATGGAAATCAAGAAAGAGCATAGCTCTTTGGAAGCTGAGCGTGACAGTCTGCAGGCTCTTATTGGCTCTGAAGCCAAACAGTGGAAAGAAATCCGTAAGCAGATCGGTGAGCTGAAAAAGCTGTTTGGTCCTGATACTGAATTGGGGCGCCGTCGCACTGAAATTGGCTCTGCACCAGCGCCGATTGATATTGAAGAGCTTGAAGAAGCGATGATCGAGAAAGAGCCGATCACAGTGATTTGTTCATCTATGGGCTGGATCCGCGCCTTTAAAGGGCATGGCCATAACCCGAAGGACATCAAGTACAAGGATGGCGATAAAGGTAAGTTTGTTATCGAAGGACAGACAACTGATAAGCTGCTTGTTCTTGGTACTAACGGGCGTTTCTATACGATCGGCTGTGATAAGCTGCCATCTGGTAGGGGCTTTGGTGAGCCGCTGCGTCTTATGGCTGACTTGCCGAATGATGCGGATATCACCGAGCTAAAAATTTATGAGCCTGAGGGTAAGCTAATTGTAGCCTCTGATGGGGGGCATGGCTTTATCGTGGCTGAAAAAGAAGTTCTGGCGCAGACCCGTAACGGTAAACAGGTTCTGAATGTAGGTGCCAAGGCAGAAGCAAAGCTCTGTATCGCATTGCCTAAGGACGCGGATCACTTGGCTACTATCGGTACAAACCGTAAAATGCTGGTCTTTGAACTGTCAGAAATGCCTGAGATGAGCCGCGGTAAAGGCGTTATCATTCAGCGTATTAAAGACGGCAAACTGTCCGATATTAAGCCATTTAATATGGAGCAGGGGCTGAGCTTTAAATATGGTGCTGGTGAGACTGTCGTAGATGATATTACGCCTTGGGTTGGTAAGCGTGCGCAAGCTGGTCGTTTGCCTCCTAATGGATTCCCACAGAAGAACAAATTCGGGGGCTAGGGCTTGCGAGAGCTGTTTTGAGTGGTCTGCTTAAGATAAGCATCTTGTTTTAGCAGTGTCTCAATCCTTTTTTGTACTGGCGGGTGTCCCGCAAATGCACTGTGATTAAAGATACGGCTTAACAATGTCGGCTTTTTGTCTTTGAAGGTTTTTTCGTATTCCGTGATGCTCATATCTTCAATATAGGCGAGCGCGCGCGCCATATCTTCATGCGATCCTAGAATTTTTGCGCCGCGTAAATCAGCAAGAAATTCGTTGCATCGTTCTTCCATTTGATTGAATGCCGTTATTGCGAATGATAATGCCGCAGCAGCCCCGGTAATGGGCAGTAAGGCCGGTGAAATCGCCGACATACCGGCACAAGCAAGCGTTAATATTACGCTTATATGCATATTGGCACGATTACAGGTGAAAGTAGGGCTATTCATTTGCTGAATATGGCCTAGTTCATGAGCTATGATGCCTTTGCTCATAAGGTCAGGATCAAATGATTTTAAGGGATTCCCCAAGAATACAATTCTGACTGCGCGAATATTACCAATTCCGTTTGTACGCTCAGTTGCGTATGTGAAGGCACTGTATAGCTTTTTTTCCGGATCAGCGACTTCCACTTGTACTTCTACACCTAATGGTGCCGCAAGGTCGTCTGCAATTTGTTGGATTATATGATCTGGCGATAAAATCCTGCTGTTGTGCAGTTTTATAGGTTCTGAAACAATGCGTAGATTTAGGGCTCTTAGCGCAGGTAAGCCTGAAGCCACCGCAAAAATAGTGGCAAGTCTTTCAATGCGACGGATCGTCTTTTCTTTTTGCTTTAGAATGTCTCCCATAGGGTCTTATTAAGGCCAATCATGGGGACAGGTCAAACAATATTAAGGGAAATATACCGATCCTGGCGTTTTCTGGAAGCTACCAGTCGGAGAATCATTGATTTGCGGCAAATAATTTCTATAATCACCGCTTTCAATCGCGTCTTCAGTTTCCTGATCTATCTCGCTCTCATCAAAGGCGCCGCGTTCATAAGCTTCGGCCAAAGATTCACGTAGCATGATGATACTTATACGGCGGTTTTGCGGATCGCGTGGGTTGTCTTCTATTAAATGCTCCGTGTCTGCTTTGCCCATCACGTTGCCAATGCGCTCTTTGGGCACATTTTCACCGATTAGGGCTCGTCTGGCAGAATTTGCACGATCTGCAGATAGTTCCCAGTTTGTGTAGGTTGCGCCAGGCGGGTAGGGGACGGCATCTGTATGGCCCCTCACAGATGCATCGTTATGCATAGGAATAATTACGCCAGCGACCTGTGACATTAGCTTTTCCATGTTAGGCAGCATTTCTGCACTGCCCGAAGCAAACATGGGCTTACCTTCTTGATCAATAATCTGAATGCGCAGACCTTCCGGCGTAATGTCTACCATCAAATGCTTTGCAAGTTCCGCAAGCTCAGGGTTTGTGCGAAGCTGTTCTTCAAGTTCTTGTTTAGCTTCTTCAAATCTTTTGTTCTCAGCTGCGCGCAGTTCTTCTTCCAGTTTTTTTATCGTATTGTCTTTGCTGTCCTTACCCATTTGGTTCGTGCCTGAGTTTTGTTGCGGGACTGGACGTTGTCTGTTTTCGGCCATGCTACCGTCAGGGGTCATTGTCAGGCCGCCCATAACGCCGCCGGCACCACTGGTGGATGTCGAGACTTTTGGGTGGGAGGGGTCAAAGTAACTGGAGATAACTTCTAGCGCGTCATCAGTGCTTACATTCAGTAGCCAGAGCAGCAAAAAGAACGCCATCATAGCTGTCACAAAGTCTGCATACGCCACTTTCCATGCGCCGCCGTGATGGCCGCCACCTTTTTTGATGACCTTCTTAACGATGATAGGTTGGAGTTCGTCTTGCTTGCCGCCTTTAGCCATGGGTAAATCTCCTTAGCCCGGGCTAGGTAATTCGTTGAGCTTCTCTTCGAGTTCAAGGAAGGTCGGCTGTACATGGTGGGGCAGGAATTTGCGAGCAAATTCCACAGCTACTTGCGGAGCGGCGCCGTTCAAAAAGGCCAGCATGGCGACTTTGATTGCGCGATAATAAAGTATTTGTGATTCACCTTTTGTGGCAAGTGCACCTGCCAGAGGGCCCACAAAGCCATAGGCCAGAAACACACCAAGGAATGTACCCACTAGGGCGCCACCAATCATCTTACCGAGAACTTCAGGGGGCTCGGTAATGGAACCCATAGTCTTAATAACGCCCAAAACAGCTGCAACAATACCCAGGGCCGGGATACCGTCGGCCATTGTCTGCATTGCGTGAGAAGGATGCATAAATTCATGCTCCAGCGTTTCAATCTCTTCATCCATCAGAGCTTCGATTTCATGCGGGTTTTCGTTACCCAAAGAAATGATACGTAGGTAGTCACAAAGGAAGTGAACAGCGTGATGGTTATGCTGGAAACCAGGGAACTGGCTAAATAGGTCGCTTGCCTCTGGTTCTTCGATGTGAGATTCCAGAGCAAGCCAGCCCTTTGAGCGCGCGAGTTTGAAAAGCATAAATAATACGCTTAGTAGTTCTAAATAGGATTCTTTATTATGTGCTTCTGGCTTGATCATACAGTTCAAGCCCTTAAGCGTTGCCTTAACTGTATGCATCGAGTTAGCAATCAGGAAGGCACCCACGGCAGCGCCGCCGATAATCATTATCTCGAAAGGTAGCGCTTTTAGCACAGGCTCCATTTTACCACCCGATAGGATGAAGCCGCCAAACACACAAATAAAGATGAATAAAAGCGCAGCGATTTTCATTAGAACAAGAAATCCTTTCTTGAGGTCGATCGGGTGCAGAACATATTAGTGTATCTGCATAGAGTGCCATAAAGGTGTTAACAGACTGTAACAGCTTTACAAATTTACCTGTTTTTTATGGGCAAAGAAACCCACTACTTATAGAAAGCCACTATATTTCGTTTATTTTTGGGGCTTTGCTGGAAGTTTATCCGGATCGTATGCGGGATTGGATAGAGGGTAGCCGAAATAGTATCCTTGCCCCATGTCAACGCCGAGCTCGAGCATTTTATCCACGTGTTCTATGGTTTCGAGCTGTTCGGCAATAACCGGAACATGAAGATCGGCACACATTTGCACCAGATTTTTGACCATAATTTGGTCTCTGTGTGAACTCAAAATGCGTCTAGTGTATTGACCGTCGAGTTTCACAAAGTCAACGTGGAGTTGCTGTATGCTCTTAAATGAAGCGGCGCCTGCACCGAAGTCATCAAGACATACTTTGAAGCCCGCTGTTTGCAGCTGTTTGATGAAGTGATTGACCAGCTCAAGTTCTTTGATTGTCGATGATTCTGTGATTTCGAAGATCATGCGTTTGGCTAAGTTGGGGTGAAGTTCAAGTTTTGCCATCAGTGTTTTGAAGAACTGTTCGTTTTGCATGGATTGACCAGACAGGTTCATTGAGAACGTCATGCTGTTATTTGCGCCTTTGTAGCGCAGATAGTTAAGTACGCGCTCCACAACAGCCATATCAAAGTCTGCCGCCATTCCGATATCTTCGCCGAAAATGATCCATTCCTGTGTTGATTCTCCTTTTTTGAACTTTGATAGTATCTCGAAATGGCTGACTGTTTTTGCCTGTAAATCGACGATAGGTTGGAATGTCAGATTAAAGTTCAGCTGTTCGATTGCTGTTTTGAATTCGTGAATTTTTTGGGCGTTTGCACTGACATAGGCTTTAAAGCCCGTATTGAGGGTTTCAATATTGAAATCAGCGCCTTTGCGCTCAAATTCATTGATTGTATAGACGAGGGCTTTAGTGGTCTCACGTTCACTGAGACTTTCTAGCTCTGCTGTTACCGTCTTGGCCTGAATATCAAACCCTTCACCATTCGGGTCTTTATCTTTGGATAATTGCGTTAGTTGCTCACGGATATCATCAGGATTAACGGAGTGATCGTGGATGAAGCTGTATTTACCTTCCTCAACGATGGCGGCTGAGTAACCATCAATAGAGGACATGGTTAGAACGTCTGTAATTGTTTCGGTCAATTGATCCCAAAGTTCAGCCCCTAAGACTTCTTTGATTTCGGTGGTTCGCGGAAACTCGAACATTGTCAGCTCGGCGTCTGCGCCGATAGTTCTGGCATGGTCAAATGCTTCTTGCGCAGCGTGCAGAAAGCTTTGTTTATCCATGAGTTCGGCTTTTTCGTTCTCGCTGACAATTTCTGCGAGTTGCTGCATTACCTCTGTCGCAAAGCCGATAGTCAGATAGATGTTTTTGTTATCCGGCATTTTGATAGCTGTCAGGATGGCTTCGCAACCATTGGCCAAAGTTTCTGTCATGCGGATTTTTATAGGGCCTTTGCGGACCGCATCTTTTGCACCCTTAAGAAGGCGAATAGCGTGCGGGTGGCACTCTTCTGCAAGAATATCGAGCCAATACTTTCCTTCTAATTGTTCTGGGTCGATGCCAGTAAGGCTTTTGGCTGCTCCTAAGGCAAATACTATCTTCTTTGCATCATCGAGCTCCAAAAACAAGTCAGCTGACGCGAAAGAGAACGCCAAGAAGCGGTCGCGCTGTTCCTTTAAGCTGCCTTTGTCTGCCATAAGATCCCCAAGGTTATGGGCGTAGAGTCTATGCCCAGTTTAACACTCTTAATACTATGACAGAACGGTAATTTATATTTTATTAAAAGGGGTTAGCTGTTTTTGATTATTTTTGC
>LWDU01036897.1_pt2 | contig 13111 bp, 12 predicted proteins | sample 727161 | NCBI WGS metagenome assembly LWDU01 (sample SAMN04566230, study PRJNA314399) | hydrothermal vent metagenome | isolation source: deep sea hydrothermal plume seawater | place: Mexico: Gulf of California, Guaymas Basin | collected 2004-07-11 | reverse complement strand
TTGGTATTTGACTTCACCCGTCCATTACCCTGCCGAAACAAGTCGGATCGAAACGATTCTGGACCAACTCCGGAATTTGGAAAGCAAAGCGGTCAATTTAGAAAAGAACGCCTCCCGGGCCTCAGAGGAACTCAAAAACACGGGACTGGATAAACCGAGATTCGAAATCACCCTTCAACAGGGAAATGAAACTTGGAATCTGATGATCGGCAAGGCGACTGTCGCCGGGGATATGGTTTACGCGGGGTTTCGGGATCGTGCTGAAATCTATATCGTTCCCCAGGAATTCCTTCGCTTTCTTCCCAAAAATGACAATTCATGGCGTTCCCTGAAACTGATCTCCAGCCGTCGTACAGAATTCAATCAGATCAAGGCGGATACTCCCTCGGGAAACATCCACTTTCTTTACGATGAAAGCCTTCGTTCGTGGAAAATGAGCTCGCCGGTTTCCTCTCGGGCACATTTTGAATCGGTAGAATTTCTGGCCCAATTCTTGACAACTGAATACATCCGGGAATTCGTTAATGACGATCCCACGACAGACTTAGCTGAATTCGGACTGAGTCCAGCGAAAGGAAAACTGGAATTGTTCCGGGATGACAATGCGCTGGAGTGGCTGGAATTCGGCAACCTGAAACCAGATAACGAACAGGAAATCTACTGTCGTCGATCAGGATTGAACGCTGTATTATCGATGCCGGCCAGCCTCTTCAAATACCTGCAGACCGATGCAGAAAGATTTCGGGATCCGCATATTGCTTCTTTTCACCCGGCCGATGTGCAATCGATCGAAATTCAATCCGGTGAGACATTCTCCATGTCGCAAACCGGAGGCAAATGGACGGTGGAGGCCAAGCAAAGTTTCCCCGGTGATGAAGACACCATTGCTGGATTTCTAATTCAACTGACGCAATTAAAGATACGGGAGTTCGTAAAGGATTCTGTCTCGGACTACACTCCATACGGACTTCACGATCCCCAGGGAAGAATAATCCTGAAGCTGAAGAACGTCGATGGAACTGAGTTGGAACGAATCATCAATGTGGGATCGGAAGTCCCGGATCGGAAGGATCAGATCTACGTCGGCAATAACGCCGATGATAATGTGTATGCGGTACGACAATCCGAATTGGGACAACTACCGGTTCGAAGTGTGCTTTTCCGATTGAACAAATCCTGGCAATTCGGACCGGACGATGTGGAAAAGATTACGATCCGGCAACAGGAACGTCGTTTAAGTTATGTAAGAATCGCGAAAGATCAGTGGCGTCGGGGAGGAAATCTGCCGGGACTCGAACCCAACGGCGCTGCTTTGGACGAATCGGTCCTGCGAATTGGAAACCAACCGGATGCGGGAAACATGATCGTTCGCTGGGTTGCCTACGGAGGAAAAACGCTGCTGGATGATTTGGGGTTTACCGAGACAGCATTTGAACTGGAATTCAAGATCAAAAATGTGTCTGATCCTTTTAAATTCTATATATCATTTCCAACGGATACTCCTCCGCTAGCGGCTTTTGAATTGAAGAGAGAAAGCTGGTGGATCGGAGAAATCTCACCCTCAGCTTTTCACATGATATCGAAGTATCTACAGATCGATTCCCAAATCCGTCATTGATCGAGGCATTCTGGTATGAAGGCTGCACTCAGCCGTAAATTGATTAGGAAAATACCCAAAGGCATCCGATGGTCCAGTAAGATCCTGATCGCCTTTTTGTTTTCCATCACTCTTCTCTGTACCTATTTTAATAAGGTAGGAATCCCCATGGTCTTGGCCGAACGGCTTCTGGCGGCATTGAACGCCCAGGGAATTGAGTTCGAGGCCGTCGGCATAAAGCTGAAAGGATTAAACCGCTTCCAAATAATCAAGGCGGAAATCAACCAACAGCCCGACTCGAAGAGTGTGAGGATAAGGCTGGATGAAGCGGAATTCAGCATCGACTGGTTCCGCATCAAGGGATCCGGAAATGTCATCCGTGATCTGGTGATAACGAACGCCGAGCTCTATTGGCCAGTCTCAAAAAGAAAGGAAGGTCCGGTTTCACCCTTACTTGAGAATATCTCTCTTTATATCAAATTCGACGATTCGAATGGTTGGGAATGGGCACAGATGCAGGCGGTTTTTCTTGGCATGAAACTGATGCTCCGGACCGAAGTGGACAACGTTTCACAACTTAAAGAAACGATCCAGGCACAATACGGCAACTACTTTGATAAAGATTCTGAAGGCGGGCTAAAGGATTGGTTTTCGGATCTGGAAGCCATCCAGTTTTCGGAAGCTCCCGAAGTGTTCATCTCCCTGAGTGGCAATGCCGAAGACCTCTCCTCTTTGAAGACCCGTTTGAGGATTCGGATCAGGGATGCGGAATCCCCGATTGGAAGCTTTGAAGAGGCACGGTTCATGGCAGAAATCACCCCTTCCTTGGCAATCGCACTATCCGGTTCCTTTCGCGGATTATCATCGAAGTGGGGCAATCTCGAAAGCGCCGAAATAAACAGCTCTATCCAGATTAAACCTAATGAACCGTTTCTAAGTCTTCAGAGTTTCCAATGTGAAACCAGCGCTTATCATTCACCTTGGGTAGAAACCGGCAAGGCTTCGCTGTCGATTTCAAATGAACCCAAGTCGAAAGCCGACAATGGGGATGCTTTGTCTACCTTGCACCTTGATTTGCAGGAACTCCAAACAGACTGGGGACATTCGGAAGCAGCTGAACTCCGGATCTCTGCGGAGCCTCTTGGATCTATCCTGAATGGAACGTCAGCAGACTTTACGGAATTGAGTGGAACCTGGGGCCGATCTCAAAAGCTCAGCTTTACGGGAGATTCCATTTTTCAGAAGAACCCTCTATTGAACAAGGATTCAAACGAAGACATTTTTCAGAAGGTTCTTTCCACAATAGAGACCGATTGGACTCTTTCCGGCCGGGAACTGGCTTTTGAGAAACTCCTTTTAAGCCAATTTAAAGGCAACGGATCCTGGTCTCCTTCTGAGTTCAACTTAGAAAGTATCGAGGCGTTTCTTTATGGTGGAATCCTTTCAGCGGACTTGAACCTGAATCTCCAAACTCGCCTGTTGCAAGGCAGGGTTTTGCTGGATTTTGACCTTCATGGCATCCAACCACTTCTGGGGCCGCCCAGTGCCCGTTGGCTGGAGCAAATCACATGGGAAAGCCCCCCTGAAATTAAAAGTCGATTTTCCATAAATTTGCCGACCGACTCTGGCATGAACGCAGAATCCCGAGATTGGACCGAACAGGCTCTTTCATCGCTCCAATTAAAAGGATCTTTCGATCTAGGCAAAGGGACCTTTGGCAAGGTTCCCTTTTCATCGTTAAGTTCCCGTTTCAATCTTAACGATAGTCGATGGGAGTTGCCGGACCTGATCGCAGTGCGTCCTGAAGGAGAATTCAAACTGAACCTCAGCGCGGATTCATCCACGAAAGCTTTTCAGATGGATATGGAGAGCAGCATTGATCCGATATCGCTACATAAATCACTTAAGACAGAAAAACAGAGACAAGCGATGGATCTGTGGGAATTCAGGAATCCACCCAGGATCAAAGGCACCCTTCGGGGAAACTGGCAGGATACAGATTCAACGGACGTCCGGCTCGACGTGGTTGCGACGGACTTCAGCACTCGCGGAATACCTTTCTCTTCGGTCACCACACAATTTCATTACACCAATGGCAATTACCGGTTTGAGAATGTGAAATTGAAGCGACCGGATGAATTTGCAGATCTCTCCCTGGTCTCGTTTCATTTACCAAGCAAATCGCTTAGCATTTCCAATGCGGTTTCTCACATGAGCATTGATGCCCTGGCTCATGCGATTGGACCCGTCACAATAAAGGCCATGGAACCCTACCAATTTGATTCTCCGCCGGATGTGAAGGCCGGCGGAACCATTCACCTGATCGATCGTGACAAAACCCGAATGTTATTTGAGGTCAAGGGAGCTCCGGTAAAATGGAAAAAGTTTCAATCCCGGGCCATTGAGTCAGCCACTGTATTCTGGCAGGGGAAAAACCTGTCGATATCCAATGCGGTGACTGAGTTCTATGGAGGAAAGGTCACCGGAAATCTGTTTTTTGAATTCAGGAACCCCAAAGAGCACCTGTATCAATATGAAATCAAGATCAAGAATGCAGAGTTAAAAGCACTCAATGATGATCTTCAAACCTATACCAACCGAATCAGCGGTAAAATGGATATGAACCTGGCAATGACGGATGGTAGGGTCCATTTCCCAGAGAAACTAAAGGGGCATGGCAATATTTTTGTCTCCGATGGTTATATATGGGATGTGCCATTGTTCGGAGTTCTGTCTCCGGCATTGAATTCTCTGCCGGGAAACATAGGAAACAACCGTGCTAAAGCAGCCACGGCTGCCTTTAAAATCAGAAAAGGAGAGATTCATACCGATAACCTGCATATCCATGCTCCGCCTTTGGATCTTCTATATAAAGGCTATTTTACTTTTGATGGAAAAATCGACGCCCGAGTGCAGGCTCGCATGTTGCATGACCGTTTTCTGTTAGGGCCCCTCCTCAAGACGGTGCTTTCCCCTTTGACCCTTCTGTTCGAATACCAAGTCAGCGGAACGCTTAAAGACCCCATCTCTAATCCGGTTTATAACCTCCCCAAATTATTCACAACCCCGTTTACAGGTTTCTCCAGAATGAAAAACAAGCTACTGCGAAAAAACCAGAACGAACCACAATAGAGATCCATCAAAACTAGGTTCAGTATTTATTTTCAGCCGGCCTCAATTCAAAAAAATTATCTCGAAACTGTAGAATTACTTGTTGATGCTTTCCCGTCACTGAATTAGAATCCCTGAACCATGAAATTGAAATTCAGGATTTTTTTACAAAGCATACTTGTCCTACTCCTGACAAGTCTTCTGATCGGATGCGGTGGAGGTGATGATGAACGCAAATATGATGAAGACCTCGACATCGATGCACAAGTCCAAGCGCTGACATCAGGAGATGACAACGCGAAAGCAGATGCAGCCGCAGCCCTCGGTCAGGCAGGTCCCCGGGCCGCTCCCGCCGTCGATGCCTTAATTGCGGGTCTGAAGAGCCCAAACGAGGAAGTTCGGACTTTGTCTTCCTATGCTCTCATGGAAATCGGCACGGCTGCCAAAAAAGCGGCCCCCCTACTCCGCGATGCCTTGAAGAAAGCGCGAACCATGGGGGAGAGTTCACAGCATTTTTACGCTATCAAAGCAGTCGACCCGGAAGGATCCAAAGATCTTAACAGGACCGTTCCAAACGTTCCCCCAGGTTCCGCTCCTCCTCCAAGGCAGTAATTCATCAGTACCTGATTAAAGAAATTTTCCTAACCCCTTGCCTATCAGCAAGGGGTTTTTCTTTTTGGGTAGGGAGTGCCGGGACAGCACTCCCCATTACCATTCGGTTAAGCATTTTCCGAAGGTGTTTTAATACCGTCATCCCTGAAGCTGGCCGCGTCGAGGCCGGATTATGGAAGAAATGAATGCCGATTTCAATGATCCGGGGTCGACGCCCCCAGCTTCAGGCGTGCCTGAATTCCTTAACCCAATGGCAGTACAGCACTTCCCACCTCAACACGGCCCCGAGACATTAATCGCGTTTTTCAAACAATAGGCCGCATTATCCACATACTTGTCCGCCCAATGCCTCAGGTTCTCCCTTTCTTCAAGAGTTAACAGTCGAACAACTTTGGCGGGAACTCCCATTACAAGAGATCCTTCAGGAATTATTGTTCCCCGAGCCACCAGAGCTTTGGCTCCGATCAAGCACTGGTCGCCCACCTGAGCCCCATCCATCACGACGGCGCCCATTCCGATCAGAACTTTATCGCCAATTTGGCAGGCATGCAGAATAGCAGAATGACCCACTGTGACATAATCTCCCACTATACACTTAAAATCATCCGAAACATGCAGGACTGCATTATCCTGAATATTGGTGCACTTCCCAATTCTGATCGCGTTGATATCACCTCTAATCACCGCATTATACCAGACGCTTGAATCTCTAGCTAACGTCACATCTCCCACAACAACAGCACCTTTTGCAATAAACACACTCGACCCAAGTTGCGGAGGTTTTCTTAGAAACCGGTCCAATTGATTATCCAAGGCACTCATAAGCAGAATTGTCACGGCGCCTCAGAATGGAATCAATAAAAATACCCGATCTCATGGAAATGAGTTCAACCAATCCACCAGTACAATCCGATATCAATAGGTTCAGGGGTCCATTCGGATTGAAAACACATTCCAAAATGAACTTTTCCGTGCTCTAAAAGCTTCAAACGGGCTGTCGATTCTCAAAAATATTTGAAATTTCTTGTTGTCAAGTCAATCGATTTTGGTAAAGTGCCGAGAAATTTAGGCTTTGAGGGGCATCAATTGGGTGGCTTCGGGGTCTATTTGTAATATTAAGGCAGAAATCAACTAATTATACCGGAGGAACTCGAATGAAATTGAACAAGTGGACTAAAGCGTTGGCAGCCACAGGGCTGGTCGGTGCAATATCGGCTGTTCAGGCTGAAGAATCTTCAGTCAAGACAGCATTATCATCAACCACCATCAGTGGTTACGTAGAAACATCGGCTATTTGGCAGCCGGGAGACGGAAATCTTACGGCCGGCCGGTCTTTTGATGGAGCAGACAAAATGGACGGTTTCAACTTCCATGTGGCTAATATTGTCCTCCAATCCCCTTTGGATGAAGGAAATTGGGCCGCAGGGTATACAGTTGACCTATTGTTTGGACCGGACGCCAATTTATATGGCACCACCTCATCTATTGCAGGATCAGCGAATTCTGATTTCGCAATCAAACAAGCCACTGTGGATCTGCGTGTCCCAGTAGGCAACGGCATCGATGTCCGCATGGGCACATTCGATACCGTAGTTGGTTATGAGGTTTTTGCTTCAGGAAGCAACCCTAACTTCGGTCGCTCATACGGTTATTTCATTGAGCCGTTTGCACATACCGGTGTTCTGGGAAGTTACCAGTTCAACGATTATATCGGATTGTCCCTGGGTATTGCGGATTCTTATTTCAATGCTGTCAACGCCCGCCCTCAAGCAATTAATTTTGCTGATGGTTCCGAGTCGGAAAAAACCTTTCTCGGCCTGTTGACCTTGAACGCTCCTGATTCCTGGGGATTCCTTTCCGGATCTTCCCTGGCAATCGGTGGAGTAAACGGAAACGGCAATGGCGGTCCTAATGGCGGTGCTGGCGGCAATGACGAAGACAGCTCTAACTGGTACGCTTCCCTGACTGTCCCAATGCCAGTTGATGGATTGGCCGCAGGAATCGCTTATGATTACAGCGACAACACCTTCGGCTTTGACAGTCACGCATGGGCATTGGCTACCTACATATCCTATCAGGCGACCGAGAAGCTCGCTCTGCACGGCCGTATCGATTACACCGAAGCCAGCAACGGAATCTATTATTTCGATGCTTCCGCAGGTGCTGACAAGAACGAGCTGTTCAGCTTGACACTGACCGCTGATTACGCCCTCTGGGAAAACGTCATCAGCCGGGCGGAAATTCGTTGGGATTCAGCTGACGAAGATGCCTTTGGCGATGCTGGTGCACCCGCCGGTGGAGACACCGACGACTTGGTTTCCGTGGCCTTGAACTTGATTTACTTGTTCTAATTACCTGAAAAGGTTTAAGAATATTCTCAACCCTCTTTCCTCTCGGAAAGAGGGTTTTTTTATCTTCTTTTCCGCGGTATATGCGGACAAATACCCCGTTCAGACTCCAGAACAAACTGGATTTCTGGATCGTTTCCGCCACTCGGATAGGACTTTTTCCCTGAAGGAAAAGCTCCCGGTAAAGGCGCTTCAATTTCAATCGCTCTTTCTGGTCAAATCCGGCTCTTCGAATCCCGATGACATTCAATCCGCAGATACCATTGTCTCCGGTCGCAAGGGTAAAGGGCGGCAAATCCTGGCTGACGGCAGCCCCTCCCTGCATCAATGCCAGAGAGCCGATTCGGACGAATTGGTGAACCAGGCAGTTTCCTGAGATAAACACACCATCATCAACCTGCACATGCCCGCCAATCAATGCCCCGTTGGCAACTATAACTTGATTCCCTATCAATGAGTTATGACCGACATGGCTATTGACCATGAAAAAGTTTCCATTTCCGGTGGATGGTGACCTGCTCTCGAAAGACATTGTCATCACCGATGATCAATTCGGTGGGGTTGTCCTGGTATTTCAGGTCCTGTGGAGCATCCCCGATAACACAACCGGCGTGGAATCGGTTATTTCTACCTATTCGCGTCCATCCGGTTAAGTGAACCTGTGGACCAATGCAACAGGCTTGCCCGAGTTCCACATGCTCATCGATGACTGAATAGGGTCCAATACAGACATTACCGGGGATGACCGCCTTGGGGTGAACCACAGCCGTAGGATGGACGCTTGTATTGGAATGGTTTTTTTCAGTCATAAAAATAACCCAATTCTCTCAAAGAGGCATAATCCTGGCTGCGTTCTGTCGAGGCTCTGCCCAGGACAATGTGATCCAGAATCTCAATTTTCAACAGCTTCCCGGCCCGGATCAGGTCACGGGTGACCCGGATATCGGCCTCTGAAGGCATAGGATCCCCGCTGGGGTGATTATGCACCAGGACAATGGCTGCGGCACCGGCTGAAATGGCAGCCATGAAAACGTCGCGGGGGTGGATCAAAAGGGTATCCAATGTTCCCTGACTGACTTGTTCTACCTTAATCAATCGTCTTCGGGTATTCAATAACACCAATTGAAAATGCTCGACCTCGTAAAATCGGTTTTCTTCCCTAAGTAAATCGGCAATGATTGAGGGATTGTCCAGAACGGGAGATTCCCGCCGCAGTTCCCTGGACATTCTTTCTGCAAGGGTGAACGCACTCTTCAACGCAACGGCTTTGTCTTTCCCGATGCCTTTGATTTCAACAAGCCGGTTGAGCGAAGCTCGGGCCAGGCTATCCAGTGTGGGAAAACGAACCAGAAGGTCTTCAGCTATCTGAATAGCCGATCGTCCTTTCATACCCGTCCGTAGTATGATGGCGATCAATTCTGCGTTTCTTAATGCCTCCGTTCCATGATTCAACAGCCGTTCACGCGGACGTTCGCAGTCCGGCATGTCCTTGATTCGATACGGTTGATTCTTCATGCCCCAATTCCCGTGTAATATACGAAGAGAATTCCGCTATCAGATAGGGAGGAATCCTCGCTTTGAACACGACTTGCTCTGCCTGATACTCCTTGTCGACGATCTGAGCGGTTTCATGCACCCGAGAGATCACCTTGGAATGGTCATGGGGAACCGATAGTTCCACATATTTTCGAATCGGCCTCAGTAATTGGCCTAATTCAGCCCACAAATCGGAAAAACCTCCCCGCGTCCTGGCGCTGACGCCGACAGCGCCCGGAAACATTTCCAGATAATGTTTCATTCGACCGGGCGAGTCAAGCCGGTCCTCTTTATTGAAAACCATCAGGGTGGGAATGTTCTCTGCTCCAATCTCATCCAAGACGGTATTTACCGACTCGATATGATGCCAGGCATGAGGATTACTGACATCGACAACATGAATCAGTAAATCGGCCTCTATCACCTCTTCCAATGTAGCTTTAAACGACTCCACGAGCTTGTGTGGCAGCTTTTTGATGAATCCAACGGTATCTGATATCAGAACATCCTGATTGGTCGGCAGATGAAGACGTCGCGTGGTGGGATCCAATGTCGCGAAAAGTTTGTCTTCTTCGAATACAGCCGCCCCGGTCAGGGCATTGAAAAGCGTCGATTTTCCGGCGTTGGTATATCCGACGATCGAAGCAAGAGGCCAGTGATTCCTCTTACGACCCAACCTTTGGGTGTTTCTTTGCTTTCGAACCTTTTCCAGATCTTTGCGGAGGCGGGATATGCGTTCCTGAATCTTTCGCCGGTCTACTTCCAGCTGTGTTTCCCCTTCTCCTCTCATTCCGATCCCGCCCTGCTGCCTTGAAAGATGGGTCCAATATCGGGTCAATCGAGGATAAATATGCTTAAGCTGAGCCAGTTCTATCTGGAGTTTTCCTTCTTTGGTCCGAGCTCTCTGAGAAAAAATATCCAGAATAAGAGACGTTCTGTCTAATATCTTACAGTCAAACAGCCCTTCAAGGTTGCGGCACTGTGCGGGAGTCAACTCATCATCAAAGATGATCGTATCCACATCCAGGCAGCGGCATTCTTCTGCAAACTCAGTCACTTTACCTTTCCCGATATAAGTTGATGGATTCGGTTTGCGAAGTTTCTGGAATCCCTGCCCGAGAATCTCCGCTCCTGCGGTGATGGCAAGCAATCTCAATTCTTCCAGAGATTCCTCCACATCCCAACGATTCCCTTCCAATTGCTCAATACCGACGAGAAAAACCCGTTCGGTTTTCTTTTCATTGGATATACTTTGTAGTGCTTTCAAGAGAGTCTTATATCACCGCATTAGTCATGAGTTGGTCATAGCTCCTGATAATGGAATCCAAAGCATCGTTTGAAGGAAACCCTTCCGAGAGAGTAATCCAGTCGGCCGAGAACTGATTTTGAAACCAAGTCTTTTGGCGGCGGGAAAACTGACGTGTTCTGGATTTCACCAGCTCAATGGTTTCCGGCAGAGATCGAAGTCCATTCAGATACTCTATCACCTGTCGATAACCGAGGGCCTGCATTGCCGTACATGCTGAATCAGCCCCATTATTAAGCAGGTTCTCAGTTTCTTCAATCAATCCCAATCGGAACATTTCATCTACTCTGGAATTGATCCTTTCGCAGAGGCTTTCCCTTTCCCGGGTTATGCAGAAAAAAACGGGTCCAGGCAACAGGGCTTCCGTTGCCGTGTTTCCTGAAACGTATCCGGTAGTCCGTTGTCCCTTTAATTCGGAAAATGGCCGACCTGATAAACGGATCACCTCAATGGCCCGCTCGACGCGTCGACGATTCTTTAAATCGATCGTCCGGTAGGAAACAGGATCCTTTTCACGCAATTCCTCGAGGAGCTGCTTCAGGGGCGTTTTTAACAACTCCTTTCTCAAGGTGATATCCCCTGACGGAAGATCACTCAGCCCTTCAAAGAAAGCTTTGAAATACAACCCGGTTCCTCCACAAAAGATCGGCACTCTCCCCTTGAGCTGAATGCACTCCATAGCCTTACCTGCTTCGGTTAGAAAATTCCCAACATTAAACAGGCCCGCCGGATCAACTACATCGATCAAGTGATGAGGGTTCCGTTGTTGATCAGACTTTGATACTTTCGCGGTCCCTATATCGAGACCCCGGTACACCTGCATGGAATCCACCGATATGATTTCTCCGTGAATACGATCTGCCAACTCCATGCACAGGCGGGACTTTCCGGACGCGGTCGGACCTCCTACAAAGACGGGTAATGCTTTGCAAACCATGCTGGGGTCCTTTCTCAGGAAAGTGAGGTTTTAGATTTCATCTCGTTCCACGGTCCATGAATTGTAGAACATTAATCCGACCCCGATACAAATCGCACTGTCGGCTATGTTGAAGGCAGGAAACCCAATCTCACCTCCCTGCCTTGGATACAAATAAAAATAAATGAAATCCACCACGTATCCTAAACGGACTCTATCTATCAGGTTTCCAAAGATTCCTCCGAAAAGAAGCCCAAGGGAAATCTGTCCCCACATCCGATCCGATCCGAAATGACGTCGATTTAAACAGAGTAACGCTACGGCTATAATGGATATGATGGCTAGAGGTTCATTTCTTCCCCGAAAAAGGCTCCAGGCAGCCCCAGTATTATGCCAATGGACGAATTTGTAGAACCCATCGATAACCACATAGGTCTCCTTGTAATCCAGCCACTTGAAGATCAGGTGCTTGGTCAACTGGTCAAAGAATAGAATGACCGTTGCCAGTCCTATCAGTATTCTATCACGTTGTTTTCCAGGGTCTGACTGCGGATCCAAGGTCATGATAGAAGTCAGGAACGGTAAACCACCCGTGTTTTGGAAATCATATCATGAATTCCTCGTTTTCGTTTATCAAAGATCATGACCAAAAACCCGATGCCAAAATAAAAGGCGGAAATTATAAACCCGACATATCGTAGGATGGCCTGTTGCCAAGTAATGGAGTGTCCTTCGTAATCCACAACTCTGGCTCTAATAAGCATTTTACCAGGTGTTGCCCCATATCGAGTGTGAAAATACACCCGGTAGACTCCGAGAATGCCGCATTGAACCACTGTCCAAGCGCTGAAATTCGTAAGAATGTCATCGGGAGGAGCCCCGTAAACCAAGAGGGTTAAAAGACAGGTTATCATGCTGTCGACAAAATGAGAAACCAACCTTATGGAAAACCCAACCGAAATCAGTTCTTCCGGTGAAGAATCCTCCACAAGGGAAACGTCCGACTCAATATCCTTTGCTTGATTGGTAAAATCGGATTTGAATTCCTTCAGATCCGAAACGGGAATCCAATGACGAATACTTTCAGGTAGAACCTTTGTCTCGCCGGCAATTCGCCCCTCTGAAATCCACGCCTTGATCTCATTTTCATCGGCAGGCCCATATTCCTGACCGTCTCCTCCAATTATCTTGTAAGTTTCACCCATGACCTCAAGTCATGCGCATAGGCATAATAACGTAAAGAAACGGAGCATTGATTTTAATCACTCCCGGACTCAACTCATCGGTCAGTTCAAGGAAAACCTCATCACTATCAAGCACCTTCAAAGGATCCATGAGGAATCCCGGGTTGAAGGCAATGGAAACTTCCGCTCCCTTATAATTAACCGCAATACTTTCTCGGGCTTCGCCAACTTCCGGGGAATTCGTCGTAATAGTCAGATTATTCTCGGTAAAAGCCAGTTTTGCAGAGCTGGACTTATCACTGGTCATTATTTCGACTCGACGAAGCGCCTGAAGTAATTCCTCACGGGCAAGAGAGACCCTTTCCTTTAATTCATTGGGAATAACCTGATGATAGTTGGGATAAGTTCCATCTATCAACTTGGAAATTAGCAATACATCGGATTTTTTTTCATCAACGAAGCTGATGGCTACCTGGGACTCGGTAAATTTTATGTCCACAT
>LWDU01042403.1_pt1 | contig 13117 bp, 7 predicted proteins | sample 727161 | NCBI WGS metagenome assembly LWDU01 (sample SAMN04566230, study PRJNA314399) | hydrothermal vent metagenome | isolation source: deep sea hydrothermal plume seawater | place: Mexico: Gulf of California, Guaymas Basin | collected 2004-07-11 | reverse complement strand
TAAGTTTTGTTATATAGATTTTGTATTCTTTCATCGCTTGATATCCGAATAACCAGATTATAGGGAGGTTAGCAATAATACAAAGACCGGTACCTAAATTTGCAAACATATTTAGCTCAGCATCAGTCTCAATAAAACCTGTTGTTGCTAATACAGCAAGAGCACAAAACCCAACCTTATATAAAATAACCCATTTTTCTCCAACAAGAAACACCACTCCTTTTTCACCGTAATAACTCCACGATATCATTGTTGAAATTGCAAATAGCCAGGAAGCTAGTGTTACAAGCCACTTACCTAATCCGGGAAGGGCCTTATCAAAAGCAGCTGCTGTAAGGGTTGCCCCAACATAGTCTAAATAGATGAACCTATTATTTATCACAGGGGTTTGTGTGACATTAATAGTTTCCCACTCGATGACTGAATTTTGGTTAGTTGTAAGAGTTGTTCCATAGATTTTATTTAGGTTATTTCCTGTTTCCAGGTTTAATGTTCCTTCATAAATCATGTAAACTCTTTGCCCTTGTTGTAAATCATCCACATTTTTAGAAGTGGTGGATAATACCCATGAGGATGACTCTGGGGCTTGAGAAAAATTAACTTCTTCGGCGATAAGTTCGCCAGGCCTATTCCATATTCCTGTAACTAAAATTACCAAGGCGCTCATTGTACAGACAACAATAGTATCAATAAAAGGCTCCAGACCTGCCACAACCCCCTCTCTAATTGGCTCATCAGTTTTTGCAGCAGAATGGGCAATAGCAGACGAACCTTGGCCGGCTTCATTTGAAAACAAAGCTCTTTGCATGCCATACATAAAAGCATACCCAGCTGTGCCACCTAGAAAAGCATTGCTTGATTCTAGGGGTGAAAAAGCTGAGGTTACTATTAAGGCTAGCATTTTAGGTATGCTCTCAATGTTAATCAAAAGAACAAATATGCAAGCAAGGACATACAGAATCAGCATAAAAGGAACTAGTTTTGATGCCACAGCCCCAATTCGCTTAATTCCACCGATGATAACCGCACCAACTATAATAGCTAAGATAAGCCCGGTAACCATAGTAGGAACACCAAAATAAGTTTGTGTTAAGTCTGCTACATTCCAAGCTTGAAACATATTTCCAGCTGTAATCGTATTAACTATTAACGCTAGACAAAAAACTCCAGCAATTAATTTACCAATATATTTAAGCACAGGGCCTTTGTCCGATAAATTTCTTTCAACCACCCACATAGGACCACCGCTTGGATTATCACTATCTGAAGTATCTCTATGGATCATAGCCAATGAAACTTCAGTCAATTTTACAGCCATCCCTAAAAAACCGACTACCCACATCCAAAAAACGGCGCCAGGTCCACCCAATGAGATTGCGAGGGCCACACCACCAATATTTCCCAGACCCACTGTTGCCGACAAAGCAGTCGATAGAGCTTGAAAATGAGTGATTGCACCCGGGTCATCCTGTTTATCAAAATCACCTCTGGTGACTTTAACCCCATGGGTTAAAGCATAATATTGTGAAAACCCACTCCATAAGGTAAACACTACCCCTGTGAGTAATACAGCATATAAGGTGTAATTATTCCAAAGTATGTTGCCGATGGTTTCAATCAGCAGTTTAAATTCCATCATAGTTTTCCTTATTTGTTTCTTTTAATAGCGTTCCATATAATACCGGTGCCAGCAGAAAAATTAATCAAAAATTGCTATAATCTACTTTTATCAGCTGCGTCGAAATCTTTTTTATACCCATGTCTGGTTAAGATCAACAGCTTGCTCGATAAAAGTTTTTAACAAACAAACAAAATTAAAATTATGTCTTTTAGACCAAAACTAAAAGTTGGATTATATGATGCTCAATTTGAGCATGACAGTTGTGGGGTTGGTTTTGTTGCTGATATCAAGGGAATAGAGAGCAGACAAATAGTTAGAGATGCCCTGACCATTCTTTGTAATATGGACCATAGAGGAGCTAGAGGCTCTGAACCAAATACAGGTGATGGAGCAGGAATTATCACAGGCATCCCTCATCAGTTTTTTAAAAACATTGCTGCAGAATTATTTGATGACGCTGTATTGCAAAAGGGCACCTATGCAGTAGGAAATATTTTTCTACCAAAAAATAAAAAAGAACAAAATTATTGTAGGAATTATTTCAAAAAAATCTGCCAGAAAAATGATCTAAAATTATTAGGATGGAGACAGGTACCAATTGACCCTAAAGGCTCAAACATAGGACCATCTGCCATACAAGCAATGCCTGTTATCGAACAAGTGTTTATTCAAGACAGCACAAATATTAACAACCAAGAAGACCTTGAAAGAAAACTTTATTTAACTAGAAAAAAGCTCAGTAACGATCTTAGGAATAACGGAACTTTAAAAGATTCAAGCCTCTTCTACATTAATAGTCTGTCATCTAAAACAATTGTTTATAAAGGCATGTTAACTTGTAACCAATTAGCAGCTTTTTATCTGGATCTTAGGGCTGAGGAGTTTGAGTCACATTTAGCCATGGTCCACTCCAGATTCTCAACCAACACATTTCCAAGTTGGGATAGAGCGATGCCGAACAGGATGATGTCCCATAATGGTGAAATTAATACCATCAAAGGGAATATTAATTGGATGAGAGCAAGAGAAGGCACTATTAAGTCTGATTTATATGGTGAAAAAATCAAAGAGCTATTTCCCGTGATAGAGGAAGACTGCTCAGACTCTGGTAATTTTGATAATGTCCTAGAGTTTCTGACTATGACAGGAAGAAGCCTGGAAGAATCAGTCTTAATGATGGTACCGGAGGCATGGCAGAACAAGAAAACACTGTCTAAAGATAGAAAGGCATATTATGCGTTTAATTCTAATCTAATGGAGCCATGGGACGGACCAGCATCAATTACATTTACTAATGGAGATGTTGTCGGAGCAGTTCTTGATAGAAATGGGTTAAGGCCTAGTCGATACTATATAACCAAAGATAATAAAGTAATTATGGCGAGTGAGGTTGGTGTCTTACCAATCTCTGACGACAATATTTTGATTAAAGGAAGGTTAGCGCCTGGAAAAATATTTCTTATTGATTTTAAAAAAGGCCAAGTGCTTTCAGATGATGAGGTAAAAGAACCCCTAATAAATGCCAAACCATATAGAGAATGGCTCCATGATAACCGACTAATTTTTAGAAAAATAAAACAATCAAGATCAGATCCCATGTTTTCACTTGAGGAGCTTACCCAAAGGATGAGAGCATTTGGTTATACCTCTGAAACCCTAGAGTTTATGCTACTACCTATGGTGCATGACTTAAGGGACCCCTTAGGTTCAATGGGTAATGACTCTGCGTTAGCTGTTTTAAGTGATAAACAACGAATGTTATATGATTACTTTAAACAATTATTTGCTCAAGTTTCAAACCCTGCAATTGACTCCATAAGAGAAAAAATCATAATGTCTCTAGAGTGTTATATTGGCCCAGAAAAAAACATACTAAACCCTGGAGAAGGCCACACACATCGATTATTAGTTGATCATCCAATTCTAACCAATACTGCTTTATATGCCTTGAAGCATCTTGATCATGAGGGTCATAAAAGCAAAGTGATAGATATAACCTTCAATATTTCAGACTCGTCACCAGAAGATTTAAAAACCGCTGTTATCAGGGTTTGTAAGCAAGCAGAAGCGGCTGTTGATAATGGTGTGGGTTTCTTGGTTCTTTCAGATAGAAATGTTAATCATGAATTAGCAGCTATAAGCAGTTTAATGGCTTGTGGGGCCGTACATCATCATTTAATTAAGGTAGCAAAACGAACAAAAACAGCGATTGTGCTTGAAACGGCTGAGGCCAGAGAGGTTCATCATTTTTGTCTTCTATTTGGTTATGGAGCAGATGCTATCAACCCGTATTTAGCCTATGAAGCACTCATCCATGCAAAAGATGAAGGGTTAGTGAAACACTCGCACCAGCGGCGTGGCAAAGAAAACAGGATTGTATTGGATAACAACGAAGAAGTTGTGGATGCTTATCGCCAAGCTATTATTAAAGGCGTGCTTAAAGTTATGGGTAAAATGGGAATATCCACTCTTCAGTCTTATAAAGGCGCACAAATTTTTGAAGCCCTTGGTTTAGCTCAAGAGGTAATTGATCTTTGTTTTGCTGGCACAACAAATCGGATAGAAGGCGCCGATTTTTCGTTATTAGAAGAAGAAGCAAAGCAACGCCATAGTCTTGGGTGGCCACAAGATAGTAATTTAAACATAGACAGCCTTCCAAACCCTGGAGAATTTCACTGGAGAAGCCAAGGAGAAAAGAAAGCTTGGGACCCAGAAACTGTTTGGTCATTACAATATGCTGCACGTAAAAATGATAAAAACGCGTATCAACAATTCGCATCCAACGCTAACCGCACAGCTGAAGAATCATTATCTCTAAGGGGATTACTAGGATTTAATACCTCTAAGAATAAAAAAATAGATATCAATAAAGTAGAACCTGCAAGCCAAATTATTCAACGCTTTTGCACCGGAGCTATGAGCTTCGGCTCCATCTCATCAGAAGCGCATGAAACACTAGCTATTGCTATGAATAGAATAGGCGGGAGAAGTAATAGCGGAGAAGGAGGTGAAGACCCAGAACGCTTCAAGCCGATGAAGAATCAGGCCGTTTTGGCGTTACAGCTAATTACATTGCAAACGCAAAACAACTACAAATCAAGATTGCACAAGGAGCAAAACCAGGTGAAGGTGGCGAGTTACCCGGCAGAAAAGTAGATGAAAAAATTGCATCAATAAGACATTCAACACCTGGTGTAGGTTTAATTAGCCCACCACCACATCATGATATTTATTCAATTGAGGATTTGTCCCAATTAATTTTTGATCTTAAGAACGCCAATCCAAAAGCTGAAATAAGCGTCAAATTAGTTGCTGAAACGGGTGTGGGTACAATATCAGCTGGGGTTGTTAAAGCACATGCAGACCACATCGTTATTTCTGGGGATGTTGGAGGCACGGGAGCTTCACCCCTAACCAGTATTAAGCATGCCGGCATGCCTTGGGAGTTAGGCATTGCAGAAGTACATCAAACCTTGGTACTTAATGATCTTAGAGGCAGAGTTACTTTACAAACTGATGGTGGGCTGAAGACTGGGAGAGATGTTGTTATCGCTGCTTTACTTGGGGCAGAAGAATTTGGCTTTTCAACCGCCCCCCTCATAACCATGGGTTGCATTATGATGAGAAAGTGTCATATGAATACATGCCCAGTAGGTATAGCCACACAGGATAAAATACTAAGGGAAAAGTTTGCTGGGCAGCCAGAACACATTATTAATTATTTATTTATGGTGGCCGAAGAGGCTAGAGAAATCATGGCCGACTTGGGGATTAAGTCAATTGATGAATTAATTGGTCGTGTTGATTTATTAAATGCTCGTAAGGCTGTGAAGCACTGGAAATCAAACAAGATAGATTTAAAGGCTTTATTAGTTAATGCCTCAGAACTTCGTAAAGGTGCGGTAATTAGGAAGACAGTTCCACAAAATCATGGAATTAAGAATGTTTTAGACCGACAACTCATCAAGGATGCAAAAGAGTCAATAAAAACTAAAGAACCAATTAATTTACAATATCCGATCACAAACACAAACCGAACAACAGGCGCCATGTTGAGCCATAAGGTGGTCTCCTTATGGGGCGAAGACGGCTTACCAAATGACACTATTAAAATTGATTTTAAGGGATCTGCAGGTCAGAGTTTTGGGGCTTTTTTATCAAAAGGTATTACTTTTAATTTAGTTGGTGATGCCAATGATTATGTTGGTAAAGGGTTGTCAGGGGGAAAGATAATTGTTGCTCCTCCAGAGATGGATGGTTTTGTAGCACAAAAGAACATAATTATTGGCAATGTAGCACTTTATGGAGCTACCTCGGGCTCTGGTTTTTTTAAAGGCATTGCAGCAGAACGATTTTGTGTGAGAAACAGTGGGGCAAGAGCAGTGGTTGAAGGGGTTGGAGACCATGCTTGTGAATACATGACCGGTGGACGCGTGGTGATCTTGGGATCAACGGGGGTAAATTTTGCTGCAGGAATGTCAGGGGGCATTGCTTATGTTTATGATCCACATAATGAATTTGAACCCAAATGCAACACAGGTATGGTTGAACTTGAAACAGTAGAAGACAAAGAGAGTGTTGCTGAGCTTCTTAGAATGGTGGAACTACATCAGAGATATACCCAGTCAGAGGTCGCTGCATTACTCCTCAATGACTGGGAAAACAGCCTAGAGAACTTTGTCAAAGTTATGCCACAAGATTATAAGCGAGTTATGACAGAGCGACGCGAACATAATGAGGAAATTGAATCTATTTTTGAGGTTAAAGATAGGCAATCTGAGAGGCCAGACAGGTTTTATGGAATACCCTAGGCGGAAAACACCTTGGCGTGATACCAAGGAAAGACTGCTTGATTATTATGAAATATACACCCCTGCTAAAGACCATGACTTAAAAATCCAGGGTGCACGATGCATGAATTGTGGCGTACCTTTTTGTGAGTCTGAACACGGGTGTCCTATTGATAACCTTATCCCTGAATGGAATGACTTAGTTTATAAAAATAGATGGAGAGATGCATATAACAGACTCATTAAGACAAATAATTTTCCTGAATTCACAGGACGAGTTTGCCCAGCGCCGTGTGAAGGGGCTTGCGTACTAGGCATTAATGAGCCAGCAGTTACGATTAAAGATATTGAAAATTCCATCATTGATAGAGCTTTTGAAGAAGGTTGGGTTAGGTCGCAACAAACAACAAAAAGAACTAATAAGAGGGTTGCAATTATAGGCTCTGGGCCAGCAGGACTTACAGCTGCAGATCAATTAAACCAAGCCGGTCATTCCGTTATTGTTTTTGAGCGTGAGGACAGGGTTGGAGGACTATTAATGTATGGCATACCTAATATGAAACTTTCTAAAAGCTTAGTTAAGCGTCGTCTTCAATTACTTGAGGACTCTGGTATAGAATTTAGAGTTAATACAAATGTCGGGGTCAACCTTGAACCCCAAGCACTCATGGATGATTTTGATGCAATCTTAATTGCTACGGGCTCGACAATACCTAGGGATATTGAAATTCCTGGTAGAGACGGAAAGAACATTCATTTTGCAATGGATTTTCTAACACAACACACAAAAAGCTTGCTCAACACTTCATTAACAGATGGTAATTATATAAATGCTAAAGATAAAAATGTGATTGTTATAGGTGGAGGCGACACAGGTACAGATTGTATAGCCACAGCCATAAGACAAGGCTGCAGCAGTCTAGTTAATATGGAGATAATGCCTAAACCTCCAGTAGATAGAGGTCACAATAACCCCTGGCCATTATGGCCCCATATTTACAGAACCGATTATGGTCACGAAGAGTCTCAAGAGAGGTTTGGCAAGGATCCAAGAGAGTTTTCACTCCTGAGTAAAGAATTTCTTGTTGATGAGCACAATAAGCTGACAGGACTTAAAACAATTAATTTAGATTGGGAGGAGACATCTTTAGGGCAGCAAAGCATGAAAGAGGTAAGAGGGACTGAGGAAATATGGGAGGCTGATCTTATATTTTTAGCTATGGGGTTTGTAGGCCCAGAACAATACCTGCTAGATAAGATGAAGGTTAAATTAAATGATAGAAATAATATTCATGCAGATTATGGAGATTTTTCAACCAGCATCGAAGGTGTTTTTGCTAGCGGTGATTGTCGACGAGGACAATCATTGGTTGTCTGGGCAATGAATGAAGGTAGAGGTGCTGCTTTAGCAATTGATCGGTTTTTAGAAGGTCAAAGCACATTATCAGCCCCGATGTTAAAGCTGGGTTCTCTAAGAGGTTAAAGGTTCAATAATGAAATGGTTGCTTTTAGTTAAGAACCGTCTGTCCTTCGGTTCAGCTGGAATGGCTGAAGGCATTATCGACTGTGGTCTCACCTACTTTGTGCTGATCTAGCGGTTAATGAGTGGTTAATAGTATAAAATCAGGTTATATAAATTGAATTTTTTATTTTATGTGTATGTATTATTTTTTAGGAGAACTTTGATGAAAAAAATTATTCTGGCTACAGTGATTGGGGTCTTTATGTCTGTGACAGTTATGTCTGATGACCATGAAGAAAGTACGGTGGTGATACCTGCAAAAATTAGTAAAGAGGATGCTGCTGGTGCTATTTATAACCGTCCGGATATGGTAGAGGAGACGAATAATGGAAACACCACTTTAGACGTAATGACCATGCTCAGCAGTGATGGAAAGTTTGGTACCGGAATGTATCGGTCTGGAAAAGTTCATTATGATATTACCGAACCTTACGGTGTCGATGAGTTCTTTTACATCCTTGAAGGAAGTATCACTCTAACCTCTGCAGATGGAACTGTGCAAACAATGAATGCAGGTGAAGCAGTTAGCATTCCCAAAGAATGGACAGGCACATGGGATACCGATGGCTATAACAAAGTATGGGTCATATATACAGAAGATGGTTCTGCTCTAAAATAAAATTATCTAAAAAGCAGTTGAGAATTAATAGAAGTTATTCCGTGATGTTTTCACGCTTAAGTATAAAGAAATATGGATCATTCATATCTTTGTTATCCATTAACCCTAAAACAGTATTTTCATCAAATTTTCGAAAGTGATCATAAATTGGAAATTGATCACAAGCCCAGCCATCTATCGAGCAGCAGCCAGCGCTGCTTTGAAATGAAAGCCCATTGCGATTACTACGATTACCATGAGATTGAACGTGACTTCGAGGTAGCCGTGAATCGCGGGCAGATCTACAATACCGACCAGCATCGCAGCCACCAGAACGTGATAGGAGATACCAATATATCCCAGAGTAACCGCCGCAATTTTTGAAGCCACTGAATCGCCGTACAGTGGAACCGCCACCAGCAGAGCAAAAACCGCCCACATCCAGAAACCAAGATTCTCGAGAGCCGCGTATAGCGAAAACTCGACGCCCCCATTCAGTATGCGAAGTAGTGGATCAGCCAACTCAGCACCAGCACCCGTCACACCGCTTGAAACGATCTCTGCTAACTGAGGTATGGTCCACACCGCCATAAACTTCGGGATAATATAGGCAACAACGGACACCAGAACCACCATCGCCGCGAGTATTGCGCGCAGCGGATTCCCCCCCCTAATCTGCCAGGCAATCCCAAATAAAACGCCGGACCCACAGAGCATAGCGACAATCTGGTTTGCCCAGCCCGCGATAAATGCACCTCGGTTGGTACTCAGCCAGGCCACACGGTCTGCGTGTTCCGCTGTGGAACCTCCGGGGATATCCAGTGGCAAATACATGGAGACCACCCCCAAAGCGATCAGCAGCATGGCGGACCAAAAGCCCAACCGGTTGATTTGGTAATCTAGTGTGATTTTCGTGCTCATAATTTTTCCTCAATCATTTCTTTTTCCTTCATTAAAGTTATTAATAGTATGACATTAATGATGTACAGTATTGAGTTTGAAAATGAGTAAACAAATAACACGTCGTGATTTCTGTAATGGTATAGCTATCGGCACAGGAATCAGTCTCTTGAGCCCTATGGATTTATTTGGGCAAAACGCATTTACTATTCAAAACCCAGAACAACCCTTCGCTTATTACCCTCCAACACTTACCGGAATGCGTGGCAGTCACAAAGGTTCTTTTGAGGTGGCTCATGCTTTGGCTTGGACTGGAGAAAAGCCCTCTAAATATGAAAAACTTGATGAAGAGTATGATCTTGTAATTGTTGGTGCAGGTATAAGTGGTCTTGCAACTGCTTGGTTTTATCAAAAAAAAATGGGTTCAGATGCACGCATTTTACTGTTGGATAATCATGATGATTTTGGCGGTCATGCAAAACGTAACGAATTTCATCAAGACGGACGATTGTTGTTAGGCATTGGTGGTTCAGTAAATCTTGACAATCCCCAAGACTACAGTGAGATATCAAGGAACTTATTAAATGATTTAGGTGTTGATCTTGATTCAATGGCTGCAAATATAGATGACAATTATCCATTGAGTAATCCCTCAGCAAATAATGCTCTTGCAATCCCAGGTCCTGATGGTCATGTGATCACTAAGGGCAATTGGCTAGATACGATGCAGGGTGTAGGAGATATTAAGAGCACAATCGAGTCACTCCCCCTTGCTGAAAGTGAACAACAAAAATTAATTCAATTTCTAGGAGGAAAGCATGACTATCTGGAAGATCTTTCCCTTCGAGAGAAATACAACTACATTCAATCGACAAGCTATAGCGAATTTTTAACCAAAAAGGTTGGTATTGATGAAGATACCGCTGCTATTTTTTACTCGATGATCAGGCTGATATTTTGTGTGGATGGAAAAAACGTCAGTTTCTTTGAAGCTATTTCTACAGGTGCTCCTGGTCTTCAGTCAGTAGGGAGTGTGGCGAAGATTATGCTGAAACTGGGTAATTTCTTAGATACCAGTGAATCATTATATTTTCCAGACGGGAATTCAACAGTCCCGAGACTTTTGGTAAAAAAATTAATACCTGCAGTTACAGCGGGTCGCACAGATTTTGAAAATATATCGACCAGTTATTTTAATTATAAAATGCTTGATCGAAACGATAATGCTGTTCGACTGAGATTAAATAGCACAGTCGTGGGTGCAAGAGAAAACGGCGATGGTAGCGTAGAGGTAGATTACGTAAAAAATGGCGATGCCATGAGAGTGAAAGGTAATCATTGTATTTTGGCTTGTTATAACAGCATCATTCCTTATTTATGCCCTGAATTACCTGATGCCCAAAAAGAGGGTATACGTTATGCGGAAAAGGCTCCTTTAGTTTTAGCTAATATCCATTTAAATGATGGAATCGCATTTTCAAAAATTGGCGCCAGTTTGATCTCATGCCCTATGGATCCTTTCGATTTAATAACAGTTGCTCCCCCTACAATCACTGGAGGTCATCAGCCACCACAAACACCAAATGATCCGATGGTTCTATTTTTATTGGGGATCCCAAAAGTTAAATCAACAGGAAGCGAGACCTCAAGAGAATTATTTAAAATTGGTCGTCAAATCATATATTCAACCTCATTTGAAAATTATGAAGCTCAAATTCGTGATCAACTACAGGCGGTTTTAGGTGATTATGGTTTTAATCATGAAACTGATATTAAAGCCATTACATTAAATCGATGGCCGCATGGTTATGCTTATGAGTACATGGCATTGTATGATCCTGAATGGAAGGAAGGGCAAGCCCCGCACGAAATCGGTCGAGCGCAATTTGGAAAAATTTCTATCGCAAATTCAGATTCTGAAGCTTATGCATATGTTAATGCAGCAATCGATTCTGCCTGGCGAGCCGTGGAGGAACAAACATCCTAACCAGTTTATTGGCATTTGGAGATAAACATACAGGGACCCAACATTACCAAAGTTTGAATTTAAGTTAATTGGTAAGAATAATTAAATATTTTGTGTCCCAGTTTAATGCCCCTTTTTTCAAACTTTGTTTTGAAATCCCTTAATTCACTTTTAATCTCTTTAAACTGATTGCTTTCTTTAAAGGTAAGCTCAATCTGTTGAGCATAATCTTCCCAATCAGTGGAAACATTAACAATGCCTTTATTTATAAGAGATTTAGACAACAGAGCCAAAAACCTTTTATTGATTAATCTTCGTTTGTGATGTCTTTTTTTTGGCCAAGGGTCAGGAAAAAGTATGTTAATTTTTTCAACACTTTGTTTGGTAATGAATTGTTCAAACACCTCCACAGCATCACCATAAATTAAACGTATATTTTCGATCTTATGTTTATCAATTTCATTTAAGCATTGACCAAGACCTGAGTCATAAACCTCTATTCCAATAAAGTTCTTATCAGGGTTTTTTATAGCAGATTCAATGAGTACTACTCCATCTCCAAACCCTATTTCTATAACTACACCATGCTGTTTTGAATCGAAGCAACTTTTTAGGTCTGTGCTACTATTATTTGTATCAAGAATGTAATTTGAAGAATAATCTTGAAGAGCATTTTTTTGGGATTTTGTTAACCGTCCAGATCTTTTAACAAAGCTCCTGATAGATTTTTTATTATGCTTCCTCGAGTTTTGCACGGAGTTCTTTTATGGCATTAACCTCAATTTGCCTGATCCGCTCTATCGAGACCTTATAGTGTTTAGCTAATTTTTTAAGGGTTACTTTTTTATCAGTCAACCAACGTTGTGTAAGTATTTCTTTACTTCTTTGGTCAAGTGATTGAAGCGCCCTGCTCAGCTCTTCTGTTTTTCCTTCAAGCCAATTGTCTTTTTCTACAATTTGTGAGGGATCAGGATCTGGTGATGGTAAAAATCCAGCAGGAGACACATAATCTTCTTCTGAATCTGTGCTTCCAAGATCATATGACATGTCAACTGACGCAAACCTTTGTTCCATTGTTGCTACATCTGTTGATTTAACGCCTAGATCTTGAGCTATCAATTTTTTTTCATCGTTAGTGAGCCAACCAAGTCGTTTTTTTGCACCTCTTAACTTAAAAAAAAGTTTTCTCTGAGCTTTTGTTGTAGCCACTTTTACTATTTTCCAATTGTTAAATACAAACTCATGTATTTCTGATCTAATCCAATAGACAGCATAGGTGACCAGTCTTACGCCTTTATCAGGATTAAATTTTTTAACAGCTTTCATAAGCCCGATGTTTCCTTCTTGAATTAAATCAGCAAGTGGAAGGCCATAACCGTTGTATGTTCTTGCAATATGAACAACAAATCGTAATTGAGACATAATGAGTTGCCTTGCTGCATCGAGATCATTATCATTTTTGTAACGATACGCCAACTCTCTTTCTTCTTCTCTAGAGAGTATTGGGGATTGGTTTACAATATTAATATAAGCACTTAGGCTGCCCATTGGGCCCATTAATGCTAATTCATTTTTTAATACCAATTCGTTTGTCATATATTTTCCTATTGGGGCAATGATTTTAGCACTCAGATAGCGAGAGTGCTAAATATTAGACACCTAATATTTAAAAATCTATATTTATCAATAGATTATATCATTATTTAGGTTTAAAATTAAC
>LWDU01040454.1_pt1 | contig 13120 bp, 9 predicted proteins | sample 727161 | NCBI WGS metagenome assembly LWDU01 (sample SAMN04566230, study PRJNA314399) | hydrothermal vent metagenome | isolation source: deep sea hydrothermal plume seawater | place: Mexico: Gulf of California, Guaymas Basin | collected 2004-07-11 | reverse complement strand
GCAATGCTCCCGATGGTGGCAAGGAACCACGTCCTGCGCAGCGCCTGGCTTTTTTCTACCTGCCGAATGGAATTGTGCGGCGAGGCTTTTTTCCCGGGGAAAGCGATCGCGAAATCCCAAAATTCGCTGGCCAGAACAACGTTTGGCGATTCGAGGGCAAGGTCGTGCCGCCCGGAAGCCATCCAATGACATTTACGCCAACGCTCGCGTCGCTTCACAAGATGCGAGATCGGATCGCGTTGATCACGGGGCTGGATCGGACGTTTCAACACGGGACTGATTCTCATGCCCAGGCCGCCTCGTGCTTCCTCACCAGTGTTGCACCGTTCGACGTGAAAAATTCTGCCTATCCGCTTGCGCGTACGCTGGATCACATCGCAGCCGATGGCATCGGGCAGACCACGCCATTCTCGACCCTTGAGCTGAGCTGCAACGACCACCAGAATAACATCGAATCGATCTACTTTGACAACATGTCGTGGTACGGAACTGGCCATGTGGCTCCATCGATGAGAAACCCACGAGACGTTTACGACCGATTGTTTGGCACACAATCCAATACCCGTTTCCGCAATATCACCGACCTCGCGCTTGGTAACGCGCAGAGTTTGCAACGGCGACTCAGCGCCAATGACCGACAGAAGTTTGACGAGTACTTCGAAGCCGTCCGCACCATCGAAAAACGTATGGATCGCATCGAAGCGATGAAAGCCAACCTGTCGGAGGTAAAGATCGAACGCCCCGAGGAGCATCTACCACGGAATGAGTACATTCAGCTGATGGGCGATCTGTTGGTGACGTCGCTGCAGGTTGGCGTAACGAATGTTGGTACCTTAATGGTAGGCCCCGAACGCTGGACGACACCGACGAATTGGGAGGGAATTCTCGACAAGCCACACAGCCATCACGCCATGACTCACAGTCCGCAAAATCACTTGGAAGATCTTCTTAAACTGGATTATTTTCATGTCTCGGCGTACGCGAGACTGCTCGAACGAATGGACAGCATCGAGGAGGCGGACGGAACAACGCTACTGGATAATACGATCTTCACCCTCGGAGCCGGCATGGGTGACGGTACGACACATCAGTACAACGACCTGCCACTGGTCGTCGCGGGTGGGGGCGGCGGAACGCTCAAGCTTGGCAAACACATCCACTGCAAGACCGGCACGCCGTTGGCCAATCTCTGGTTAACTCAGTTGCGTTGCCTCGGCATCGATCGCGAATCGTACGCCGACAGCACGGGTACGCTGCCAGAGATTGTCAGCTGAATTTCGCACACTCCGAGATCTTGAAACTCACTCTACCGTACTGTTACGGTAGGCTTGATGGCGGCCACGGGCGTCTTGATCTTCCCTGTTTTGAGGCCGATGCGGATCACGCGTTGTCCAGGTAGCTGGCCCTTGCTAAGTCGTTGATATGGCAACTCGGCTGGCGCTCACCTCGTCACAATGCTCGCGATATCGCACACTGTTAGCGAGCTCGAGGGACCCTGGCTGGAATTCTCGAGTGCCGTGCAGGCGGTTGCCGCATCGGCGACACCGACGCTACCCAAATTCGGGCGGGGATCAGACAGAGTGAAGAAGCTCGTTGCACCGATGACCTACGTATCCGCAGATTCGCCGCCCATGTTGCTTTTTCACGACGAATCCGATCGGACGGTGCCAGACATTCATTCTGACGATTTTGTGAAAGCGCTGAAGAACGCCGGAGCAAGGGACATCACCTACAAGCGTTATACCAACAATTCAGGTCACGGTGTCTTTAGTCGCAACGCGAAAGAAACCGCTCCGATGGTGGAAGTTTTTTTGCTCGAACACTTAGAACGCCCGTGTCTAGCCCCGCGCAAACGAAACGGGTAGATCCTCGCGATTGAATCACTACGGGTTTGAGTTTCCTGGCTCGACGGGCACTTCCCATCCCGTTTTTCCGTCGATTCTTAAATTGAGCTTCTCGTTGTCGTAAGTGTAGAACACGAACCCGTTGAACATCTCATCCATCGTTTGGGGCCCGTATCGCACGGTCTCGTTCGGGTCTGGGTTGTATGGATTAAAGGCTGAGTTGTCGAAATGAGCAATTGCCTCGATCCGCGTCCCTTTTTCCAGCTTCAACGTTCCTGGTTCGACCTCGTAACCGATTTGCCAATCAAAGTTGTAGTTAGGGATCTCCAGCAGTACCTGCCGAGTACCATTGGGTCGGTGTGCAACAAACGTCATGTCCTTGCCTCGCACATGCATGTGGGTGAACAGCCCTAGCATCGTGGCATTCTGTTTCAAAACGAAGCTGGAACGAATGGCGTAGGCTGGATGATTCGGTGGGATCCGAAAGCGACGCGGATCGATTAAGTTGAAGTGCATCTGTTTCCGCACCACCCCTTTCTTGAAGCGAAGTCCGACGGAGATTCGGGCCATTTCACGTTTGCCGGTCGTGGTGTAATGAATCTGGAGTCCCAGAACGGACAACGCCGGTATATGAAACCCAACGTCTTTGTCCAATGTCGACAGGTCCAGTGCTTGACCACCTGGCACGAAACCAGTAATGAACGTTGATTGACTGGGTTTTTCACCTTTCGCACCATATGCCAAATTCGCATGGTGCACGACTCGCCGGTTGTCTGGCAGAATCTCCACCGCCTCCACCCAGGTAGATTTGAGGAACACGTAGGGGAGAACTGTATACTTGTAGGGAACCAACCCTTCGGCCGGAACCGAGTGCGGAACCAACATCGAGATGACCAGGTCTGGTTTCCCAATCCTCCATTTACTTTCAGGCTGACGCTTGATTGGGACGGTCGACTTCGAGTTCCCAGGCAACATCCCACCCTGAACCCAATGGTGGATCGTCAAGCGATCTTGCTCAGACAAAGTGCGATCGTTCTGGAAGGAACCATGCTTGCCGCTGGCAAACCAAGGAGGCATGCTCTGTTGACCGACGACCTCAGCAATCATCGCCCCATGGCTGGCAACCTCCTTGAAGGTGAGCAGGCTGAAAGGAGCAGCCGTGCCCTGATGATGACAGACGGCGCAATGATTGCGGATCACCGGCGCGACATGTTCCGCATAAGTGACTTTTGGCAAGTCCGCCGCCGCCGGTTCGATTGGGAACGTGATTTGACACCCATCGACGGCCGTTTCCGCGACGCGAACTGGACGCCCGGACAACACGTCGTCCATGGCCGCCTGCAAAGAACGTTTTCGCGCTTTTGGTAGGGTTCCGCCAATACGATACTGGTCGTCGATACGGCCTCGGTAGACAAGTCGATGTTCGGAATCAAGAATCACGGCCGTGGGGGTTCGTTGAACGCCCAGCGTTCGAGCACAACTGCCCAGTGCGTCCTTGACGAACGGAAACAGAGCTCCGAACTCCAACGAATGGGAAGCCATTTCACGTATCGAGTCCCCCGCACCAGAGTTGACCGCAACGAACCGCACGCCTTCCCTCCGGTATTCTTCGTCCAGGGCCAATAACCGGGGCATGTACTTTTGAACTAGCGGACAAGTTGTGTTGATGAATACAAAGACATAGGCCTTCGTGCGTGGAGCTCTCGCCGCGGGTTCGGCTCCCGCTCGGCCGGGCTCGGTAGTTTGTTTTCCTGTCGACGACGTGGCATCGACAGGAAACAGGCCTCGCGTCGCACCCAAATCGTCAAGAGACCGTTGGACGTATCGTATATCCTTGAACTCCATTCGCTTTATCTTTGTTCCGATGGGCACTGCCGCCTCGTCGGCACACCATCCAGGCCCGCTGCGAAACGACAACAAGCATGTCAACATGGCGAACCAAAGCTGGTTGCCGTGCCAACCATGGACTTGTCTCTGAATCAAACTCACTTCACCTATCTCCCTGTTCCGCACTCCATTGGTAACTAGACTTGACAGCGTGTTGAACCGACCTCATCAAGTTTCATTCTACCGTTTGGCGCCCAGGATTTCAGGTCGACCCACACCGAAACGCTGCCGCCTCCTCTTTGTGTGTGCGAAATCTTGACATGTCTCACACGAAGACACTAGGGCACTCAGAGGGGCGATGAAGACGAGTCTACATCGGTTTTGGTTTGTATCTGGGCGGTGTAGTAATGTTCAACTCGAAAGTCGGTGGACCAATTTAGCGAAACTGATTAGCCGCACTAGAGAGTCACTCAATGGCAGATACCCGTACACCTGGCTCTGTGGGTCTTGCTGGCAAAATACAGGAGATCGCTGATGGGACCCTATGTCGATCGAATTCGCCCCTGGCCCGGCTCGCTCGTTGAACATGGTGCCGAAATCGGGAAAGACTTCCTGGCGATTTGGGACTGGCCAAGTCTAGCCGAATAAATCCATCACTGGTTTACCCGTCGTTAACGGGCGAGAAATGCCCGTATTGTTCTGCGGCTCGTTGAGTGGAATGTCGAGGGCGTGGTAGATGGTAGCGGCTAATTCCTCGGGACGAATGGGGTTGTTGGTGACGTAAGAGCCGTGTTTGTCGGATTTACCATACACCTGGCCACCAGCGATGCCCGCGCCGGCCATGATAGACGAGAAACACTTGGGCCAGTGCTGGCGTCCTGGGGGTTGCTGGGTAAGAACCTTGGGTGTGCGGCCAAACTCTCCCGTCACAACAACAAGCGTGTTGTCCATCATGCCGCGCTCCTTAAGGTCGGAGAACAGCCCCGCCAGCGCCTGGTCCAGACGCGGCAGGCAGAATCCCATGCCGTAGGAGCCGGTGCCGAATGCATTGCCCATGCCCATGTTTCCGCCGTGCATATCCCAACTGCTGCTCGGTGGTCCTTTCGTGTCGTGCGGCGCCTGGCCGGTCCAGCCGTTGACAGTGACGAATCTCACGCCGGCCTCGACCATGCGCCGGGCGAGAAGCAGATTTTGTCCAAGTGGATGGCGGCCATAACGGTCGCGCAACTTCGTCGGTTCGCGGTCCAGGTCAAATGCGTCCCGGCCCTCGGACCGTGTCATGGCGTCGTAGCCCTTCTCGCGCAAGTCCGCCCAGTCCGCACCGACCGCGTCCTTGGCCACGACATTGCTCTCAATACTGCCGAGCAACTCGCGGCGCTGGGCGAGGCGATCACGGTCGCCGAGATCATAGATCTTCGGTGGCGCAAAATTGTCCATCGCCGGATGGTTTTTTGCCGAGCCGACGAAGACGGGCGCGTAGGCTGAACCGAGGTAGCCACCGATACCAATGTTCGGTGCGCAAAAAACGGGTGGGCCGACGCATTTGATGAGCCATGCGTTGGAGACGATATTTCGTTTGCTCGGCTTGTGCTTGGCGACGAAAGAGCCGAGGTAGGGCTGATCATCCGGCACGCCCTGGGTCACTCGCTTCGCGGATTGGCCGCTGAGCAGGTTGTGCATTGCATCGAAGTGATTGCTGATCCCGCCCGGATGTGTCATCGAGTTGATGAGTGTGAATTGGTCGGTTAACTTTGCCAACCGCGTGTGCATCTCATTGATGCGCATGCCCGGCACCTGGGTGGAGATAGGTTTGTACGGTCCGCGGATCGTATCCGGCGCGTTGGGTTTCATATCCCACGTATCCACGTGGCTCGGTCCGCCGCAGAGCAAGACAAAGATGCATGATTTCTCGGCAGGAACGGCGTTGCCGCTCGCGTCCAGCTTGTCGCTTCCCATCACCATACCCGGCATTCCGAGCGAAAGCGCGCCCATACCTCCCACAATCATGGCCTGCCGACGGTTCATTTCATACGTGTTCATGGACCTACCTGCGTTTGATTTGCGAGGCATGGATACGACGGGCGTAGTATGCCGGCGCCATGCCCAAAATGCAACTTGGACTTGCGGGTTTCTCCCACTCTTTTGGCAGTTTGGCTTCCCTGTTAGTGGTTGAGAAAGAAGATCGAAAGATCCTGACTGGGAAACTTGTAGAGTTCGGGCCGTTTTGGGGTACAGCTAATGGCCGACAGCACGTACGCCTACTCGGTTCCAGATGGGATGTTACCGTCCATGAGCTCGACCATGGCGGTTGCCAGTGCATCGCCAAAACGCACAAAAAATTTGCCGCTGCCAAGGTAATGGTAGGGGCGCTCACTCCCAACGGCACACCACTCCGCAAAGTGATTTTGCCAGCCCTTTTTATAGACTTCCATTGCGCTCAGGTCGTACACCTTGTAGCTCTCGACTGCCGTGACATTGCCATTGAATTCCGCTGCCTTAGCGGCGGCTCGCTGACCTAGCGAAACGGCATTTTTGCCGACCTCTTCCGCCGTGACTCCTGTCCCCAGTACGCCAATGACGAACGGCATGTCAGGAGTCTTGTACTCTCTGCGAATGTCTTTCACGAAGGTAATCATGTTGTCCTTGTAGTTGTCACGAAACTCTGCTGAGAACTGATCATTGAATCCTTGAAACCAAACGAAGCCAGCCATGTCAAAGCCGGCACTTGCATTATAGGCCGGATGATGATCTTTCAGATTGCCGAGTACCTCGTTTACCCTTTCGGTCATCATTCGATAATTCAGTCCGGCGTCTTCTTTGATCTTTGCCGCATTATCAGCAGCCAGTTCCTTTTCGTTGAGTTTGTACGGTCCGGCCGAGGGCGGTCGAAAGTTGTAATTCAAGGACTTTCCGCCCCAAGATGTCTTGATGATTAGGATCGGCCCATCGAGTTTTTCGGCTAGCGACATTCCGAAACCAAGTTCCGGTCCAATCTTGTCCGAATTGCCGCCGTAGCCGACTGTCAGCGGACCAGACTTGTGACTGTTGTCGGCGATTGAACTGATATAAACTCGATCAGAAATGGCGAATGTGCTTTTGATTGCCTTGGTCTTCGCGTCATATTCAGCCTGTAAAGCAGCGATTTTGGTGCGGGCTAGCGAGATTGCTTCGTCACCCTTGATGGTCTTGCTTCGGATGTCATTGTTGATTTTGTCCCGAGCGATTTTCGTGGCAATTTGATCGTCCACCGTTTTCCGCGTAACAGTCATGCCTTCCTTAAATGCAAGTCGGGCAAGCGCAGCGACCTCGGGGCGTTCATCGGCAAACAGGCGTGGGATGGTGATGTAGTTCGCATGTCCCACCATGTTCGATTGGCCGGCAAGAATGAAGACTTGTAGCCTTTTCGACTCCGGTTCCGTGGCCAGAGTCATCGCTGTTCCTAGGGTAAGGGCCAACAACATCGAAAGAGGGATTTGCCGGAGAGGAAGACGCATTGTTTCACCTTCAATTCAAGAATGGGATTGGTGTCCACGCCGCTCAAACTTCTTTGGGAACGGTAAAGCCCTTGCGGTCTGGACGTGTCAGTAACGCGTCGGCCTCAGCGTCATCGATGAACGTTTCGGCCTGCGGATCAAAGTTCACGGTGCGGTCCAATCGATAGGCGATGTTCGCCAGATGGCAAAGCGCCGACGACATGTGGCCCTGTTCGATCTCAGCCGACAAATCTTCGCGGCGACGTGACCGCACTGCCTCCAACCAGTTGCGAAAATGAGGCAGGTTAGAAATTGGACTTCCTTCTTCAAACGCGTTCGGCCCTTCCTCTCGCTTCCGGCCCAAGAATGTGTAGTAGCTTGAATAGTCCGGGATGATCATCGTCCCTTCAGTGCCCAGGAAAATCGCTCCAACAGGAAAGTCCTTTTGCACGAATGGATATTTGTCTCGGAAGCCGGCTTCGGCGTTCGTATACCAGTCACGAACTTCGAATTCAATCATCTGTCCGCTCGCCCATTTTATCGACGTCGACAGGACGCCTGGCGTTTGGGCGCTGCTCTGGTGCACCTTCTCTTGCATGTAGTTCGTGCCGACGGCGGAAGCTTGTATCGGGTGCGTATCGAGTTTCAATCCCCAACGCAGGATGTCCATCTGATGTACACCTTGATTGCCGATCTCACCGTTGCCGAAGTCCCAAATCCAATGCCAACGTCGGTGCTGGAAATTGCTGAATTCATGAACTGGAGCAGGACCACACCAGGCGTTCCAATCGAGCCCCGCGGGTACCGGCCGCGGCGCATGCTTGCCAAGGTTTCCCCGAATCTTGTAGGCAATACCGCGAGCGAAATAGACGTCGCCAATCACGCCTTCGTGCAGCTTCTTGATGCCTTCGACAATATTGGTTGAGGACCTGCACTGAGTGCCGTGTTGGACGATCCGATCGTACTTTCTGGCCGCCTCGAGCATTTTGCGACCCTCGGATATGTTGTGCGATCCGGGCTTTTCGACGTAGACGTCTTTGCCTGCTTGGCACCCCCAAATCACATTGAGCGAATGCCAGTGATTGGGCGTCGCGAAGGTTACGGCATCGATCGAGGTGTCATCCAAAACGCGTCGCATATCGTCGTAGGTTTTGATTGCATGCCCGCTGCGATCGCCCCAGAACTTCTCCGCCGCTTTTCGTTTCGCTTCGTCACAGTCGCAGACACCGGCGAACTCGACACCAGCGGTCGACTCCTTTTCAAGCTCAACAAGACTGGCTCCATGAGCATTGGAACGTCCTCCCATGCCGACGACCGCGACACGTATCTTGCTGTTCAAGTTTTGTCCACGGACGAATGCGGGAGCAACGAGTGTTGTTGCCGTTGTGATTGCGGCGGTCTTAAGGACATCGCGGCGAGTTTTGTTGCTCATGTTATTTTTCGATTCGGGGTGTGAGTTAGCTGTCTTGTAGACGGTGCAATGGACAGGCAGATGACCGGCAACGGTTAGTGTTACCCGATTTCTGCCTCGGCTGTCGGTCCATTTAGAAATTTTCGGATTCCTACGAACGTATCTTGCCATCCCTTCTCGCAAGCAGCGTAGTACTCATCGGCTTCAGACCCAACGGGAAAGCCGTCTTGCGTCACTTGAAGCGTGGCACTTTGTGAGGTTGGAAAGACAGCAAATCCCCTCGTGAATTCAGTATCAAATGGTAGTTGCCCGGGCTTCGCATAGTAGCGATAGTTGTCGAGAACCATACGGCGGGGCGGTTCAAACGCTCGGATCGTGGCCACGGCAATGTAGTCCGGACCGTCTTCGTCATTGCCCCATGTCGCTGCCCACGTGCCGCCATGTTCTGGTATCACGATCGCGCTGGCGGCACCCCACCACTGTCGGATCGACCTGGGCGTGTGCAAAATCGCGAAAAGACATTCGGCAGATGTCGAGAAGGCCTCTTTGTGTACATGCTTCCGTGTACTCATCGCACACCTCAGATGTGGGCTTAGGATGGCGTGTTGCGAATGCCCTGGTTCGTGGTGGCAACTAGTCTCGCCAATGTGCGTTGATAATAGTCTGGATGGCAGGATATTTCTCGTCGGTCTCATTGAGACTTTGACGTGTCCTTTCCAATTCGGCTTTCATATCGGCGATGACACCCTCGTATTTCGCGAACCCATACTGATTGTTCATTTCGAACGGATCCTGCCTTAGGTCATAGAATTCCCAAGCGGCGGGAGTGGTGTTTCCACCGCTTGGACTACACCCATAGAAGAAAATCAACTTGTAACGATCCGAGCGAATGCCGAAATGGGCTGGCACTCTCAACTGATGAGCCATGTGCATCCAGTAACGATAGTAGGTCGACGTCCGCCAATCGTCTGGCTTAAGGGCACCGTTCAGTGCAGCGACGAAACTACGCCCCTGCATGGGCGGCGGCGTTTTCGCGCCGGCCAGCTCCAAGATCGTCGGAGCGAAGTCCGTGTTGTTGATAAGCCAGTCATTCGTGGAACCGTTGCTGACCATTTGAGGAAAATGCACGATGAACGGCATTCGCATTGCCTCTTCGTACATCCACCGTTTGTCCATGAAATCGTGCTCACCAAGGAAGAACCCCTGGTCGCCCGTGTACATGATGACTGTATTTTCAATCTCGCCAGTTTGCTCAAGGTAATCCAGTAGTCGTCGAACGTTGTCGTCGACGCCCTTGACGCAACGCAGGTAGCGTTTGACGTATTTTTGGTAAACGGCTTGGCCGTAGCTCGGCTCGGCCAGCGATTTCTCAATTCCCAATCTGCCGCCCAGGTTCCAACTTGAGTGGTTTTTGGTAACTCCCGCACCGAAGTCTCGTGTTGCCCGCGATCCAAATGTGGCGGCAGGCTGATTGTGAAGGTTGTGTGGTTCTGGGATTGTCACATTTGCCAGGTATCCATCGTATCGCTTGGCATTATGAAACATGTCGTGCGGCGCTTTGAAATGATGCATGAGAAAGAATGGCTTTGCTTTGTTCCAGTCATTCTTTAGCCACTCCAGACTGATGTCGGTAATAATGTCGCTGGAGTGCCCACGCTTCTTCACGGTGTTTTTTGTCCATGGCTCAGAGCCGCGGACTCGAAAAACCGGATCGTAATAAGAGCCTTGATTTGGTAGCACGCAGTAGTAGTGGAACGCAGCAGGTTCCTCCTTCAGGTGCCATTTGCCAACCATGGCCGTGTGGTAGCCGGCCTTTCGCATTTCGGCCGGCAAGAATTGTCGCTGCGGGGGCAACCTACCGCCAAGGTCGAGAACACCATTGGTCTGGGAATACTGGCCGGTGAGAATGCTGGCTCGGCTTGGAGTGCAGATCGAGTTGTTGCAGAAGACACGGTCGAAACGCATGCCACCTTTTGCCAGAGCATCGATGCTTGGCGTCGGGTTTAGTTTTGCCAACCGGCTACCGTAGGCTCCAATTGCCTGCGTCGTATGGTCATCGGACATGATGAACAAGATGTTGGGCTGTTTCGCGGAGAGTGTGCCGCCTAGAATCAGGCTGAAAAGCAAACAGAGGATAAGAAAGTATTTCACCGAGGATTCTTCTTTCCGTCGAGTTTGATTCCGGTCGCCGGCGTCAAGTTCAACGTGTCGTGCGACGGGCGAAGAAGGTTACCATAGTAACCGCAGCCAAGCAATAATTCGAAACCGTCGGATGACCTCTGTGGCGGCTTCACGAGTGACGCAATAGCCTCTATTTGTTACGCCAACGGAATTTTGCGGTATGATTACACGTTGGCCACTCCGGCATCTGTACGTCAAATGATTCGCTCGGGAAGAACTGCAACTTCACTTATGCCTGACTGGACCTACCAGACTGTTTTTCGCCCCGCTCTCCTCCGAATGCGTGCTCAATACGCGCGAAGCGTGGCGCTGGGATCGATGGGGTTCTTGTCGCGATTGCCACTTGGCAAACGAGTGATTCAATGGGTGGGACATATGAGTCCCGACTCGCGGTTGGCGACCGAGCGAAAAGGGTTCACGTTTCCTGCTTCCGTCGGATTGGGGTGTGCGTTAGATCCACATTTGTCGGCCACTAGCGCGTTTGGCGAGTTCGGTTTTGGGTTCCTGGAAATCGGTCCGGTGGTTACCAATCCAGCGGCGAAGGTTGGCGCAATTCACCTTGATGCCAGCAATGAGACACTGCGATTTGAGTCACCCCACGTGGCGATGACTCCGCTCGCTGCCAACGAACGGCTGCAAAAGGATGGCCCATTTCGCTTGCCGATCTTTGCCCGGATCGAGCCGTCATCGTCTGATGAGGCTGCTCAAATTGTCAGCGTGCTTAGCGGATCCGTCGATGGTTTTGTGGTGACATTGGATGGCCTCGAAGCCTTGCTCGAAATGTGTGATGACAAATTGTCGGTGCAGATTCCGGCTCTTTTTGTTGCGATGGATGCGATCACCTGGCGCGACAAACGCCAGCGAGAACGCTGTGCACAGGCCATCGCCGACGAATCACTCTGCGGTATCGTTGTGGTTGAGTCGGAAGAGGAGAATAGTGCCCGGCAAATAGGGAAAGCGGGGTTTGGCGAGGCGCTGGAAACCGTACGGCTCGCCCGCATCGAACTGGGACCTCAACCAATCGTGATCGGATCAGTAGGAGTTCACTCTCCAGCCGATGCGCTCGATTACATCGAAGCCGGGGCGGATCTCGTTCAAGTTGATTCTGGTTTGGTGTTTGCTGGGCCAGGTCTACCAAAACGCATTAACGAAACACTACTCTACCGTCAATTGATGACGGGTGGGGACTCAGAGCCGCCGACTGGGCGCGTCGGCAGTCAGTCCTGGTTTTGGGCCATGCTGATGGGCTTGAGCATGATCATCGGCGGCATCATGGCTATGATCGTAGCCACGACTCGAGTCGTACTACCATATGACGAATTGATGGCTGGACTCACGCTTGAGCAACTGGCTGCGGTCAACGACCGTCTGCTGTCATTCATGCGCCATGACCGGGTGACGTTGTCGGGAACGATGTTAGCCGTTGGAATTATCTACGTGACATTGGCTTGGTGGGGAATCCGCCGTGGAGTTCGCTGGGCCTTCGTGGCGGTGACCGCATCAGCTCTTGCCGGGTTCTTCAGTTTCTTTTCGTTTCTCGGCTTCGGTTATTTTGACCCGTTCCATGCTTTTGTGACCGTGATCCTCTTTCAATTCCTGCTATTGACGATTCACGCTTGCATGACGCCGCGACATCAAATGGAGGCACCTGACCTGTGGAATGATCGACGCTGGAAGGCAAATCAATGGGGCCAGCTGTTGTTCGTCATTCATGGAGCTGTCTTGATAGCTGCGGGACTCGTTATTTCTGCCGTGGGTATGACGACGGTGTTCGTTCATGAAGACCTGGAATTCATGCACACTACAGCGGAAGACCTGTTTGGGGCGCATCCGCAACTCGTACCGTTGGTTGCTCATGATCGAGCCTCGTTCGGTGGCATGTTGCTTGCCTGCGGCGTAGCGACTCTGTTGCCGGCCCTATGGGGATTTCGAAGAGGTCAGGCGTGGCTTTGGTGGGCATTGATGCTGGCGGGTAGCATCGCTTACATATCAACGATGCTTGTCCATTGGACTGTCGGCTATCACAGTCTCAAACATCTACTTCCGGCCTACGGCGGGCTGGCATGGTTGTGGGTTGCAGGCATGTCGAGCTACTGGTTCTTGGTTGCTCGTGACCGTGACCTTGAAGCGGAATGGGCGCGAAGACTGACGAGAAAATAGGATTCGTTAGTTCGAGACCGCCAGATCTTAGTCCTCGTTGTCCCGTTCTTCTTCCGTTTCGTTTCGAAACGCGTCTTCTAGGATTCGTATCCGTCGCAGAAGTCGTCGCCGTGAAAGCTGTGTCATCGCTACGATAAAGAACGCAGCGGTAACAAATACAGCTCCCAGCCGATAGATCCAATTTTGATCAATCGCTTGAATCGCTTGACTTCTGCGGGCGGAAC
>LWDU01000311.1_pt1 | contig 13120 bp, 22 predicted proteins | sample 727161 | NCBI WGS metagenome assembly LWDU01 (sample SAMN04566230, study PRJNA314399) | hydrothermal vent metagenome | isolation source: deep sea hydrothermal plume seawater | place: Mexico: Gulf of California, Guaymas Basin | collected 2004-07-11 | reverse complement strand
CTAAATTTAGAATAGATAGACGTTTACAGTTTAGAGATTTTGTGAGACAACAAGGTACACCAATTTACACAAATCGAACAGCTGGGACACACGTACACGTATCCTTCAATAACGCCTTAGCGTACCAAAAATGTTGTGATGTGAATTTTTACACATTATTTAGAAAAGAAGTCTATAGGTTCATGCATAACGGTTTATTTTGTGAAAAAACTGTTAAAGCATTTGATGATAGGTTTCATGGTAGATATTCGACATACTGCCGCGACGGATTTGCCCCCGATACTTCAATAAATGGAGTTATGAGGAATTTTAATGGTGAAAATTTTGAAACAAAAGTATCTTCTATCAACTTCGAAGCATATAGAAAATTTGGAACTATTGAATGTCGAATATTTCCAGCTAGTGAAAAGTCCGATGAAATAATCGCTATGGTTGAATTTTGGATTGAATTTGTTCAAAATTACTTAAACACTGTAAGCCCTTATGAACGAGGAAATATAGAAAAGTTGACCATAGACGACGAAGAGAAAATCGAAAACGAAGAGGTAATTATCTCATGTGTGTAATACTTGCACTTGAGACACAAAAAGAATTAGATAGTTTAACGCTCGAAATTTTAAAGAGCGCTGAATTAACTAATCCTGATGGGAATGGTTACGCAACTTTGATAAATGGTAGAGTAATTTTTGAAAAAGGAATTTCTATGAAATCAATATGGGAAAAAATACAAAGCGGCAAAATCATAAGTCCTTGTATCATACACGCTCGTATCACTTCAATGGGAAAAACCACTCCAGAGTTATGTCACCCTTTCATTATCAATGAAGATTCACAAAACAATATGAAAGGAATCTTAAAAGATAATGAAACCGCAGTGTTTCACAATGGAACAATGTCAGATTATAAGGACTTAGTTCTACAAACGGCTTTAGGGGCTGGTCGAAAATTACCTACGGGTTTAATGTCAGATACTAGAGGAATTGCATATTGTCTATATTCTCTAGGTGTTGAAGCACTTGAATACATTGACACTGGATTCAACAAGTTTGCCACATTGAATTCTAAGGGCTTGAAAAAATATGGTCACTGGGTAAATGTCAACGGTATCGAATCGTCAAATAATTACTATGATAATGTTTCGACCATGAAAAATATTTGTTATGGATTCGGATACGATGAATTCAACGACGAAGATACGATAAAATACAAAACAGATAAAGATGCTTTTGAGTACCATATAACCCCCGAATACGACCCATACAAAGCACAAAAGTATGAAAAAACAATCTATGATTTAGATAAAGAAAAAGTAAAGTCTCTAAAATCAAAAATTGTGAAAATATCAAAAAAGGAGCACAAACTAAACGTGAAATTTTTAAAAAATCACGGTTGGAAAAGAGCGAAAGACCTTACTAGAAAAGAGTGCCAAACACAAGTTGATTTAATCCAACAAAATAAAATAAACATCGACAAAGTAAAAAATAAAAAATCTAAGGTGTTAAAAATGAACTTAGACAATTATTCATCAATTTACGACAAACAAAACGATGAATGGATTAAATATTGTCGAGAGAATGAAAAATTCTAAAGTATGCCATAATTAGTAAAGTTAATTCTTTTCTAATATGGAGACATGCCAAAAGATAATCAAGATGCTAGAAAAGCTGAAAAAGAAATCATGGACATTTTAAGCGAACATATAACCCCCGACTGGGAAAAAGTGGGCGCTTTAATGAGGATTGCGCATTGGTAAATTATTCTAAGTTCTTATTAGAACACTTAGAAAATTTATTTATTGTGTGTGATTCACAAAAACACGAAGACATAAAAGATGAATTTTTTTATGAACACAAAAACCACGAAAGATTAAACGAGGAAAAAAATTGTTGATAAGCCTTATCAACAAAAAGTTTAATGAATGGGAGTTAGAGATAACTCTAAGACGTTGGAAGCATGGCAATCAAAGAATTGCAATATATGATGGTGGAACGTTTAAGCATTGGCACTTTTTATGCTTTCATCTGATTCATATATGGGACTATGAGGGCTAGATATTGTTAGATAATATTTTTGGTATTATCTCAATATCTGTTTTTTCCATTGTTGTATGCTTTGGTTTATTTTGTGGACTTTGTGAACTACGCGATATGCTAAGAAATTAATCTTAATGGTTTTTTTCTTAGTATTTTTTTTTGAAAATTATTAATATTTAAGTACCGTAAATTACCGTACCTAACCAGTATTTTTATTTTTTTAAAAAATTCCCTTTTTTTTATTATACGGCTCTACGTTAGCAGAGAAAAAACCGCACATATAACCCTATGTTTTTTTTATTAAAATAGAAACGTTTATAGCCCTCACATGCGTAGATAAATCAGCGATGCACAACATTCAACGGTATTAATGGTATGGATACTATACATACTTTCTATACAATTAATTAATTTAGAAATATACACCAAGTCCGCAAGTATTTGAAATTAACTGAATTTGTTAAAGTCCGCAACAAGCGAAAATGTTGTGAACTATAGATTCTATATAGTTTTGAGGGATTCTATATAGTCTCTATAGTTTTCTGAAATCTATATAGTTTTGAAAATTTCTATATAGTTGGATAAAAAATTATAGTCCTTACTACTGTGTCGAAATTTTTTTTTATTTAGAGTTATATTATATCATATAATATATTATATCATAATAAGCACTTATTCAAACCACCCCCCCTTCTTGTTTTAGTCATTTAGATAGTTTAATTAAATAATTAATTTAAAAAAATATAATGAGATAATGACGTATCGACGTTCTTTTACCTCAAATAGTCTTAAGAGGGCTACCGTATCTGTGTGTTCACAGCGCTAAGTAATCCCTGACAGACTAATATATATATGTTATTCCCCTATATAAGTGTTGCTATTCTAGGTGTTCTTTAAAGAAATTAGGGTGTTCTGTTGTAAAGTACACACACTGATCACACCTATCTATCTTCATGTGTTTTGCCATGATGTTTTTCTTTTCTGCATGCGTCATTTTTAGTTTAGGATTAATCATTATAGTTTTTATAAAATCACACATATCATCAGAGTCACTATTCAATGCCGCCATGTGTTTTTCTAACTCGTTAAGCTCTTGTGTCTCTCTCATAGCCCATTTAATACCCTTAGTGGTCATCTCTTTCTTAAAATCGTGACAACCATGATTACATTTCTCTGCTCTACAATGAATTAAATCTAAACATTCTCTACATTGTTTCTCATTATCATGTACTGCCCATCTACTCAACACCTCTACCTCATCTCCTGCTAGTGATGCCAATGATCTAGTAAATTCTGCAGACACAACGATAGCCTGATATCTAGAGTATGTTGTTGCAAACCTTTTATCTCTAGCCATTCTAATTGCCTTTGCTGATTTCTCACAATATTCTGCTTTATGATCATGTTCATGTTCGTTCTCTATTTTAATTGCCAATTTAATCAACTCATCAGCCATGTCACATGTCCAGTTATGATTACGTACTGAATGTAGTTCATTTTTAATCTTAATTTCCTTAGCCGGACCTAGGTTTTCCATGTCTCTCATTCGTTTTTTAAGGTCTTGTGTTATATTCAACAAGTTTGCGTCAGATATTTCATCTGCGGATATCATAGTTTCTTTCTTAGGATAATTAGTATGAACCTCTTTGTACTCATCAGGCAGACAGTTGATAATCCACACCTTTGAAATAGTAGTAAAGTTCTTAGCCGCAATCTTTTGTATCAATAATGATATTAATTTCTTATTTATACCGTCTTGTCCCCTAGGTCTTTGTGTATCTTGGGATAATATTACCTTAAACCTTTGTAACACCTCAGGTCTTTTCTCATCAATACCTTTAGAGATATGATCTGCTAACTCTAACACCAAATCCTTAAGTTTAACCTTGTTAACCTTGCCATCTATCTCTTTAATATCTGCAATAATACGTTCAGTAGTATTTATATAATCACTCAATATAAATAAAAAGGCAGATAAGGTATTTAAACGTTTCTATTATAGAAACATTAAACCTTTCTGTTTGTTATTGTTTTGATAACCTGATAAGGCGTTCTACTATTGAATTGGTAATCATACCAAAAGTATCTGTCTTATCATTCATGGCAGGGTAACGTTTTTTTGCAATATTCCATGCTATCTTGAACAATCCACCCTCTACTATAACTTCACTTTCAAACTGTTTAACAATTTTAGGATCTGCAGTCATTGTATCAGATGAGGTTGTTTCAGTATCAGCAACCATTGGTATATAAGTTACTTTACCGTTGATAGATCTATTTGCCTGTTCTCCATTAGAATGATACCATGCTAATGTAGGAACCCCTTGCCATGATTTACCTGTTGGTTTGCAAGTAAGTATGGAACCGTCTTCATGTTTAAAGTCAAGTCCATCTTCTTTTTTAGGAAATCTAGCCATGTATATAGTATATCATAAGGGTTATATAAATCTAACTAAATAAATTAGAACATAATAATGTTCTAGCTTTTTTACCAAATATTACTTTACCTTCGCTTTCAACAATTAATTTATTATAACTATGGTTTGACATATAACCTCTAGTTTGGCGTTCATCTGCTACTCCACATATTATCCAATTACCTTTTAACTTTGGTACAATTTCAAATATTTTTTTATAATATTCATAAGGTTTTCTATCCATAAATGTTAGACTATTTTTTGAATAATGCTCTGATCTCCATACTGGATCTATTAGGAAAAACGTATCTTCACTATCATGTTTGAACATTTCTGTAAAATCTTGCTGTGTTACTGTTGCATCTGGGTAATTTTTTTTAAGATATTCAAAAGCAAAATCTGACATATCATTATAAAATATTTCATCTGCATTGATGTATTTATGTAATCTACCTAACCCTGCAAACGGTTCCACATATTTTTTACATTCAGGAATATACTTTGCTATTTTTTCTGCTGTATGATGCAACCCTGCATAACCACCAAGTAGTTGTCCACCCCAATACTGATTACCCATATTTTGCTCCCCATACAGATGATTTTTCTTTTACCATGTATATACTATATACTACTCTATATATATATCTTCCCATACACCCTTGACACTACATACACGCCACCCAATTCCCGGGAATTTATTATATGCATGCATAACTCTAAAGTCTTCTTCTAGTATCTGCATGACAGGCGCACGATATTTTGGGTTCCAACATACAAATTCATAATCTTCTGTTGGAGATATAGCATATTCACATAACTCCTTATTTTCTTTAGGCACTAAATACCTCTTATTATTATTAGAAGATAAGGACTTAACCTGAATACCCCACCTTAATCCGTCCTTCCATGCCAATAGATCAAAGATTCCCTTAGAAGCATAGGCACGTTTAACTATCCAGTCACGTTGTTTTAAAAAATCTCTAACCTTATATTCAAAATCTCTGCCAGTTTTATAAGAGTTTTTTTTCTTTATAACCAATCTTCGCCAGCCCAAGCCATAACTTTCATTAGATGATGTTCTGCATCTATGTTCATATCCTCACGCTTCATAGCAACATGTATAGATTCATGTACTATAGTATCTAACAAGTCAACCATAGTCTCATGTGCTGATAAATTAATCCAAGCATTTTGGCTGTCAGTATATGTATCTCCTTTTGAATTATCTGATGGGTTTCTCATACGAAATAAGACCGTATAAGGTTCTTTTCTTACTTCACAGTCGTGACATGTATGGAATCGTTTAGTCATGTTAATTAGTACCCTTATTCAGTTCTAAGAAGTTTGCAACTAACTCATCTCTTTTACGAGCCATAGCCTTGATAATTTCTCCACCTTTTACATATTGTTTATTGATTCTATTGTAATTATTAGCTGCTTTTTGTATCTTTGGTTGTAATCTTCTCACTTGTTTCTGTGTCTTTTTAATATCCTTCTCTAGTTTCATTATATTTCTAGTTAATACAAATTTATCATGTTTTATTTGATCCATATTAATAAATAATAAATAGAGGTTATAAACCTTTACCCGTGTTGGTTCAACTTACCATTATAAGCATCGAAAGATACAGTCCAAGTTCCCGGTTTAGAAGTCTTTAATTTATTTCTTTGATCAAACCATTGGTCAACGCCATCTCTAATACCTGTGGTAAAACAGCCAGAGTTAATCAATATCTGTTCTTTAGTATCCCATTTTAGTTTCTTTTGATTCCAGAATAGAGTCTCTGATTCAAATCCCATTGGCTGATGTAAGTGTCCCATCTGATACACATCTGCCTCAACATTAATAGTTAAATTCTCTAATGCTTTCTTGGCATCTCCACTACCCGCACCGTGATTTACAAATAAGGTCTTACGCATCAATGACTTTCCCTTAAACTGTATATCCAAACCAATAAATCCTTTACTACCCAAGAAGGTAGTACCATGATCTCTTTTACACCAACGTTTCATTTCACCTTCTTCCATTACTCTAGAGTTAAATTCATGATTACCCCATTGTTCATACCATATCTTTTCCATACCACATTTTTTATATCTATCTTGCTCTACAAATAGTTCCTCAAAGAATTCGTCAAAAGAATCCATCTGTTCTGATTTAGTAGCCATTCTAACTGACTCGTCTTTGAATCTAGGATCTTTGGGTAATATTAAATCTAATTGATCCCCACCGAAGGACGTAAACCGATAGGGATCGTCGAGAATTCTGTTGAGTGAATTCAGTGCAGTATCTTCTTGCCAATTTTCGTTACCCATGTGAAAATCTGTTATAACTTCCCAGTGTACAATAGTATCAATCTTATCTAACTCTATAATAATCTGTTTACTAAACATATATTGTGTATATAATAAGGCTTATTTAAGTGTTACTTTTCGTAGTGTTTTTACAAATTTTAGTTTAGGTAATTCAGGCACCTTAATATATCCATATTTATCAGCACATTCTTTTTCAGTTATACCTTCTTTACGTGATATGTCCCAAGGTATTCTCTTATTATATCTTACACCATTTAATGTATAATGATATTTCTTACCTGTCTGTCCTATATATTTCCAACTGTTAGCCTTATACACAGTACCAGTATGTCCCTCTGTCTGATCAGCATAGGTAACTAAGGCTTTAATTTTGGGATACTTTTGTTTTAATATACTAATAGACTTTGACATAAAATAAGTCCTTGGACATTCACATTCATCTAATACAACCATACGTAAAAATTCCATTACTGTTTTTTCAGTTGCACCTTCATATATACTTTGTGCTACAAGCCTACCTGAACACTGACCAAACGTTATAACCCCTTGTAGAGTTGAATTACCCACCCTATACAACCCAAGTATAATACTAGCTTTACCAAAGGCTTGAGTATAATGATGTTTAATTACAAAAGGTTTTGCTATATATCGATCTATTCTTACTACTATATAATCCAATTAATCTACAACCAACTTCTTTATAAGGGTTTCTAATAGATCAAAGTCCTCAATAGGTATGGATCTAATAGTTAGATTTTTATTATATACTTGTAAGACCTTACGTATATACCTATGTATAAGATCAAAATCATGATCAGTAATATTATCTGCTTCTAAATAAAACATTCTATTTTTCATAGGTTGTGTCCCTCAAAGTGTCCATAACATCTGCATCTACGAACTTAACGTCCATTTTATTTGTAATAAGAATACGCATATTGTCAGGTAATCCAAGTTTTTTTAATTCATTAGCCAACTTATCTTTCTTTGTATTGTCCCAATCTTGAGGCACATTAACTATTATATCTTCATACATGTAACATCTCTCCATTTATACTTATTAAACCATTATCTTTATACATACCACAATTAGAACAAAAATCACGCATTGGTAATATAAAATTACCTACTGTAATAAATCCAGATATTTCTGTGAACCCAAATAGTTCAGACTTTTTACCCTTACGTGTTTTTTTCCAGTCAGTAATCTCTTTAAAGTTACCAAAGTTATTATTAATACACCATTGTTCTATACCGTTTATCTTCTTCCTTATTGCATCTTTTTCATCAGGTGGTGCTTTACCAAGTTCAGTCCATAGATCTGCTAACTTTCCCATATTACAATCCCCTCTGTAGTATTTCGTTTCTCTTTAATACAATTTTTATGCCATCTTTCGTGTACTGGTTTCCTTAATTCAAAATCATCTTTGAACACAATACCACATAGGTTACATCTAATCATTTTGATAACCTCTTTAATCTACGTTTCTCTTTACGTTTTTCATATAATTCTTCTCTATGTTCCTCTCTATATTTTTTACCATAATCTAATATATTATCTTTATTATTTAAATAATATTTTCTAATGGTAATTTTTTGTGATTCTTTGTTATTATGATACCATATATTATTACTGGTTTTAACCTTTTCTTTATTATTTTGATACCAAATCTTCTCTCTATATCTTCTTGCTATTACTTTATGCTTATCACAAAATTTTGTCATACCAAGTCCACTCCATCTATAATCAAACATTTCTCTGCATGAACCCCATTGACACATTCTATCTTTAAATCTTGACATACTATACTATAGTATAATCCCCTATATAATGCTTTCCAATGTGTTTGGTGCTGTCATGTTTAAACGTTCATGTTCTTCTTTAGAATCTGCACCAAATGAATCCAATGATGCTTGATACAAATCTATTGCTTGTTGTGCATGTAATCGTGTAACTTTATCTGATAATGATAATTTAGCAAAGGCATAAGATCCACGTAATATATCTCTAAAGGTTCTTGTATCTATGTTTAGAATCCCCCTGTTTTTAGTAATCTTACGTAAGGCTTTAAAGTTTTCATGTATAAATCTGAACACACCCTCATCAAATTTTGGATCTAAGGTGTTAGCATAGTTTAGAAATTTTATCAAGTCGCTAGTTGATAGTAAATTTTCTTTCTCAATATAAGCCTCTATACCATTGTCATTTATATAACCCATAGCATCATATTTATTATCTTCCATCTCATCTGTAAAATCATTTAACAGTAAGAAAACATATCCAAACCTTGCTATAAATGAAGCAGGCATGTTAATGTTTTGCATTACTGTCTTGCTTGTTTCCCAGTTAGATTTTACAGGGTTAGCTGCTCCCATGATTTTTGTACGTGCTGGCATAGTAATATTGATACCTACCTTATTTAAATGGGCTACCTGTGATTCCATAACATCATGTAAAGATGATTGATCTTCTGGGCGCATCTTATCTAACTCATCTATACAAACGTATGAACCATTAGCCAATATCACCGGACCAAATTTTGCCATTCTTGTACCGTCTGATAGATTATCTACACCCATTACCATGCCTGCTGAACTACTTGATCTACCTGAAATCTTAAATGATCTCTTGTCAAGTTCCTTTAACTTATCTAAAATAGCAGATTTTCCAGTAGATGGATCACCAACAAATAATACTGACATGTCCCATCTTTCCCCATCTTTTTTACCACCTGATAAATATGCAATAATGGAAGCCAGTTTTATATTAGTCCTATGTATAACATGAGGTGCTAAACTTTCTATTACTTTGGTTTGATTAATCTCTTTAAATACAGATATTTCCAACGCTGTTGGCTGTTCATCTGTCTTCTCATCTAAACATCTAATTTGTATAACATCTAATACAAACTCATCATCATTCTTTTTAGAGTCTACTGTAGTTAATACCCTTGATACTATCCTATATTTTTTGCCTGCGTTTAATTGTATTCTAGCATTACCACCTGTAAGATGTGCCTTTATACTACGTGGGTTTACACTACCTGAATCCGTAGGCTCTTGGAACATTACCTTTTTTAGATCCCCAGTGATTCTATTATCTCTGTTATATTTTAATGCAATATTATGTTCTTCACACATACCAAATGTATCTTTGGAATAAATCTCTTTGTAATCATCTACATACATTGTATGTGTTGACCTACAATTTCTTTCAGGACAACTATATATCTTCTCTATATTATATATAGATTGCTCTGATAACTGAACAAGAATACATTCTGTCATTATTAAATCATTTATATGATGTGCATTGATATTAGCAAATGGTGTTATTTTATTTTCACATTCTTCTGCAACTACCTTATCTCCTTGCATTTCTATTACACGTACTAACATTTCTGGGTGCTTTGATTTACATAAACTTACCATATCTAAACTCTTATTACATTGACAACTATCTGATTTGCAGTACCATAGGTTTTTAATAGTTTTAAAATCTGGCATATATATTAGATATAATGAGCTCTATATAAACTTTGATAATATCACTGACTTCCCATGATTTTAATAGATTTAATATAATATATAATTAGTGATATATAAATATATAACAATACATATATAATATAAAAAATAAAAAAATGCTTTTACGATTCTGTGGGAAACCAGTAATATTATTTAGTAAAGTTTATATTACAGTGTTTATTATAATATGTGTGGTTTACACATGTAAAGATGAATGTAGATATTGTTCTTCTGAAAAGAGAGCTATGGTTAATATTAAACCAAGTATTGCATACGTGGTCGCAAACAGATGTAGTATATGTAGTGAATCAGATGAATCAATTTGGTACCTAAAATGGAAAAATTCTTGCCCCTGCTGTGGGACTACATTACGTCGTAAATCAAAACATAGTCTAGGCAGAGAAAAGATTACTAAGATCTTAAACTCTACCTAGTTAAAACTATTCGGTAGCCAACCACCTTGTCGCGTAAATAACCCAACAAGCATCATACTGCAATAATAAAATGTATATCTAAATATGGTGGTTTATTCTCGTGTGCTGAACTTGCTGATGCCGCAGAGGAATCATTAACTGTTAATCCTGTTGATGATGAATTAGTACTCAAAGACTGAGAAGAAGCCCCAGAACCCGTATTTCTAAAATATGAACCAGTTGCAGATGTTACTGAACCATCTGAAACACTATGACTATGTCCCGGATCTGTTACACCGTGACCGTGTGCTGTAGTACCTGATTCTGATGATGTTAATGTATGTGTTGATTCTCCACCTGTTCCACCTCGTCCAGCATCATTGGTTGCACCTCTTGGAAATACATTAGATGTTACAAAGTCAGGTACATTAAAGGTGGTTGCTCCATCTCCTACTCCATACTCTGTATCTAATACTGCAAAGAGTTGAGCGTATGTAGTTCTTGATACGGCTGTTCCATTACATAATAACCAGCCATTAGGAATATCTGCAACTGCTCCTGCATACATATTTACAGTACCAACTGGAATATCAGCACCTTCCCATATAGGTGTTCCTTCTGTTCCTTTATTGAAATACATACGTTCTAAATCAGTACGCCAAAATAATCTTGTTACATTATATGTAGATGGAAATGAAGTACCTTGTCCATAAGTTGTTGCATTTAAACTATCATTAGATACAACGTGATTAGCCCAGTCTGCAGTAATAGGTGCCGCCATGATTAAAGAGTACCATTCTCTTGTAACTCGTTAATCTGAACAACAAATAAATCTCCAGCACTTAGTACAAAGTCAGTTGATACAACCCTTGCATGACATTTTGTAGTTCCAGTTGAAGCCCAATGTATTCCTGATTCTTTTATTGTAACTGGCACTGAATCAAATGATGTATCGTCCCATAACATACCTAACTTCATAGTCTGATTAACTCTAGTTCTAGATCCAACTGTACTGAATTGTTTTCTAGTATAGGCGGTATCTGTGAATTCTGTTTGTAAATCTGTTTGTGATTCTGCTTCTGCGGTTGCTGATGTTCCTATGGAACTATAATCCAAGTCAGTAGATACTGCGCCTATATCCCTATCAATAGATTCCTTGATACCCTGCAATAATATGACATTATTAAGGGATTCAAATTTCTTTGGTCTAACTGTAGTATTTAATCCGCTCTGTAGGTCGTTGAGATTTTCATTTAGTAATTGTTCGTTCTGCTCGATTACCTTAGATGGATTAATAGTAACTTGACCAGCGTTCCATGAGGTAAATCCCCAGTGGTCTTTATGTAATTTAATATGATGTGATAAATCTTCTGCTTCTGATTTTAGAAATTCACCCTGCATATCATAATTAGTTAATTCATATAACAAGTCAGCATCAGATTGTCTATTGATTGACATAATATATACTTCTTTTGATAATAATACAAGAAGTAATGATATGAATCTTATTAATCGTCATGGTAGATTTAAGGACTTGTCTAAAATAGATAGATCATTAGAGAGTATGGAATCATTAAATGAATTAATCATATTATATAAGCAAGATATCGATACCAAATTAGATACTATCACCCCAAATAAGACCTTACAAAGTCAGATCAAAGCAGAACTTGGTATATATTAAAGTATATAATTTAGCTAGCCTTAAACTCTCCAGATGATGCATTAGGTGTTGCTCTTTCATCTCCTACAAATGATATAGTAGTTATCTCTGTGCCTGTATCTGTTCCGTCTAATTCTAAATTAAGACTATCTTCTGTTAATAATATAACACCTGTCTCATCTAATAATGTGTCATCATCATCATCTGTATTTAACAAGCCGTCATAATTATCTGTAATCCAAGACGAATCTACTTCTATATTCATTAAGGATATATGTGACATTCGTGTGCCAGTCTTTACTCTAGCCATTTATAATTCTCTCACTTCTTAAAGTGTGTTTATTTCCTTGTTTATCTGTCCAAGTTTGAAGTGTTAAATAATTTCTACATTCATCACAATATCTCATTTTATCATCAGAATCTACAATATCTCTTATATTACCATTAAACTCATCGGCTCTTAGTTTTGCCACCTCACATCTATCACATAGATAATAATCTCCTTGATTGATACCTTCATAGTAAGACATGATTAATCCGTTCCTAATACTGATATATTTGAATCTGTATCATAACTTCCTACTCCACCATTTGTTTCTGTATATCTAGATATTGAATTTGATGTTTTATTCCACTTCCAAACAACTTCGACTCTATTAGGTATATTAGATGCTCCTGCTGTACCTATTTTAACACCATGACTCACTCCAAGTTTTACTTCTGATGATATATTTAAAATATATTGAACAC
>LWDU01043714.1_pt1 | contig 13121 bp, 10 predicted proteins | sample 727161 | NCBI WGS metagenome assembly LWDU01 (sample SAMN04566230, study PRJNA314399) | hydrothermal vent metagenome | isolation source: deep sea hydrothermal plume seawater | place: Mexico: Gulf of California, Guaymas Basin | collected 2004-07-11 | reverse complement strand
TTGTGATATGGTTTTAGGGGTAGCTATGGAAAAGTGTGTGTGTACTTATCTTAGTGGATGCGGATGGGAAGTTAATGGAGTGGATTATAGCCCAGCCTTCTATGATTCTTTCGACTCTTGTAATGCTGATTGTGGAGACATCGGAGTAGGTTGTTATACCGATGCTGGCGAATTCTACGAGTTAGGACAAGTCCTTGAAGTATCTGAAGACTGGTGCGAAAATTACACTTGTTCTCCAGTTGATGTTGCAGGGGTTAATTACGAGTTTATTTTAAACGCGGATCTATATCCATGGGAGTGTGACCCTATTTGGTTTGATGGATGTTATGGAGATGATGGTACATTTTACTTACCTGGAGAAGTTTTAGAAGTGAGTGATGACTGGTGTGATAATTACACTTGTTATGCTGGATTTGCTGGATACATGTTTATTCTAAACTCTGATTTATATCCATGGGAGTGTGAAATAGACCCTAATCTAGGNGTTGTATATCTCCTAATGGAGACTTTTACTTGCCTGGTGAAATTATGGAGGTAAGTGACATTTGGTGTGAAAATTACACTTGTTCTCCAGTTGATGTTGCAGGAGTAAATTACGAATTTATTTTAAACGCGGATCTATATCCATGGGAGTGTGACCCTATTTGGGAAGACGGATGTTATGGAGATGACGGTACATTTTACTTACCTGGAGAAGTTTTAGAAGTTAGTGATGACTGGTGTGAAAATTACACATGCATTGCTGGATTTGCTGGATTCATGTTGTGTGAAATAGATCCTAATCTTGGTTGTTTTGAAGGGGGTGAATTTTTCCCAGTTGGAGCTTCATACTACATAAGTGAGTGTGAGTACATAATATGCGAAGGAGATATGGATTGGTCAGCTATAATAGTGATTGATGACTGTGAACCTAATGACTGTATCGACACATCGCTCATTGACCTTAATGCTGTATGTTACGATCTTTGGGATCCAGTTTGTGGATGTGATGGGGTGACATACTCAAATGATTGTTACGCTATAAACTTCGCTGGAGTGACCTCTTTCACACCTGGACCATGTAACGATGTCCCTGGTGGGTGTACCTATATACAGGCATTGAATTATCAGCCAGATGCATCTTGGGATGATGGGTCGTGCTTGTTCGCTCCGTGTAATTCAGACTGCACGGGGGATGTAGATGGTGACTCAAGTGTAACGGTTAACGACATTTTGCAATTACTTGGAAATTTCGGTTCGATTTGCCAATAACATTATCTTAAATTTGTCGCATGAAAAATTTAATTGCGATTGCTTTTAGTTTAGTGTGTTTTCAGTTTGTTGTATATGCTCAGAGTGTCGATGTATACGAGGTGCGTCTTAGCTTGGGGGATTTAACTTCAATAGTAGATGAGGATGATCAGGCTGCGCTGAGGGCCGAATCAGAGTGGGGAGTTTGGGCGAGCGAACACCAGGGGTGGAGAGTGTTAATGGGTGGGGGAACGAAGTTGCCGCATAGAGCTTGGGGAGGAGGGATTGAAGTAGAAGGTGAGGGATTGGAGATGAGGCACGCCGTCTTTGTTCAAGGAGAGATGAGTATGTTCGGAGTGGATGAAGATCAACTCGGCGAGACGAGGTACGCATATAAATCTAGTGGCGCCATTCACGAACGAGCGTTCTCTAACCAAATTATAGAAGGTTATGATGTCCTGTTAAGTTCACTAACCACGAAATGGCGTGACGGGAAGCTTGTGATGTGGGGGCTAGATTGGTGGCCAGATGCTATCGTCTAACCTTTGCTATAAATAATCTTCCGATGAATAACATCGAATCAACTTGGAACGGTTGGGGAATTTTACCTGATGATTACGCAGAAGGAGAATACAGGCTTGTGAGAAAAGTTTTAATTGAGGGATATATTGATGGGTTGTTGAGGAAGTATTCGACTTGGGTGGATGCGATAACGGGTCAGGTTTGGTTGAGAAAAAACGAAGTGGTTCACCACGTAGGTAAGCACGTAACAAGGAGCATGGGGATGCCGGTAACGAATGTAAAATTTGAAAACAATAAGGTTTCGCACAAGCCTTCCCCCCCGATTATTACAGGCATAACCCAAGCTGAAGCCCACCTCGCATATCCATATGAATCCCCAGAGATATTAGCGATGCCTCATTTGAAGATGATACTCAACGGGACGACATATTACTCTGATGAGAATGGTGGCTTTGTAACGGCAGAGTCCGGCGATGTTATCAACGTTCCCTTTGCTTTAGAAGGGAGATGGAGTAAGGTTTATACCGACGATGTTATGCCTTCCGAGAACATTGATTTACAAGACGCATACAACTATTTAACTGTCCCAGGAAATGTTAAGGAAACGAGTGCGTATAGGAGTGTGAATTTAATCCATGACCATATGAAATTATGGATGCCTGAGTTTACTGGACTAGATTTTCCGATGACAACAAATATTGACGTGGAGGGAGAATGTAACGCTTTTTTCGATGGCGGAAGTATTAACTTTTTCGATACAGGTGGGGGATGTAATCCGACCTCTTTAATCGCGGATGTGGTGTCTCACGAATACGGTCATGCGATAAATAGCTACTACTACAATTCACTTGGAGCTGGGTTTAACAATGGAGCGATGGGAGAGGGGTATGCTGACTTTTGGGCTATGTCATTAGGAGATATAGCAGAGATAGGAAAGGGTTTTTACGAGGAGAATAATGATGGGATTAGGCGCTATGATGAGAATCCCAAGGTCTACCCAGAAAACTTAGTGGGAGAAGTTCATGCCGATGGTGAAATTATAGCTGGAGCTTGGTATGACACCCACTTATTAATGGGCGGGGATTGGTCACAAACGATATCGCTGTTCGTAGATGCATATCCCGGATTACAAGCAACAGCAGTAGATGGCAACGAAGGTCAAGCTTTCACAGACGTCCTTTTAGATGTCCTACAGGCTGACGACGACGACGACGATTTAATGAACGGAACTCCTAACGCTATTGATATTATCGAAGGTTTTGCGATCCACGGAATTACACTTTTCAGCTACGCTACAGTAGATCACTTCCCTTTGTTGTTCTCAGATGCTGATCAGGTTATTGAAATTGAAGCAGAGGTAGATATTATCTTCCCGTATAACCTGTATTTCGACGGAGTTTACCTGAAATACAGAACAAATACAAATGATGATTATTCTGAAGTGTTGATGGATGAAGATGGGGATGTGTTTACCGCTGAACTAAGCGCTCTACCACCTGGAACGGTGGTAGACTACTACATGGAAATCCACGATGTGTTTGGTGGTATAAGTGGAGTAACTCCGTTTGCCGCAAACAAAGTCTCTAACAGCAACTTGCCATACCAAATAATAGTAGGCTGTTACCAACACCTCATAAACGACTCTGACGAGTATGCTGAGCTTGGGAATTGGCAATTAGGCTCCCCAACAGATAACGCAACTACAGGAGAATGGGAAGAGACGATTCCAGTAGGCTCTTTCGGAGAGCCAGGGGTGCCTTCAACATTAGTAGCTCCCCAACAAGATCATACAGTGGGCTTTAGTGGATATTGTTTCCTTACAGGAGTAAGCCCAGGGTCAGACGCAGGTATAGGGGCTAATGATGTTGATGCAGGACATACAACACTACTTTCTCCGGTAATAGATTTAACACTGTACGAAAACCCAGTGTTTTCTTATTGGAGGTGGTATGTAAATGCTCCTGCTACTGGAGCGAATCCCGCTACCGATTGGTGGCAGGTAGAGATTTCAAGTAATGGTGGAGATTCTTGGCAGTACTTAGAAAACACTCTTCAACAGGATGTCCGTTGGAGGAGAAATGCCTTTAGAGTCGCAGACTACTTAGATCTTACAGATGAATTCCAAATGAGGTTTATCGCCTCAGACAGCACCACTATAGGAGAGTATTTAGACGGTGGGAGTTTAATTGAAGCTGCTTTAGACGATATCGTCCTATACGATGTCTTACCCACAATAGATAACGTTCAAGACTCCTCAATTTCTAATTCTGTTGTGAGTGTATCTCCCAACCCTGCATCAGAAAATATATCTATTAATGGCGGCCTACCGAATTCTACTATCAGAATCTTCGATATCAAAGGTCAAATGATTTACATAGGGAAAACATTCCAAGACGGAACAATTACAATTTCTGTAAACGACTTCTCACCTGGAATGTATAGCGCTCAGCTTATAGATTCTAACTCGAGAAACGCCTCTATAAAATTCGAAGTTCTTAGATAGGCTCTATAGCAGAGGTTAAAAGCCATCCCACATTTCCGTTATCTAATTTCACCTGTGTCCACTCGTTTTCCTTGCTAACTATGCAGGCCCTGGTCCCTTCGTGAAGTTGGAATAAACTCATACCTAATTCGCCTGGCATACTTCGGACTTCCACACGGCTATCCATTACTATGGCGCATGAGCTTTCAGAAATCCTCTTATTGGTTGAGTATAAAAACAATAGGAAAACTAAGGAAAGAGCCGCGCTCACCACTGCGCCACCTCTTAAAAAAGGTTTAGATAAACTCACCCCCCACTTGAGGTTTATGGCGATAAATACGAAAGCTGTAGTCCATGTTACTAAGCTCAGTATAAGCCAAACCCAGTATAAGTTCCCCGCAAAAATCACCGATACTAATCTATCTATCCCCACTCCAGGCAAAGCTTCTATTCTATCAATAGCTCTTAGTTCTGCAAGAAGTAGATTGGCTCTCAAATCTCCATCTAGCGGGTTTATAAGCCGCGCCCTCTCGTAGTGAAGGATAGATTCACCGATATGACTAAGTTTGTAATGAGCATTCCCCATATTGTATTCGAGTTCAAAACACAGATGATTTTGCGCCACCTCTTCGTAAAGTGCCGCCGCCAATTCATACTTGCCATCTACATATGCTTCATTCGCCTTTTGGAATAATTTATCTACGTCCTGATCATTCCCGATTGCTAGTGAAGGCGCCATGACCATTGATAGTAAAATTATCCCAAGGCCTAGTAAATTAGAAGATTTCATCTTTTTTTCACCTTTTTTAGTGAGATCAAGAGCAAGCGAAATCGAATCATCAATTTCTGGAAGTAAGCCAGGCGCAAACCTAGCCATTTCACAAGTTTTTAAAAGCCCATCCCATTTATCGGCATCTTCTTTACCAACAATTTTATCCAGCTCAGCCACTCCTGTGTTCCTACTGAATGAGCTCCTACCGATTTGGAGTTTAGAACACAAGTACACCTCTAATGCTTCACCTAAAATAGTAAACGCCTCCTCACGGTTTTTGATCTTTGAACACTCTCCTAGCACTTTATGTAGCACCTTAAGAGCTTTCTTACTCTTAGTACCTGTAGGGTCGTGAAGTTCAGAGTCCCTTCTAAGCCTGAATAGATATGCCACACCTGCTACAATCGGTCCTAATAAAAACAACAAGTACATACATAACGTCTGTAGTTTTCCATCATCTCGCGATCCCCAATGCGCATGAGTTGTGTTGATATGCCTGATGTCGTGATTTAAAATCATCACATCACTCTTAGTACCAAACATAGTCTCTCCTTCATCCCCAGACTCTCTCCCGTAAACTACAATCTTACCTGAGTTTGTCGATGTTCTCACGAACTTATCTGACTTAGAATCGAAGTAGCTCACCTTAAGGTTAGGCAATTCGTAGTCGCCTGGTGCTCTGGGTATGATGACGTACTTATACGACCTCTTCCCTGACTGTCCATATTGACTTACGTTTATCCTGTCTTTCATCTCCGGATCAAACACTTCGAACTCTGTAGGCCAAATAATCTTAGGCTCCCTTAACAGCTTCAAATTTCCAGTTCCAGAATATTTAACTGTGAAATTGAACGCTTCATTTACCCCAACAGAATCAACCTCCACAACAGCATCTACAGTTAAGTTGCTAAATGTTCCGATAAACCCTGGTGGTTTTCCGTTTGGGTAAGGGAGTACTTCGATTTTTATGGATTTTGAAGTCGCGGTTACGTTTGAACCGTTAAAAAAATTAATCCTCACAAAACCTTTAATATTGAACCCATCGATGTTGAAAGTCCCGGTCTGCTGGGGAAATGCAACCACACGCCCCACGGTAGCAACTTGATACCTCTTGCCGTTAACGACTTCTGTTTCCCATCTCGCTTCCTTAGCTTCTACCTCCTCCTTCCAAAACCCCTTCAACTCCGGTAGATTGTACTCGCGCACCTCTAATGAGTTGTGTTGGTTATAAATTTTGTATTCAAAAACAATAGGTTCGCCAAGATGAACCTTCCTTTTAGACACTTCGATTACTGTAGCAAGGTTGCCAAAACCCTTTTGTTGCTTAGTGTTAGGGGTCTTTGTTCCGTCTTTCAAAACTCGGATAACGAACGGTTTGGAGGTGAGCACACCAGCGGATGTAGACAGTTTTATTGCCGGAATTTTAATGTCCTGATTAGAAGAAATCGAGTAGGCGTACGTGTAGACGTGTTTGCTGGTCTTCTTTCCATTTATCCAATTGGAGCTGTGCTGTTGTGACGGTCCACCTAAAAATGTAAGCCCTTTTAATTGAGGCATGGGGATATTACCAGAACTGGATTTACAGTTGTCGAGTGTAACCGAAATCTGAACGCGGCTATTTAACCTGACTGGATTAGCGTTTACAGAAGTCGTAATAGATGGAGTTTGGGCATATATCGAGGTTAATCCTGCTAATGTCAGAATAAATATCGAAACCAATCTATTTGAATATACTATACTCATTACCACTGTTTTTCTATCGTCTTTTTCTCGCCCTTTCCCTTTTGCCTGCGCAATTTAGCTTGAATTTCGGCTTCCTCGTTTTCTAAGTTTTCTAAAATTCTTGCCATATCCTCCTTTGAGATCTGCCCCTCTACTTGCTGTTCTTCTTTTTTCTGTTCCTCACCTTCCTCACCTTGCTGTTCTTCTTGTTTCTGTTCATCACCTTCTCTGTTCCTCACCTTCCTCACCTTCCTCACCTTCCTCGCCTTCCTCACCTTCCTCGCCTTCTTGCTTCTCCTGTTGCTCTTGTTGCTGCAACATTTTATTTGCTATAGCTAAATTATGTCGAGCTTCGTTATTAGTAGAGGAGTTACGAAGTGCCGATTTATATGCGTTTACGGCTGCTTCTGGGTCTTGGGATTGTAGGGCGATATTACCCGTGTTATACCATGCGTTAGATTTTAATTTAGAGTTTTCTGAAGAAGCTATAGCTTGTTGAAATGCTGATGTGGCCCCTTCTAGATCTTCAGTTTCCATTAAAGTTCTTCCCAAATTATAGGCAGCGATATCCTCAAACTTTTCTAGTGTGCTCCCGTTACTAAATGAAGTTGTAGCTTCGGAAAACTCACCTGATGAGAACTGAGACACTCCGTTTATAAGATGTCCTTTCAGATCGATAGAAGATTGAGTTTGGCCTAAAACTCCAAGGATAGGTGAGAGTAGGAGTGTAACCGCTAGCTGTATTTTAATATGAATATTCATTTGCGACTTGCGGTATGCGGTATAAATGTCTCTAGTAATACGAGGCACAGTGCGATTAATAGGAATATTTGGAAGCGATGGTCGTAGTCGGTAAACCTCACGTTACTTGTGCGAGTTTTTTCAGCTGAGTTTAATGCGTTAATTATGGGCCCTATGTTCACGAAACTCTTTTTCGCTCGAGTAAAGCTACCATCTCCAGCAGTGGCCGTGGCTACTAGTACCGTTTCGTCCAAACGAGAAACAACCGGTGAGCCATCCGCCCCTTGGATGAATCCCACTTTGCGCCCACTCTTATCGTATTTAGGAATAGGAGCTCCTTCCGGGGTCGCTAAACCTATTATGTGCACGGAAATTCCTTTCTCCCTAGCTCTTGCTGCAGCAGCTACAGGGTCGTCTTCGTGATTTTCACCATCTGTAATAAGTAAAATAGAACGGCTCGATTCAGGTGAATTTTTAAATGCGAGAACACTAACATCTATGGCCTCTCCTAGGGCGGTTCCTTGAATGGATATAAGGTCGGGGCTGATCGTATTTAGGAAAAGTTTAAGGGCGCTATAGTCAGTGGTTAGGGGACATTGAACATATGCCTGGCCTGCGAAAATGACGAGACCTACTCTATCGCTTCCTAATTTAGCAAGCACCCTCTCCACTGTGCGTTTCGCTAAGCTCAGCCTATCCATGCCTAGATCCTCGGCCATCATGCTGTTGCTTATATCTATAGCGATTACGAGGTCTGACCCTTGCGATTCTACTTCCTGTAACTTACTCCCCACTTTTGGACCTAATACCCCCACAACTATCATTGCTATAGCTAAACGCCAAATTAAAAACCTCCAGACCTCCCTACCCATTGATAGCCTCGGAAATGTAGATTCAGCTAATTTCTCTTCAGAGAGCGCAGCCACAGCTTTCATCTTCCACTTTAGATGTATAAGGAAACTTACAGTTGCTATCGGTAAAGCGAAAAGTAATAAAATCAAGTCCTTTCTGTGAAGCTCTACGTGTGGAGCGAACTCATTTACGAATAATACAGCTGCCGTCACAAAAACCCAAAATACTAGTTCCGCGATAAACACCCCCAATACCATGGACTGAAAGGATTTATTATTTCTCGAGTTTAAACTCATGAGATAGATCTTATCACGGTGAATCTCAGAGTTCGTTCTAAAAGAAGAGAAATTAGAGCCATTAAAGCGAAGGGTAGGTAGGCCTCAGTTTTTCTTTGGTATCTCATCACGTTGAAGCGAGTCTTTTCTAAAACGTCGATTTTCGAATAGATGGATTTTAGTTTTTCTTCGTTTGTAGCTCTAAAGTATTTCCCTCCCGTTATTTCTGCGATTTGCATCAGCACATCCTCATCAATTTTCACATCTATCCAGTCATACCTATAAGTACCATCAGGTAAAATTGCTACTGGACTTTTCGCTTTACCAATAGATCCCACGCCTATGGTGTATACACGTATCCCGTTGAGTTCAGCTAACTGTGCAGCGTCTGATGGGTCTATCGCTCCCGCGTTATTTATCCCGTCTGTAAGAAGAATAATAACTCGACTTTTTGCATCAGATTTCCTCAACCTATTTACGGAAGTAGCGAGACCTAATCCTATAGCGGTTCCTCCTTCAAGCAATCCCGTCTCTAATCCACTCACCCCATTTTTCACGATTATATGATCTGAAGTTACTGGCACTTGTGTAAATGCCTCCCCTTCATACGCAACTACACCTATTCTATCATGAGGGCGTTCGTTTATAAAATCGACGGCTACTGATTTTGCTTGTTCAAGCCGATTGGGCTTAAAATCCATACTTAACATAGACGCAGAGACATCTATAGCTAAAACCAAATCTATCCCCTCATTCGTCATATCCTCCACACTATTTGAAGACTGAGGGCGGGCGATAGCAATAGCGAGTAATGCTATAGCAAAAGTTCTCAGTGCGAAAGGGGTTTCTGAGATCCAAGATCTTACTAGGTCAGGAAATAGATCTTTTTTCACTATTGTAAAGGAAACGAAAGCGAATAAAGTGCCAAATCGCCTCGAACCAACAGTTCTGAGTATAGTGTACCCTACTGCAAGGAGCATTAAAAGAAGTGCCCAAGGACGTTCCCATAGGTAAAGATTATTCACCAATAATGCGATAGCTCCTGACGCTGTCAGGGCAATTAAATGTATAGGTAGAACTTGTTTCACGATTCGGGATTTTCCATTGTATTTTCAACAAATTCAATGCAAGTTTTGATCACCTTAATGTGATCGTCTGTCCTCGCTGTGTGTTTAGCGAATTTAATTTTATCGCCTAATCTCAAAGCACTTATGAGATTACTCTTATCAGACTGCGAAATATCAAGTAAATCAATCTGAGCAGCCGCTTCTCTCGTCGTGCTTTCCAGCGACGAAATTGAGAATCGCGCGTCTATGTATGTCCTGATGATCTCGCTGAGCTGAACGTGAAATGATTTGGCCTCCCCTTTAGTCCAGCCCTTTCTTTCTTCGAGCTCCCTCAATTTTTCAAGTGCCGTAATATGTGGAGGTATGTCTGGGACTACCATTTCTATTTCTACACGTTCCTTTCTCTTAACTTTCTTAAGTAAATAGATTAATCCTAGAGCGAACAAGAGTGCCGCCAACACCTTTAACACGTAAGGAGCAGCTTTCTCTATCCTATCCCAGAATGTCCATTCTATCTTTATTATTTCAGCGGCGGGCATCATTTCCGGAGCTTCACCTGTTCGAGTTGGCACCACTTGAATCATAACTGGAGCAGATTTTTCGCCCATAACTTCTATTTCAGGGATAACTACGTAACCTGAATCCCATGCCGTAACTACCCATGATTGTTCCACAATCATATCCCACTGGTCAGGGTCGTCTTTTTGTGGTAGTATGGTGTCGATTTTACTTGTGGATAGAATCTCTAAACCACCGGGTATGGTATCCTCCCAGATAGGCCATCCTGTACTTTTCTCACCTAACTCAAGTCCTAATCTCAGTGTGATAGTAGCTCTTTCACCCCAAGATATTCTTCCAGTATCTGAAATCATTTCCAGGTCGGAGGGGATAGTGTGTAATGAACTTTGGGCTACGCATTTGCTTATATCCATTAAATTAAACCCCCAGCCGCCTCCCAAGACTACAATTACCCCTATAGTAAGTCGCAATATGTATGATGACTTATCCACGGCGATCGAATAATTGCATTAACGGTTTTACATAAGGCAGATCAGTTCGTATCGTCGTCGAATCGATACCTGCTAGAGCAAACGCTCGTTTTAAGCTATCAGACCGCTCTAGCTCACTAGCTCTGTACCTAATTCTGTCTTTCTTAGATCCAGTTCTCATCCATTTTGTTTCTCCACTTTCATGATCTTTCAAAGGCAACCATCCCACGTCTGGGATATCTAAATCAATAGGATCTTCTATTTTTAGGGCTACGAAATCGTGCTTTCTCCCTGCTCGTTTAAGCAGGTCTTCATATCCTGAATCTCTGAAATCACTTAGCAGGAATGAAACGGTCCGCTTCTTCATTGCCGAGAGGAAATGATCTAACGCATTCGTGATATCTGTTCCTTTACCTTCTGGCTTAATTTCGATGATTTCACGAATTATTCTAAGTACGTGAGACCTGCCTTTTTTCGGGGGGATAAATTTTTCGATGCGGTCGGAGAAAAGTATGGCTCCTACTTTATCATTATTCCCCATTGCGCTAAAGGCAAGTACAGCTGCCAATTCCGTAATACGATCTCTCTTGCTTACACCCTTCGTTCCACCTTCAATAGAACCACTTATATCTGCTAATATAAAGACGGTCAACTCACGCTCTTCTTCAAAAACTTTAACATAGGGAGTACCCATTCGCGCGGTAACATTCCAATCAATCGACCTCACCTCATCTCCGTGCTGGTATTCGCGATTCTCGCTGAATGCCATTCCTCGACCCTTAAAAGCACTTGCGTACTCGCCAGAGAAAATCTTGTCGCTCAACCCACGGGTTTTTATCTCCACGCGTCTTACTTGTTTCAGAAGTTCAACTGTATCCATTAAGGTACTATCACGCTATCCATTATCTCAGTTACAATTTGTTCTTGAGTAATATTTTCTGCCTCTGCTTCGAAAGTAAGACCTACTCTATGTCGCATAACATCCATAGCTACGGCTCTAACATCTTCAGGAGTTACATACCCACGATGATCCATAAATGCGTGTGCTTTAGAAGCTAACCCAAGTCCTATACTCGCCCTGGGAGAGGCCCCGAAAGATATCAATTCTGTTAAATGACCGAGTCCTACATTTTCAGGTGAGCGTGTTGCGAAAACAAGGTCGATAATATATTTCTCGACTTTTTCGTCTAAGTATATTGCTCTAACGAGATCTCTCGCTTCGAGGATTTGTTTCGTTGTAACTACTGCTGAAGGTTTTGGCAGACCTTCTACAGTCATGTTAGCTCTTAATATCTTTTGTTCTTCATCCTTTGTAGGGTATCCTATAACCACTTTAAGTAGGAATCTATCAACTTGCGCTTCTGGAAGGGGATATGTTCCTTCCTGTTCTACAGGATTCTGTGTTGCAAGAACTAAGAAAGGATTAGGTACTTCGAAAGTCTCATTTCCTATAGTAACCTGCCTTTCCTGCATCGCTTCAAGTAGAGCACTTTGCACTTTAGCAGGAGCTCTATTTATCTCATCTGCCAATACAAAATTCGCAAAAATAGGTCCCTTCTTTACCTTAAAACTTTCCTCACGTGGATTATAAATCATCGTTCCCACTACGTCAGCAGGCAGCAGGTCAGGAGTAAACTGTATCCTTGAAAACTGAGCATCTATGGTTTGACTCAAGCTGTTTATCGCGAGAGTCTTAGCAAGCCCTGGTACTCCTTCCAGTAGAACATGCCCATTCGCTAGCAAACCTATAAGGAGTTTGTCGACCATCTCGGTTTGTCCTATAATGGTCTTACTCATCTCAAGACGAATTAGATCAGTTACCCTGCTAGCTTTCTCTATTTTCTGGTTTAAAGCTTGTATATCAAGGGAGTTGCCAGCTGTTTCACTCACATTCTCAACTCCTTCAATCGCCACATCCGTCAGTTCGTTCATCTCTTCGTTCATATTAATTTGTTTTCGGAAAATCAAAAATATGAATTTGCTCGCGTATTTTTCTATTCAAAGTTTTAAAACTTGTTAAGTGAACAGTATCGTTTTAAGTAAATGGTATGTTAGTACGTTGCCTACAAAATTTGATTTACGCGATTGTGGAATGAAAGTGAGTAACAATTGATCAAAGGGTTTGGAATGAAGCTATAAAATATTCAATTTAGTGGATATGCAAAATACGATGTCTTTTCAAGCTGTTATTACAGCTGTGCGCACCTTCAGTGATGCTTTTAATATTCCTTGGTCGAATACTCCTACAACTGCTTTAACATCTGATCAAGTGGCGTTACGCCATCGACTTATGGAAGAGGAGAATAATGAGTACCTAGAGGCTGCAAAAGCAGGAGATATGGTTGAAGTAGCGGATGCTCTAGGCGATCAGTTGTACATTCTTTGTGGCACTATTTTAAGTCATGGGATGCAGGGTGTGATTGAGGACGTTTTCAATGAAATTCAGGCTAGTAACATGTCCAAACTGGG
>LWDU01041758.1_pt1 | contig 13122 bp, 12 predicted proteins | sample 727161 | NCBI WGS metagenome assembly LWDU01 (sample SAMN04566230, study PRJNA314399) | hydrothermal vent metagenome | isolation source: deep sea hydrothermal plume seawater | place: Mexico: Gulf of California, Guaymas Basin | collected 2004-07-11 | reverse complement strand
CGTCTGCTTCTGAATACCGTGACCGCATTTCCCGCCTCGATGCTTTGTCCGAGGCCACCAAGGAGTTCAAGAACACTGCGTTCTGGGCTGACAGCTTGCTTACAGGATCTGACGGCAAGCCTTTGCCGGAGGGTAAGAGTCTCCTTGGTATGAGTATGACTACCCTTTCCAGAGCAGAGAAGCTAAAAAAACTGGGTCTGTAGCATGAACAGCTTTAAGTATAAGCCTGACGGCGAGGTGCTTAAGGCATTTATGCGGGATGATATTTTTTTCCGTGGGGTTCGAGGTCCGGTAGGCAGTGGCAAGTCTGTTGGTTGTTGCGTCGAAGTCTTTCGTCGGGCTTTAGAGCAGCAGCCTAATGACAAGGGTATCCGCCGTTCTCGTTGGGCTATCATTCGTAATACCAACCCCCAGCTTAAGACTACTACTATTAAGACTTGGCTGGACTGGTTTCCGGAGGAGGAGTGGGGCAGGTTTACTTGGTCTGTTCCTTATACTCACCACATTAAGAAAGGTGAGCTTGACCTTGAAGTTATCTTCTTAGCTCTTGATAGGCCGGAAGATGTCAAGAAGCTGCTGTCATTAGAGCTTACTGGTATCTGGATTAACGAGGCTCGTGAGATCCCCAAGAGTATTATCGATGCCTGCACCATGCGTGTTGGTCGTTTCCCTAGCATGAGGGAGGGTGGTCCCAGTTGGTCTGGGGTTATCGCAGATACCAACGCTCCGGAGGAGGATCACTGGTGGCCCATCATGTCTGGCGAGGTTCCTGTTCCTGACCATATTCCACGAGATCAGGCAAAGATGCTAGTCAAGCCTGACAACTGGCACTTCTATACCCAGCCTTCTGGCATGGTTGAGGTTAAGGATAAGAGTGGCGAACTACAGGATTACAAACCCAATAGTTTGGCTGAGAACACCAAGCATATGCTTAAGAGCTATTACTCTAATCTTATCAAGGGTAAGACCAAGAGTTGGATAGATGTGTATGTAATGAACAGACTTGGATCCATTCAGGAAGGTAAACCCGTCTATGCTATGTTTGCTCCGGAAGTTCATGTCGGCCATGAGGAGATACCTGTGGCTGCTGGTTATCCTTTATACATTGGTATCGACTTTGGGCTTACTCCTGCTGCTACATTTGGCCAGAAGGTCCGTGGTCGGTGGTTGATTCAATCTGAGCTAGTTGCTTTTGACATGGGGATCGTAAGGTTTGCCGAGGAAATGCGGCACGAGATCTCTACTAAGTATTCCGAGTGTCCGGAGGTGCTGATTTATGGAGACCCTGCTGGTGATTTTAGAGCGCAGACTGATGAGAGTACGCCCTTCCACATTCTTCGCGGGGCTGGGCTAAGAGCGTTCCCCGCTCCTTCCAACTCTGTGGATCTCCGTCTTGAGTCGGTGTCGTCTGTGCTGGGGAAGATGATTGAGGGCAACTCAGGCATGCTCATTGACCGTAGATGTATTGCTCTTATCAAGGGATTCGAGGGCGGATATCAGTATCGTCGCATGGAGGTATCCGGTGAGCGGTATGCTGACAAGCCCGACAAGAATATGTACTCACATATTCACGATGCCTTGCAATATATGCTGCTTGGTGCGGGTGAAGGCAGGGCTTTGATGAACAATCAGAAGCCAGCTCAACCTACTATTGCCAATAGCAGCTTCGATGTGTTTAATCGACACAAGCCTAGACAGCGCAAGGCCGGACTGTGGTCTCGTCTTTGATTTGTGCGTTGCTAACCGTATCTTCTATGCATACCGCTTAGAAAAAGGAGACATGTATGTGTATCGGAAAGCCTAAAAAGGATCCTGCGGTCCAAGCTGAGTTGGATAAGCAGAGAGCTGACCAGACAGAGATGGATATCATCGCGTCTGAGCAACGCCGCACCAATCGTGACACCCTAGTTGAGGGTGCATCTGAGCTAACAGGCGCTGTCGGCACTCGGTCTGCCCGTCAATCCTCCCTTATTTCCCTAGCATCTCCTAGCGCTGGGCTTCTTGGCCGAGTTCGTCGTGGTGGAACTGGGCGAAAATCCCTGATGAGTAGTGGCTCTGGTGGGGTTGGGTTCTATAGTAGGTTCAAAGTATGAATGCGAAGGACTATCTTAAGAAGTTAGCTAAGGCTCGCACCAAGCGGGACGCATTCGCCCCTCTATTCGAGGAGTGCTACGAGTATGCATTGCCTCAACGAGAATCTTTCTACACTGAGACCGCAGGCCAACGTCGAGACGACAAGATCTTCGACGAGACTGCTGTTGTTGGCGTTCAAGAGTTTGCATCCCGCTTACAATCAGGGCTTGTTCCTAATTATTCCCGCTGGGCTGACCTTGTTGCTGGATCTGAGGTTCCGAAGGAGGAACGCGATGCAATCGACAACGATCTCGATGAAGTAACGGACTATGTGTTCGAGGTAATCCAGAACTCTAACTTCTCCCAAGAGGTTCACGAGTCATTCATGGATCTTGCCGTGGGAACTGGGGTTCTTGCCTGTGAAGAAGGTGATGCTACCTATCCTGTGCGCTTTAATGCCATCCCGCTTCCCCATGTTTACCTAGAGGCTGGGCCTGATGGTCGGGTTGACCATGTATTCCGTGAACGGAAGGACGTTGAGTTTGGCGATATCCCGATTATGTATCCCGATGCAAAGATTACCGGAATGCTGGCCGAGAAGATTGAGCGCTCCCCAGAATCCAAGACCAAGATCATTGAACTGGTCCACCGAGACTACACTAAGAAGAATGAAGAAGCCTTCATCTCGGTATCCATCTGTGAATCAACCAAGACTATTATCTATAAGCATGAACTATCCGGAGTGGGGGCCAATCCTTTCATTTGCTTCCGCTGGTCTAAGTGTGCTGGCGAAGTATATGGCCGTGGCCCTCTGATGAACGCGCTATCCGCTATCAAAACTACCAATCTTACCATTGAGATGATACTTGAGAACGCACAACTGTCGATCACTGGCATGTATCAGCTTGATGATGATGGCGTTGTGAACCCAGACAATATCCAGCTAGTTACTGGAGCCATTATCCCTAAAGCTGTAGGTTCTGGTGGTCTACAGCCTATCCCTCGTGCTGGTTCCTTTGATGTTGCTGACCTTATCCTCTCTGATATGCGTACCAACATCAAGTTGGCGCTCTATAACGACATGCTGGGCAACCCAGATCGCACTCCGGCCTCTGCTACAGAGATTGCGGAGCGTATGGCTGACCTATCACGCCGCATTGGTTCTGCGTTTGGTCGTCTTCAAGCTGAGTTGGTGCAGCCAGTCCTTCAACGGGTGGTGTATATCCTTAAGAAGCAAGGGCGCATCGAGGTTCCAACTATCAATGGTCGTGAAGTTAAGATCCGCTCTGCTTCTCCCCTCGCCGCAGCGCAGGCAAACCAAGACATTACATCGGTTGCTCGTTTCCTTGAGCTAATTGGTGGGACGTTTGGCCCAGAGATGCTACAGGTTCTGATCGACTCCGAGAAGTCAGCAGTTTACCTAGCTAAGAAGTTTGGTGTTCCCGATAGCTTGATTCGAGACGCAAATCAGCGTAAACAAATAGTTGCAGCAGCGCAGCAGCTTGCCCAACAGCAGGCTGCACAACAGCAAGGGCAACCAATTGAGCAAGAGCAACCCCTCCAATAAAGACAAAGAGATCTATATGCTTTCGGTTTCAGTGTTTGGCACTGAGGCTGGTCAGGCATATCTAGCTCATCTCCGTTCGATTACTATTAACCGTGTCTATGGACCTGACGTTAGTGACGCAGAGCTTCGACACATGGAAGGGCAGCGTTTCATCGTTGGCCTTATCGAGCATATGATTAACCAAGGACACAAGGTGAAAGCTAATGGCTGATACTCTTATCGAAGAAGCTCCAGCAGAAGAAGCTGAAGCTGTAACTGAAACAACTGACGAGCGGCCAGAGTGGTTGCCTGAGAAGTATAAGACACCGGAGGACTTCGCTAAGGGCCACGCTGCCCTAGAGAAGAAGTTCGGTAAGGGCGCAGAGACAGCCAAGGCTGAGGCAAAGGCTGAGTTTGAGGCTGGTATGCTTGAGGGTCGCCCAGATAGCAAGGGTGATTACAAGTTACCTGAGTCTATTGATGCTGACGGGGCCATTGATAACGATCTACTTAACTGGTGGGCCGAGCATTCCTTTGATAAGGGATACGATCAAGACACATTCGAGGCTGGTATTCAGAAGTATGCTGATGCTCTATCCGGCAATCAGGTAGACATTGACGCTGAGTCGGCAAAACTGGGCGACAATGCCAGCAGCCGCATTGAGGCAGCCAGTCTTTTTGCTAGCAAGTTTTTTCCAGAGGACGTGATGCCTGCGATTAGTCGCATGTGCGAGACTTCCGATGGCATCGTTGCCCTTGAGCACGGTGCTGGGGCTGGCGATACCGAAGCTGACCTCAAGACCATGATGAAGGACGAGCGCTACTGGAACCCTATGTCCCGCGATGAGGCTTTCGTTAAGAAAGTGAACGATGGATTCAAGACTCTCTATGGTTGAAGTAATTAAGCAGGGGCGGCTTAGTGTTGTCCCTGCCGAGTCTGAGCATATAGACCCTATTGCTAGAGATATACGAGCTAGTGATTTCAAGGAGTGCTTATGGCTCGGCTTCACACCAGAGGAAGCCCTTACCGAGGCGTTTAACGATGGCCTTGCTCTCACATTGATGGCAGAAGGGAAGCCCATCGGAATGATGGGTGTCGTCCCTCACGATAGCACCACGGCTTGGGTCTGGTTCTTAGCCACTGATAGTGTAACGGATCACTGGCGAGACTTCCTTAGAGGGACGCGGAAGGTCATAGCCTACTTAGAGAAGCTGTTTCCTCAGCTGATTAACATAGTCCCACTTGAGAACACGGAGACTATTTCGTGGCTTTCGTGGGCAGGCTTTGACGTTACCAATAGAATATATGACATCAATGGGCATGACTTCGTTTATTTTGTGCGTTGCCAAGAATATAGCCGCAGTGTCCATAGTCCATCATCAAGGCCCGTGATGCACTGAGCAGCCCTTTCGAGGATACCTGCATTGAGGATGAACAGCGGCTACCCAGCGATACCGTATCAACTCAATAAGGAAACTTGAAAATGGCTAATACAATTGACCAAGCCTTCGTCAAGCAGTTTGAATCCGATGTGCAGTTGGCATATCAACGCATGGGTTCTAAGCTGCGTAACACTGTTCGCACAAACAATGTAACTGGTAGCGTCGCTCGCTTCCAGAAAATCGGCACTGGCACTGCGTCCACCAAAACTCGTAACGGTAATGTTACTGCGATGGATCTGGCGCACACCAATGTTGAAGCAACAATGGCTGACTTTTATGCCGCTGAATACATTGATCGTCTTGATGAACTGAAAACAAATATTAACGAGCGTCAAGCTGTGGCCCAATCTGCTGCTGCTGCTCTTGGTCGGAAGACTGACGATATCATTACTACTGCTCTTGATGCTGGTGCTAACGCCACGCAGATCGCAGATACTACTGGTGCGCTAGTTAAAGCTGACTTGCTAACTTTGTTTGAAACAATGGGAACCGCAGACATTCCAGAAGATGGACAGCGCTACCTCGCTATGTCCCCTGCTGGCTTTGCTGATCTGTTCAACATTACAGAGTTTGCATCGTCCGACTACGTTGGCGATAAGAACCTGCCATTTGCAGGCGGTATGACAATGAAAGAGTTCTTGGGCTTCAAGATCTTCTCTACGTCTGCTGTTGCTGGTGGCAAGAACTACGCTTACCACACTTCGGCAGTTGGTCTTGGCATCAACTCTGATGTTACTACCGAGGTCAACTATGTGCCTGAGAAGGTTGCGCACCTGACCACGTCGATGATGTCGATGGGCGCTAAAGTCATTAATGGCGATGGTGTCTACGAAGTTCTAGACAATAACTAAGGAGGTGGGGGCTTCGGCCCCCATACCCACACATGAGCGCAAGATCCAACTCAGACATTGACATATCGAGTCGCGCCTTAGTTCTTATCGGCGCGAATCCTATAACTTCCTTTGAGGACGGCAGCACAGAAGCTACCGTTGCTTCAAACATGTATGAGGATATTGCACAGGCTGCTCTCCTCAATACTCGCTGGCGATTTACCACCGACCAAGCTGTTATGAATCGATTGAGCGAGGAGCCTACTGGCCGCTATGATGCTGCCTACCAGATTCCTAGCGCATCTATAATGGCCCATGCCGTTACAATCAACGACAATCCTATCCAATATCAGATCTACGGCAATAAGGTTTATTGTGACGCAGGCATTAGTGATGAGCTTGTCATTGATTATAGCTATCGTTCCCATGAGGTTGACTGGCCTGCTTATTTTATTCTGGCTGTTGAGTATTCCCTCGCTTCTATCTTCGCTGTTGCTATCGCGCGAGATACTAGCTTGGCTAATATGTTTGAGCAGAAGGCTCTGATGGCTATGGCTAAGGCGCGTGGCTTGGATGCCCAGCAGCACACCAACTTACGCCTTAATACATCAAGGTTCATAAATCAAAGGCGAAGTTAATGCAGCGAGTTAGAGTTCCAACAACAGGCTTTTCTTTTGGTGAGGTTAGTCCATCACTCCTCTCTCGCACCGACTCTGCTGTTTATGCATCGTCAGCGCAGAAGGTAGAAAACTTTTTGATCCGACCAGAGGGTGGGGTTACTAAGCGTGGTGGGTTTAAGAATGTCTATGAGTATGGGACCACCTATGACTCAACCAAGAAGCAGCAGAACAGGCTGATCCCATTTATCTTCTCCGATGATGAGAAGTATCTGATCTCCATTGAGGATGCCCAGCTAAACATCTTCAAAATCAGTCCGGTTGACGGAACAGTATCTCATATTCAGACCATCACGCAGGACGTTGACGCTGCGACACTTAAGTTTGATGATGCATACCTGCATGAATATACTTATGCTCAAGCTGGTGACGTTATGTTTATCTGTCACCAAACATTCATGGTGCAGCAGATTATCCGCACTAGCCTAACCACATTTCAAGTAGAGGAGTTTGTGTTTGCTACACGGTCTGATGATACATCAATCTATCAGCCATACTTCCAGTTCGCCGCTCAAGGTGCAACTCTTGATCCGCCAGCATCCAGCGGTTCAGGCGTTACCCTAACAACATCGAGTGATTACTTCGACACCACTGGATCGTTGACAGGAGGTGACTATCTCGACTCTCTGCATGTGGGCGCAACTATTCGCTATCATGGCAAGGAGATTGATATTACCTCGGTGCAGTCGGCAACGTCTGTAACGGGGGATATCATTGATGAGTTATATCAGGATCTATTGATCGACGCATTTGAAAGCATTGAGGGCAGCGCAGAGATTATTGCTACCCACCTAAACCACGGCATGTCTGTTGGTGATTCGATTACTATCTCCCACGCTGGAGCCGTAGGCAATATTAACTCAGGCCAGATTAACGGCACTCGAACAATCTCGGAGGTCCGTAGTGATGACAAGTATGTATTCACAGCGGGGACTTCTGCTACTTCATCAGAGGTTGGGGGCGGAACGCCGCGCATTGTAACACATGCGGCATCAACCCAATGGGATGAACAGAGCTTCTCTAAGCGTCGAGGCTATCCCGCCGCAGTTACATTCCACGAGAACCGATTAGTATTTGGCGGGACTATCAGCCAGCCTGATGGACTGTGGATGAGTAAGAGTTCAAAGTATTATAACTTCGACGTTGGCGATGCGAATGATGGTGACTCTATTTCTATGGTTGCCGCTGTTGGTGAGATCAGTGAGATCCGCCACCTAGTTTCTAACCGAGACTTGCAAGTATTCGGAGCTACGTCAGAGCTATATGTCCCTGCATTCTCCAACAACCCCATTACCCCCACCAACGCGCAAATACGCAGGCAGACACCATACGGGTCCAGTTTTGTTCGCCCTGTCTTTCTGGATGGGGCCACTGTCTTTGGACAGATAGGCGGCAAGGTTGTTCGCGAGTATATCTATACAGACACCCAAGCGGCCTATGTTGCTCCACCTTTATCTTCTTTGTCCTCGCACTTAATTGTGACTCCAGTTCAGATGTCGGTATCACTTGGCGCTGCGGATCAGGTTGAGGCTTATGCCTTCATTGTAAACTCTGATGGCACGATGGCTGTCCTAAACTCCAACAGATCTGAGGAACGTATTGGCTGGGTAGAGTTCACATCCGCTGGCAAGTTTGTTTCTGTAGCGGGAATCGAGGATCGGGTATTTGCAAATGTAGTATTTGATACTGGTGCTGGCACTGAAAAGGTATTCCTTTGCGAGCTTTCCAGAGACTTCGACCTTGATATGGCTAATGTTTATTCGGGAACGGCTGGTGTATTCAATGTGTCTGCTGACTTCGCCGATGGCGCTGTCGTTTCGGTTACATACAATACTCACTACTTTGGGGACTTCACTGTTGCGTCTGGGACTGTAACAACTAGCTCAACACTTACATCGGCTGAGATTGGATATAAGTTCGATGTCAATCTCCACAGCAATCCTATTGATGCCAACATTGGGTTTGGACCTATGACAGGTAGGAGCAGAAGTTTAGCTTTGGTGACGCTTGACCTTAATGAGGCTCTATCTGTATCAGTGAATGATACGGATTTAATTATACGTCAGGTCACTGATGATCTTAGCGTCCCGCGTGTGGCGGTGACTGGCAAGAGGGAGTTCAGACTTATGGGATACGACAGTGATCCACAGGTTCTTATATCACAATCAGCTCCGCTGCCATTGCAGATTAACGGGTTTATATCGGAGCTAGTAATCTAATGGATCCATTTACCCTAATGATGCTTATTAGTTCTGGTGTCTCCGCTGTTGGACAGATTCAAGCTGGCCAAGCTGCCGCTGGAACAGCCGAGCAGAATGCAGAGCAGATGGTCCTTGATCGAGAGCTTCGAGGCATTCAGTCTAAGCAAGATGCTGCTGCTCGAATGGAGAGCCTAGCAGCAGCCCAATCAGCCAACGATGCTTTCTTTGCATTTTCCGGCAGAGACCCGTCTGGTATGAGCGTTAAAGCTTTCACTAAGAAGCAAGATGAGATTGCCATGACTGAGATTGGTCGAGGGCAGGCCCAAGCTAAATTAGAGATGTCGCGTCTTTCTATGCAAGCAGCAGCAGAGAAGGCTCGCGGAAGGAATGCTATGCGAGCAGCAGGTATCAACGCATTCACAACCCTTGCTAGCGGCCTGTATCAATACAGTCAGGTGAGAACGCCATCAAGCACACCGACACGCATATCAGGCAATATTGGGGGTGCATCGCGTCCCATTGCCCGATCAAGTGGGAGATACTAATGCCAGTAATTCGACAGCAGCGCAGAGTTCAGAACCAGCCCATCGGGGTTTCTCGCATCAATACTGGTGAGGCCGAGTTGTGGCAAACCATAAGCCGCAATGCAAATCAGATGAACAAGATGGCTTACGGCGAGGCAGCTAAGGCTGCGGAGAAGTTTGGGCTTGAGGCTGGGCAGACACCAACAGGTGAGCAGCTTCGCACTATCAATCCAGATACTGGAAAGCCAGAGGCATATACTCCGCCTTCTGGACTTGGTAGCATTGGGACCGAGGTTTACCAGCGGGTAATTGACAAACGATTCCAGTTATCTATGGATCAGGAGCTTAAGCTGCGTGGTGCGGAGATAGCTCTAGCTAACCCCAATCCAGAAGCCTACGACAATGAGATGGCTCGCTATATTGCGACCATGAGTGAGAATTCTACCGGACACTACAAGACGTTCATAGAGGAGACGGGTGCGGCATACCTCGCATCCACCAAGTCAAACCTGCGAGAGCGAGCCATTGCTAAGGCTCGTGCGGCAGCACAGCAAGCCTCTCTTGATATTGTGAATGCAGGCGGTGAGGCTTTATTTCAGATCTTGGGGACAAACCCCAGTCGCGCCGATGCAGACTTAGCTCTTGCCCTTCAAATTGAGAACATTGAGGATGCTCTAGAACTTAGCGCTATGACTAAAACTCAAGCTCAGGCTGCGATAGACTCGTTGCGTGGTCAGGTAGCGAGTAATGATGTTTCCGAATTCCTAGCGGATGTCAGCCCACAAAATCGCCAAAGTATTCTTGCTGCTATAGCTGGGAATAACTATCAAAACCTTGAGGGATTCGAGCGAGTCGCGTCCAACATAACTCAAGGCAATATGAGCAGTGTCTTAACTAATGCCACCAATGCTGCGTCTGAATACAACCGCCTGTATGCTGTTGAGGTTAACAAGCTGGCGAAAGAATATTATGCGAACTTCAACCTTGACGTGTGGTTGACTCAGCCATCTATAGCGGCGGCATTCAATACTGCCTTAAACGAAGGCAGTCCCACTGCATCTCTAGATGCCGCTATGAGCGCAACTAGAAAGAACCTAATTGCAACCCTAAGCAATATCCATAAAAACGTGCTGGACGGTACTGGCGGGGAATTGGCCAATGAAGCAACCAAAACGGTTGTCGAGTCTCTTATATTACAAGCCTTGCGTGATGGAAACTCTGGGGATATTACTGTTGCTCTAAACGGAAACCGTGACGCTTGGGGTAGATTGACTGGAAATCAGCAGACAATCGTAATGGAACTCAGATCCCACCAACTATATGCTAGCTCTATGGTGGATCAGGACTGGATCTCCGGATTTGTAAACAGCAACAAAGACTCGGTAACTGAAAACCTACAGAAGCAGACAGAAATATACAATCTCAACGGTAGGGTTGACGAGCTTATAACGCAGATCAATCTGGGTAATTTGGAGAGTATTGAAAGCGCCCACACTCTGATTGCTGATAGCCTGTTCCTCGTCGGGGGTGATGGCACAAGCGAATTAAGAGGTAAGGTGGGCCGAGCTATGGGTGTCGGAATGGTTAATAATTCTTCAGAGATCCTTGGCCGTACTCTTAGCAGCGCAGATCTTAGTATGGTAATGGAGACTGTCAACAGCAACGGAACCGTGATTCCAGAAGGGATGCCGGACGACCTTATAGAATATGCAGGCAAACTCATATCTGTTTCTGCCGGAGACAATGAGGCGGTTATCCGAGAATTACAGCAATCTCGCGAGCTAAGAAGGAGTGCCGAGACGAGGGAGAAGGTCGCAGCCGATATTGCAGCTAGAGCGCGGCTTGTCTCAACGGGCCGAGGGGATAACTCCAGCGAGAAAGATCGGGTTGTTAGCGACTCCATAATAGCCAACGCATTTAATGATCCTGACTGGATAAACAACTCTGCTGCGCTCGCTTCTATAATCGGAAGCCCTACAGTTCTAAATGTAATTAAGGGCGCGATCCCCCAATCTGCTTTGGATCTATTTTCCAATATAGGGAAAACTGGCGGGAACCTCACAGAGGCTCAATTTAGTTTCTACATGGCCTTAGCTAACGACACTGGCGATGGGCATTTTGCACCTATGAATCACTGGCTAAAAGACGGCGGCCTTAGCTCGGAAACTACTCAAATAATGGCATCTATTGCCGCTGTATGGGATACTTAAATGTGGTTAATTGGACTACCAACGCGAAAGATAGCGACATAAAGGCTCGGCTGGGAGGTACCCCCATTGATGAATTTATTATCAATTCGGTAGATGATGTTTTCGCGACTGATGATCTGCGAGCTATTACCAAGCACCTTGCGGCCTCTGGTCTGTTTACAGCCGACGATATAGCAACTCAGTTAAAGGAATACTATGGCAGACGGTATCGGGTATCTGACACCGTCCTTGGGGAGATGAATACCGAAGGTGAAAATGTAACGCCATATTCCCTAGAGGTGGTTTTGGGCGGTGATAATCAGCAAGTAAAATACTTTATGGACGCGGTTAATGCTCAACTAGAAGAGTATGGTGTAAGATTACAAGGGACTGGCGGCTCTGTGGCGACAACTGGGGCGCAATCTGGAAGTTTCGCTCTTCCTAGCGAGATAGGCTCTGATGATAGCGTTGCTCTAACTAAAGGTACCGCCATGCTGGTCGCAATGGAGGGACTGGGAACGGAGGGTGTGGTTTATAGTGTCGTTGAACTTAACGGGGCAGGGGTTCCTTCCCCAATAATGGTGAACTCCTATACACCTTCCGGTGATCCGATCACCTTCCCTGCAAGGGTTAGTGTTTCTGATATTATGTCTCCATACTTCGATGATCTTGATGCCGCTCTAGATCAACAGGTATCAGACTTAGAGGCAAATCAGCCTGCGAATCCCTATGGCGCAGATGAGGATGCATTCTGGCGTGATTATTTTAATGGGTTCAGGCTGAATATCCCAGAGGGACCAATGAATATACCTCTGCCCGACCTTGGTTCTGTAGTGGCTCCGAGTAGCGTGGGTGGAACGCGCACAAACCCTTCATTAAATACCAGCCTACGTCTCGAAACATCCCGCCAAACCGTCGCTGACGCAAACTCTAACTTCACAGACTTTGGTATAAAACTCATAAGTGGAGTGCAGCAAGATAGGCTCTTTTCTTCTATGCCTCTGTCTGAGCAATGGGAGAAATCGTTGAGCGAGATGTACCAAGAGTTTCATTCCCAGAACCCAAATATTCCTACACTCATCAACCCCTCTCTCGTTACACCCCACCAACAGGTATGGACGACCAATCACTTGGGGGGGTCGTAAGCTATGGCGTTCAAACCAATAAACCAAGTCGCTTATGCTTCATCAAGGGTGTCTCCCGAAGGACCAACGCCGTCTTTTGGTGAAGTAATTCATGCTAATCTTGGGGTTTCCTACGGCGCTGGGCTGACCCACCTCTTCCGGCCAATGCGGTTTCGTAAAAACTTCCAAGAGGCTTTCAATCCGGCCAGTGTTATGACTGATGAGCAGCGGCCACATGCTGCCTATTTGTTTGAGGCGAGGAGTCCAGAAGAATATAACTATAGATGGGCGACAATCCAACTCCAGACCAAATACCGCAATACACTTTCGCACACCCCCTTCTGGAAGCAATTCTCCGCTGCGCTTTTTGATCCTATAAACTTCCTCCCAATCCCTCTCCTTGGCGGGGGGGCTTCAGTTGGTCGAAAGGCTCTCTCTATCGGGGTGGCCTCGGCTGCGCTTGAGGGTACTCGTGAGCTTGCGGTCCGGCCAAAGGACCCTTTAGTTAGCTGGGA
>LWDU01040683.1_pt1 | contig 13124 bp, 8 predicted proteins | sample 727161 | NCBI WGS metagenome assembly LWDU01 (sample SAMN04566230, study PRJNA314399) | hydrothermal vent metagenome | isolation source: deep sea hydrothermal plume seawater | place: Mexico: Gulf of California, Guaymas Basin | collected 2004-07-11 | reverse complement strand
CGACTTATGACCGTTGGATGACAACCAGCCACCCGAGCCGCCGCGACACGAGCCAGTATACCAAATGCGTCGTCGTCAGCCGTAATTCGAATTCTGATTCCGTGCACCGGAAGATAGCGTCGCAGATTATCCTGACCGACAATCCGAAAATCGTCATGTTGCTGACCAAATTCTTCTGCAAATGCCGTTTCGTAACTACTAAACGCCGACGTCAATCGACCGACCACTGCGTCGTCTAGCCCGTCCATTAAGCCGATCTGTTCTGCCACTCGTCTCAACAAGTCGCGAAGATGAGTGTGTCTTATTTCGCTCTGCGCTGTTGGTGACACATCCGTCGCCATTGAGAACTTCATGAACAGTGAGGTGTAGTTGGGACCACCTGCTTTGATTCCAGCACCAAACGCCGACTTCCCCATGCCCCCGAACGGCTGGCGATGAACGATGGCTCCGGTTGTTGAACGGTTGGCATAGAGGTTTCCCGCTCGTATTCCGCTCATCCACAGTTCCAGCTCACGGTCGTCCAGGCTTTCAAGTCCGGAAGTCAGTCCGTAACCGGTAGCATTTACCTCGTAAATTCCCTCCTGCAAACTTCGGATGGGCATGACGCCGAGTAGGGGCCCGAAGAACTCGGTCATGTGCGTGTAACTTCCTGCCTGCACGTTCCATTTCACGCCAGGTGAATAGAGCTGAGGATTTTCATCTCGGCAGCACGGCATCACCGCCCAATGTTCGCCGTGTTCGAGCTCCTTTAGCCCGCGTTCCAAATCACCGCTGGGCGGGCGAATCAATGGACCTAATCGGTTCTTCAAATCCCAAGCCGATCCGACCTCAAGACTCTCGACCGCGTCGCATAGCGAATCTCGAAACGAGGCGTCATGAAATACTTCCTCTTCCAACAGAAGTAAGGATGTCGCCGAGCACTTCTGCCCGCTGTGGCTGAAGGCGGAATGAAGCACGTGCTTTACCACCTGATCGCGATCGGCAAGCGCGGTGACAATCGTGGCATTCTTCCCGCCCGTTTCTGCATACAATTTCATCGCGGGACTGTGCTTCAACATGTGCAGGGCCGTCGCCGTCCCTCCGGTCAATACGACCGCGTCGACGTCTGGGTGGCTCACTAGCCGTTGCCCGACGGTCGCACCCGAACAAGGAATCAACTGCAGCGCGTCCGATGGCACGCCTGCCCGCCAAAAACACTGACACAACACGTAAGCCGGAAGGACAGTGTCGGATGCCGGTTTCAACACGACGGTGTTGCCCGCGGCCAACGCAGCCGAAATTCCGCCGCAAGGGATGGCGATGGGGAAATTCCATGGTGAAACGACCGCCACAACTCCGTAACTTCGAGCCCGAACACGTTCTCGACTGGCCATCACGTACGCCGTCCGCCGATAGTACTCTACGAAATCCACCGCTTCAGATACTTCCGGATCGGATTCCAGAACGGTTTTTCCAGCGTCGGCGAGGGAGGCACCGATCAGGTCCGCCCGCGCCAAGCGAATCTCTGACGAAACCCCTGCTAATATTTGCGAACGTTCTTGCCACGACAACCCACGCCAACCCCCTTGGTCGCGTTGCGCCGCGGCGACGACTCGATCGATGTCCTCGTCGGCCGCCATGGCAAATCGGCAGGCCACGGTTCCCGGTCGCGATGGGTCGAAAGAGACACCGTGTTGGCAGCCCTCCCATTTCTCCTCACCGGCAATCGACAATGGAATCGTGATCGCCGAATCATCGCAGCGTCGCATCCACTTGTCACGCAGTTGTTCAGCCCAATCGATATTGGCCGGCAAGGCAAAGTCGGTATCCGGTTCGTTGTCGAAGTCCGCCATCGTGACCGGTAGATTGGACATGCCCGTAGCGGGCTGACGAGGAGAAGCTGAGGCGGCAGGCAGATGCGATCTCGATCGATTTTGGGTTCGACGTGGCTCGAATGAGAGCTGCGAAATTCGTTGGAAAGATTTTCGAAAACCAAGTTCCAATCGTTGCCATTGCCTGTCACCGTACGTCAACTGAAAAATGTGTCGAAGAAAATTCTCCTCTCCAGTGTTCTCGTCTAACCGGCGAACCAAGTACCCTATCGCGTGAGTAAATTCTCTACGATTACAAGCGGGAGCGTAGAGCAGCAGGCTATCGACGACTTCAAACAAGGCTCGACGCTGATGGTTGGCCATCCCCTCCAGCATCTCGAATTGGACGCTGTCCCAACTCTCGGCTCGTGTCGCCAGCAAGATCCCCAAGGCCACATCAAACAAGTTATGAGAAGCGATTCCCAGGCGGACGGCCGCCAGATTTTCTTGTTTGAATCCCTCAAATAACATCCGTTTGTAGTTGGCGTCCGTGTCGACCTTCTGAAGATAGGGAGTCTGAGGCCAACCACGGTGTGACGCCTCGACTCGCTCCATCTCAAGATTGGCCCCTTTGACGATTCGCAACGTCACCGGCGCCCTTCCTTCCGCCACCCGTTTCCGTGCCCACCGATTGATTCTCTGTTGAACCAGGTATGCGTCTGGAATATAGGCTTGCAACGCCATACCCGCCTCAACCTGTTCCAATCCGGGACGATCAAGTGTTCGCATGAACAGCTCGGCCGTCAAATCCAAGTCGCGGTATTCTTCCATATCGAGGTACACAAACTTGGTCACCTGGGTCCCATCACGACGCAAGAATGGCTCCTTGACCGCGGCGCGATACAGCAACTCCAGCCGGTCCGCCAAAATCCTCAACGTGTGCTCACGCGCCAGAGTCGATATCTGTGAGTAGATCGTTGAGATCTTAACGGAGATCACTTCGATTTCGGGCAACTGAAGAAGATCTAGGTACGCGTTCAATCGGCGCTGCGCCTGCTTCTCACCCAGTAGAGCCTCACCCAGGTGATTAACGTTCATTCGCAAGCCTTCATCACGACGCAAGCGAAGGTGAGTGGCAAGCAGTTCTGGTTCGGCGGGCAAGATCACGTTGGCCGTTTCCTGTCGCATCCTGTCTTTAACAAGCGGCACGGCCACGCCCGGTAGATAACTGCCAAATGATTGAAACCCTTTGAGCAGTGTTCGTTGAAACGGGCTGAAGAAACGCGGAATGCCCTGAACGTCCAGAATATGAACAAGTTGGTCGGCTGCCCGGTGCGGAACACTGGACCGAAAAGCCTGGTCAGTCAACTGGGTGAGTGTCGCCTTGTCGGCTGGGTTTTGGATCATCTTGTCCAATTCGCGTTGCTGTCGTCGCTCCTCGGACGTTTGCAAGGCCTTAGCACGTTGCAAAAGTTGGCCGGCAAGCTGCACCGCCAGATCGATCAGTTGCTGTTCCGTCGACAGCGACTCGCATTTGCCCAACAACTGTTCGACTGCTTCACGTGATGCCATCCGATTCACCGCAGAGAGGTCGCCGTCAAAATCCCTAGAACCCGCCGAAACTGCCTCGCTGAGTAATTTGCGGGCGCTGCATGGCGGTGCATAATCGCCTATTGTTGGCGATATCTGCCCTCCTGTATAGAATCGAATGAGAACTCGCCGCGCGCGAGTGGCAACTATCCCTTCTTTTCCAATGGCACTCAATGCCTGATAAACAACCGGATTGTGATTCTTCATTGATCCCGGTCCAGGGCGATAATATCGTTCTTTTCCATCCGCATGTCCCTGCGGATGCGGCAGACCGAGTGGCCGCTACACTGTCCACTCGTTGGATTGGCCAAGGACCACAGGTGGATCAGTTCGAACAACAATTTGCCCGGCAATTAGAATTGAACCACCCGACCCTGGCCACTGGCGCTGGGACGGATGCTCTACATCTCGCCTATGTGCTCAGCGGCCTTCAAGCTGGCGACGAGGTAATCGTGCCCGTTTTCACGTGCACAGCGACCAACATTCCGCTGCTGTACCACGGAATCGAAATTCGATTCGCCGATATTCAGCCGGACACGATGAACTTGGACCTGGACCACGTGCGGCGATTGATCTCACCGAAGACCAAGGCCATCGTCTGCGTGCACTACGGCGGTCTGCCGTGCGATATGGACGAGATTCACGAAATCGCCGACCGTCACGAATTGACAGTGATCGAAGACGCAGCTCACGCGATCGGTGCTCGTTATAAGGGCCAGATCATCGGAAACATCTCGCCATATACGATGTACTCGTTTCAGGCCATCAAGCATCTGACCACCGGTGACGGGGGCATGTTGGTGGTCCCCGATGAAGAAACCGCGGAGCGAGCGCGACGAATTCGCTGGTTCGGGATCGACCGGTCAGCAAAACAGGGTGGGTATTGGGATAACGATATCGTCGAAGTTGGTTACAAGTATCAAATGACCGATATCGCCGCAGCGATGGGACTGGCCGGTCTCAATGAACTCGACGAGATCCTGGCAACCCGACGCCGCCTGTTTCAGATTTACTGCGAGCGACTACGCGACGTTCCAGGATTGCAGATCATCGGTCTCGACCACACGGACCGTGAACACGGCACTGATCGACAAATTACGTGCGGTCCATATCGAATCCGGACGAGTTCACTACCGCAATGATCGCTACTCGATTTTCAAAGATTACGTGAGACCGGGGGACTACCCTCACATGGATGCTTTGGAAGACCGATACCTCGTACTACCACTACACACACGCTTATCGGATGAAGACGTCGAACGTGTCTGTGATACGATCCAAAACGGCTGGTAAAGGGCGTCATGACCAACTCTCGCGACGATTTACTCAACGATACGAAAGTTATCGACCGCGTCCCGCCGCCACCTGTCCTCGTCTTTGGAATGCACAACTCGGGTACAACCGCATTGGCACAGATCCTGCACAACAACGGGATCTTCATGGTCAATAACGCCGGACAGTGCGAATCCAACTTCTTCACTCACTATGTCAATAACCGCTTGTTGATGGGTGGGGGTGACCAGGTCTGGGCACAGTTGCCCATTCTCGACGTCGATGAAGTATTGAGTAAACGTCCATTGGTCGAGTCATTGATTCACCAACAATGGAAATCCGATTACATCCAGTGGGGATACGACGGACATTCGGCATGGGGCTTCAAAGACCCGCGTCTATGCGTGCTCCTGCCGCTCTACATCGAGATATTCCCCGACGCGCGGCTGGTGCTAATACGACGAGACGTTGAGGACATTGCCGCCTCGCTCGCCCACCGCTATAAGCCGGGAGTCGGCATCAAGCAGGATCGTTCCTTTTGGCGAGAATTGGCCCAAGCCCACCTCGGCCGAGCGACCGAGTATGGCGAACGGCATCCTTTTTTTCATCAACTGGAATACGAAGACCTCTGCCGAAATCCACTGGAAACGGTGCAAGAGTTGTTTCGTTTTCTGGAGTTACCGTTAGCTAAATCGGCCCACGAAAAAATTCGCCGTTCCGTTCGAACTGATCGCATCGGCACTCAACATTGGTCTGAGTTCCGCTGGCGGTTCCAAGCCTGCAAGAACCGATTGAAGCCTCTATTGGTTCCCTGGTACGACTTGCTAAGAGGACGCTAGATCCATCATGGCAAGGCAACCCCTCAAGATTCTGGCTATCATCGACCGCCTGGATCAGCCGACTGCGATCGTGCGGGTCACTCAACATCTGTCACTGGCGGCGGCCGATCCTAACATTGACCTGACGTACATCGCTCGCAGGCCCCTTTGGCTTGTCCGCTTTGAGCAGGCGTGGCCGAAACGAAAATGGATGCGATGGGTCGTCAATTTGATTGAGTCCGTTGAAATGCGGCGGGTTGATCGGCGTATTCTTCGTGAGGCAGCATCGGTCGACATGGTCTACACCATCAACACGCCCGCACAACAGTTGAATCGAAAAATCCAGCAGGGTGGCACACTGGTTGTTGTGGATATCATCGATGCAATTTGGCTTCCTTGGTTTCGACGTTTTGATTGGGATCAGCTAGAGGCGATGCTGAGCGAAGCTGACGGTGTGATCTGCGAAAACCGATTCGCGCTCGAGTACCTTCAACAACACAACCCACGTACGGTCGTCGTGGCGGATGTACCCCAATTAGAAGATTTCGACCGTCTGCGAGACAAGGTGCAGCGAACCGATGACAAGGTGACGATCGGTTGGATTGGCGGCCCCAATACGGCCGACTCTTTGTACGGAGTGTTTCCTGTACTCGAGCGACTGTTCGCCGAATATCCACAGCTCCACCTCCGCATTCTGGGCGCGACACCCGACAATTTGCCTCGGTTTGAGAAAGTGCGATACACGTGCCTGCCGCATTACGACCAGGAACAGCTGATCACCGAAGCACTGCAAATGGATATCGGCATTTTCCCGCAGTACGATGTCGAAGAATCTCGCTGCCGCGGAGCCTTGAAAACAAAGATCTATATGGCTGCCGGACTGGCGACTGTTTGTCAACGCGTGGGTGAAAATGCCGATCTGATTTCACATGACCAGAACGGATTGCTGGCGGACGACGATCGTTCGTGGTTTGAACAGCTCGCATATCTCATAGCAGAACCTGACCAGCGGCAGCGGCTCGGCGACGCAGGTCTGCAGACCATTCGAGAGCGATTCAGCAATGCCGATGGTTGGGCGAGCCTCAGTGCAGCACTTCAGAGCTTTCACCAACAAGCTTCGGGCGACACGGCTCTTGCCTTGCAACGACGGGGCAACAATAGTGAGCAGCAACACGCCCAATTTCTCAGTTGACGTCGCCATCGGACGCCGCGGGGCGGACAGACTGATACCAACGGCGCCATTTCTTGACCGCCAGTTCTTTCTCGTCGATCGTCGGCAGGTCGGAGAGTCCAAAACCCTTGAACTTCCGGCTGATAAGTCGCAAGCCATCACGAGCCGTACGGGTGATGCGATGATCCCCATCCGTCAGAGCGAAAATTAAATGCGGCACATTATCGATGTCGCCGCTGCTTGAAATCATCTTGGCGGCAGCCAAACGCTGCGAAAATCCACCGGAAGTAAGAGTCTCACGCAATTTGCCGACCTGCTTCTTTCGTTTCACCCGATCTGGGTCAAGCACTTCGCCATCAAGATCAGGGATTATTCTCTGCAAGTCAGCGAGGTCTCCTTCCTCGATCAACTTCAATATGGACTCGATGTCCGTCACCTTCTTCGGTCCGACCACTTGACCATCCTTCAGATCACCCGCTGTCAAACTCGTTAAATCATCAGGCAGTTCATAGCCGCCACGCGATTGACCACCTGCGGTGTCCTCGATCGCGATCTCCATACTTCGAAGAAGGAACAACAATGCGAACGACGTGCTGATGACTGGACCGCGTGTCCCACTCCAATGCAATTCCTTTTGGGTCGCGGCAAGGGTATCGACGCCAGCGTCGTACCAAGGTGCAGGACCGCCTCTAGTTCCCTCGCAGAACGCCTTCATGGCATGGTACCGTTCGAACGAATAGAGGTAGTAGTGGAAGTTCTTGCCGGTGTCCAATTTAGCCAAGCTGTGATTGGCGTTGTACCAGCGATTACCATCGGAGATTGCCCGTCGCAGCATCGGTGCATTAACGGAGATTTTCACCGTTCTTCTTACAGCCTTAGTCGACTTAAAGACATCCGTCGATTTTGGTTGCGTCCTTTGTCCTGCCAACCCGGCGGAATCTTGGGCAATGTAGAGGCAGCCGAGAGCAGCTGGAGACATCGTAAATCGGACCTGACCTTGGCGGATACGATTGTAATTGCCTGGGCCTGGATCGTATCCTTGATAGGGAAACTGTCCGCTCGGGTCTTGAGTTCGAATGAGCCAGTCCACAGCTCGCTGCATGCTGTTGCCGGGAACCTGATAACCTTTCTTTATGGCGAACCAAGTACTCAAGATGCCATATTGAGTCTGTGATGTGTCGCCCGTCGCCTCGTCAGGATAGCTCCACGCACCGTCAGGTCGCTGCCTGGCAAAGAGGGCCCTGAGCAGTGTTTCAATTTCGCTTCGATAGGCCTTTTGATTCCCGTCGATTTCGCACAAGAAGATAATGGCGATCCCCAGGCTATAATTCAACGTCTTATCGCTGTTATTCAGCCCTTTCTGGAGCTCGTTCCGTATGTACTTCACGGCATATTGAACTTGCGGGTGGTCAATGTCCGAAACTTTAAGGTCCCGGTAACGGTGATAGTATTTGTAAACAGCGAGTCCTTTTAAAGCTTCTCCACCTATTGAATCTTCCTTGCTGGATTTAACCAAGTACTTGATGGCATCGGCGGTGATCTTCCTCACCTTTTCAGATTCAGGCGTGTAGGCCCAAGCCGTTGCGTTATTGATCATGCACACGACAAAGGCCCCGATGAGGGCAACGGCAACGACCCGTTTCATCACACATCTCCAACAGATCACTAAAGTGAATTCGCCCAAAGTACTTGGGACGGTTGCGTGTCGCCAAGAGCATGGAACCGACGGCGCAGCTACTTGGTTGAGCATAGCCAAATTCGGTTTAGAAGTCAACTCACGTCAGGGCGCAAGCCATTTGCACAAAACCATTTAGATCATGAAATAAGATCTCGATGGCGGCTGATTACCAGCTGTATCGCGCGGACCGCTGATTCGAATCCACAGCGGGCGACCGCGGATTATCTTGTCCCGTCGACGGGCTGTTCTGGGACTAGGTGAATGAAGCTCTTTCCCAAGCGACCCCCGTAGTTTCCGGCGGAAATGCGAACCAGACCGGGAGTCTCGACACTGGCCTCAATCGCCGCGTAGGTGGCAACCGTAACCGCATCAAGATCTTCGCCATTGATGATGATCTCCATAATCGACTGGACGTTGCTAGGTACTTTCGACGCATCGCCAAGCTGGTCCCGAAGGGTCGGGCAATACGCCTCATTGGTACTTGCAAACAAGAACTTGTAGTGACTGCCGGCTTTGGAAGCACTTGCCGCAACACCGCCAGGAAAGGTCGTAATCGTGCCAGGTGTTGCTTCGACGGCAACGGCCGCCCGTTCGGCTGCCTCGATCGCGTCGTCTTCGGTTTCGCCGAGGAACCACAAGTTGCCACCCATGATGCCGTCTCGAAAGCCAAACCGGCGGTCGATTTCGAAGGTCCCACCCATCGTCGGAATTACCCACATGTGACGGCCGAACCGATCATCAAGGCGTTCGTACGTATCCCCAAAATACGCAATCTTGCGGCCCAGTCGATAGTAGTCATCGCTGTCGATGCGATTGAAACAGCGAGTCGTAGGACACGTCAGAATGTTCTGGCTGACGCGGGCAAGTAGAGCATTCTCCAATGCGTCGCGACGATCTTTGCGGAAACGAGGTACGTGAAACTGCAGTACAGCACCGAGTCGGCCGTCTGGGGTCGGCTCCGAATTGTCAGTCTCTGGCCCGATGTAACGATCGAGTCCCGCTTCGCAGTCGCACATGATCGTACTGGATGCGTGGCCTGTTGCTGCTGTGACTGCATAGTCAAGCCACTTGCGGTCTTTGGCGGTGACAAGAATCTCGGCGTAAATACTCCGAAACGCCTCGGCATACGTCGCTTCCACTTCAGCCCTGGCCATCCAAGTTCCTCCTGTCATTTACGCGAGAGATGTCGAAAAATCTACGATGGCCTAACCATCGGATCGCACTAACTGCTCCGGCCCCGGCCCCGGCCCTCGTAAACGGCCGATTCGGTCACCACACGATCCATGAAGACGTCGTGTTCTTGGACCGGAATCTCGGGGAACATCTGACATTCGAAGGCCAGCGCCACCAGTGGTGTATCCAGTCGAGCATGCTCGAGCAACTTATCGTAGTATCCCTTGCCATGCCCCGTACGACCGCCGCGACGATCAAAGGCAACACCCGGGACCATGATCAAGTCCAGCGTTTCCACGTCGACTCTCTTTTCTGGCAAATCGCGGAGCTCGGCGCGAGGTTCCAGAATCCGGTACATCCCGACTTCTAACTCACCCATGTCTTCCAATAGAAACAACTCCAGCAAACCGTCCACACAGTAGGGAATCACGATACGTTTGCCGCTGGCCAGAGCCTTGGGAAGGGTGTGCCGCGTACGCACTTCCGCACGAACGTCCAAGTAAAACATCGCCGTCTGTGCAGCCGCATACTCGGGGAGTTCCATGAACATTTCGAGGATTTTGGCGCTCACTTCATCCTTGTTCGGCTGCTGACGTCGATTTTCATGCGCCGTGGCGCGAATTTGGTTCTTTAGTTCAAAGACCTCGGTCGCATCGGACATACTTTTCTCTCCTCCCGACATTTCCTTCCAACCACAAAATACAGGTGACAGTATCGTACCAATCACAACGCTCCATGCAGAGATGGCAGCCGCAGTTTTCGGGTCTCTTGAGGCGACACGTGTACCGCGAGTAGTGAGTAGGGAGTTCGCTACTTAGGACATGCGGTGGGTGCTTATCATGGTGCTCGCTTTTGCAACTTACGTTGCAGCGAGCGACGATGAATGCCCAGCCGTCGGGCGGCCTCCGAGATGTTGCCCTCGCAGTCGGCGATGACACGATGGATATGGGCCAGAGACGGGACTTCGTGCGACCCGTCGGACTGCTCGATAGGGCCGACGCCACCTCGTTGGAATGCGGCGAGGATGTCGTCGGCATCTGCCGGTTTAGGGAGATAGTTGATCGCACCCAACCGCACGGCATCAATAGCCGTTGCAATGCTGCCAAAACCGGTTAACACCAACACTTTTACCGATTCGTCTATTTTCTTGAGGTCGCGAACAAGTTCCAGACCGTTCTTACCCGGCATTCTCAAGTCAACAACGGCCAATTCGGGCATTTCGACCGTCGCCAAATCAATTGCCTCGTCATAGTTCGTCGCGGTCTGAACACGAAATCCCCGCTCTCGGAACGCTCGAGCAAGTCGCTCTCGAAAAGCGTAGCTGTCATCAACAACCATGATCGTGTTTGGCATGAGGTTCGCATCAAGTCGCATTGGCAAACTCTGTCCGGCGCGTCGCGTCTCTGGGTCAGTTTAGTCGTTTCCGTTCGACTCGGCCATTCCACGTGGCCACCTGTGACAATATGCCTCCCTTGGTGGGCAATCGCCTGTTTGTTCGATGTCTGCAGGACTGGCGACAACGACTCAAACACGGGGGTCGAAGTGCTGTACGGACGTACTCTACAGCGATGTGGGCAAACGAAGCGTGGCGGTCGTACCCACTCCGACTTCAGACTCCAGTATCAGCTCACCGCCAAGGCGCGCAAGGACGCTATTGGTGAGGAACACTCCGAGCCCCATGCCACTACCCACTTCCTTGGTCGTATAAAACGGCTCGCCAACTCGGGCGAGAACATCATCGGGCATTCCGATCCCGCGGTCTACAACGAGCAAGACCAGGCATCCCTTGTCCGCGGAAGCGGTAACGATGACTTGTTTTTCGCGTGGCGAAGCATCGATGGCGTTGGTGACCACACCTCGAATCGCCTGGGCAATACCCTCAATGGGTACACGCATGGTCATCTCGGCAACTTCGTTCATTCCGTTGAGAACGACGCGTTCTCGCCGCCGAACTCCCTCCATTACCTGCTGCATTACTTCGCCGACCGTGTGCAAGGCTACTTGCCCACCAGCCACTTCACCGGCAAACCCTGACATCCGATCGAGAATCGCGCGGCAGTGCGCCAATTCACTGCGAATGAGTGACACGTCTTCCAACACCAAGGCGGGTACATCGGCGCCATCCAAATGCCCACTCAAGTCCTTGGCGATAACCGCGATCGTCGACAAAGGCGAAGCCAACTCATGCCCTGCGCCAGCTGCCAGTGTCGCCAACGACTCTAACTGTTCACTCTTCGTCTGTCGCAACTGAGCGGTTCGCAAGTCTTGCTCTCGCCGAAAAAGCTCGCGACGTACACGAGTGATAAAATAGACGATTACCAACGCGGAGACCGCAAATCCAACGAACCAACCTTGATGGTAAAGACTGTCGAAGGGCATGTCCCCCCCCGATCGATGCAAGAGTGATTCGACAGGAACAAACTTCAAATAGATGGTTGCCACACAGGTGATCGCCATCACTCCCATGCCCCAACTCCAACGCGTGGGCAGGACTGCTGCAGCAAGAGCAAGGTTGGCGAAGTAGAACACCGTGAACGGATTGAACGGCCCGCCGGAAAAGTAGAGCAGGGCGGTCAAGGCGAGTAAGTCAATCACCATAGCGGCCGCCAAATGGCGAGGATTGGCAATGCGGACACCACCGATCTCCAAGGCCAGAACAACATTCGACAAAGCCGTCAAAGCAATAACGGTAACCAGCGCGCCCCAGGCGACCGGAACATGCAAAACGAAACGGACAATAGCAATCGTGAACAGTTGTCCAGCGACGGCAACCCACCTCAACCGTATTAACCAATTGGGGTTCCCATCAACGGGGAATGCCCCCTGTCCAATTGGGTCCGCGGCCCGTGGTTCAATCACGATTTAGCCTCGTCGCGTCGATATCTATCCACACCATTCGGTGATCGCTCGCCTCAACGCTAGCGTCGGCCGCGGAAAGTCGCTCGGGCCAATAGACTCCCGATTGGACCGAACTCAACGTCTTCGACGGCAGTACATAATCCACGCGAAGATTGCCGCTCGCCTGCGGCGAAAACGAAGCGGTATCAGACGCCGGATCGCCACGATGATGTTCGTTGATGCCAAGCAGTTTGGTCGACGACCGTCGACCGCCCGCGCTTGTCGGGATATTTCGAGAGTGGATGCTTGGATGCCTGAGCAATTGTTGGATCGCACCGGGCACCGAGTCACCGTCGCGTGGGTCCGCGTTGAGGTCTCCCAGCACGACAAAGTGGGAACCCTCTGGCAAACCGCCACGTTCTCCCAAGTCGTCATAGATATAGTTTGATGCCTCAATGGGTCCAACGTAATCGGCCCAAAAGCGAATTTCGTCGTGGTTGCGACGGCCGTTGCGATCCTCCGGTCCATCGAAAACGGGCGGCGTGGGGTGTGCTGCCAACAGGTGGATCATCTGTCCCTTGACGTCAATCGAAACGTCCCAGTGACTCTTCGATGAGAGGCGAAACAGACGTGCGGTCGAGGGGGGGTAAAAACTCTTCAGCGACTCGGGATGGCGCGGCCATAGGCTGGCTGGCATGTCTCGCCAAAGAAACTTCCGAAAGGTCCGCGACCTGCGAATTGGGAAACGAGACAAAAGCGCCATCCCGTACTGACCGGGGAACCGTCCATAGCCA
>LWDU01038509.1_pt1 | contig 13124 bp, 12 predicted proteins | sample 727161 | NCBI WGS metagenome assembly LWDU01 (sample SAMN04566230, study PRJNA314399) | hydrothermal vent metagenome | isolation source: deep sea hydrothermal plume seawater | place: Mexico: Gulf of California, Guaymas Basin | collected 2004-07-11 | reverse complement strand
CTACCACCACGCGGGCCAACGCTCCACCCAAGTTAACACAATCGGGACGCGAACAAAAGGACTTACGCCCGCCGCCAAATTGGATTTTGCCGATTAACGCCATGTCATTTGTAATTGAAATAACTTACGAAGGGGAAACGCGGACGCTTGAGAATTCCAAGCCGGAACTCACCGTGGGGCGCAGCACGCCGGCGGCGGAGGTGGATGTGGATCTGTCGCCGGACCAAAGCGTGTCGCGCAAACATTTCCAAATCAAGCTCGAGTACAATATGGCCAACGCGAAAAACGAGGCGTGGATTGTCGATCTCGGCAGCAGCCGCGGCACCAGCATCAATGGCGAGCGAATGACCGATCCGGTAAAAGTCACACACGAAGATGTGGTGAAAGCCGGCGACAGCGAATTGTGCGTGAAACTCAAGCGCGAGCCCAAGAGCAAGGCCAAGATGAGTTTCCAAGAAAAGGTCGCCGCGCGCAGCGATGCCTTTGGCGAGAGCACGCCGAAATCAAGACCCTCCAAACCTTCGAAGCCAAAGGATCGCCCCACCAAACTCGCGCCGGCAGAAGAAGAACCTCCGCCGCCGCCTCCCGCCGAAGAACCGGTGCTGACTTCCACCGACGAAATGGCACCGGGCCTAATGGCCGCCCTCACCGCCGGCGCGCATCAAACGGAGTGTGCCGGATTCGTGGCCTATTCCATCGAAGATCTCGCCACGGCGGCAAACCGCTACGCGCGCGAAAACAAAATGCACGCTCTCAGCGCCTCCGTGGTGCAGGAAGGCAAAGGCTCCAGCGCGTGCTTCCGCGCGCTGGTGGTCTTCCACAACCCCAACTAATCTAGCGCGCCCTTCGCTGCCGCCACAAAGGCGCGCATTTTATCCGCGCACTTTTTGCCCGGCGCGCTTTCCACTCCGCTGGAAACATCCACCGCAAATGGCTGCACCGTTTGCACCGCCTCCGCCACATTCTCCGCCGTCAGTCCGCCGGCTAAAAAAATGGGCCGGCCAAACTCCTGCGCACGCACCGCGAGCTCCCAATTAAATTGCGCGCCCGTGCCGCCGAGCGCGTCCTCCACATACGCATCGAGCAAAAAACCATCCGTGGAAAATGCCTCCATTTCCTCCAGTGTCTCCGGCCCCTTCATCCGAAACGCCTTGAGCGTCATCATCGCAAATCGCCCGCAATCCTCCGGCGTTTCGTCACCGTGAAACTGCGCGATGTTCAGCGTGCACTCGGCAATGGCCCTCGAGATCGTTGCCGCCGCCGCATTCACAAAAACGCCGACCCGCACAATTTGCGGCGGCAACACAGCGGAAATTGCTTTCGCTTGCTCAATAGAAACGCAGCGCGGGCTGTCCTCGTAAAACATCAACCCACGCCGCTGCCAACGCGTCGGCCTCGCTGGTGATGCCGCAGATCTTGACCGTCACGCTCACTTAAATTCGCCCCAATCCCAGCTTGCGGCAAAACCGAATGCTGCGCTCGATGTCGCCTTTTTGAAAAACTTGCTGTGCCTTTTTGCGATCCACGCCCGCCGCCGGCTTGAACGCCGCCACCGCTTTGCCGCGTTTCGCAAACGCCTCGAATTGCGCGTAGCCCTTTGGCTTGCCGCGCGGCCAGGCTTTCCAAAAACCATCCGCATCCACTTTCATCTCGTGATTGAATCCGGAAATCGTCTCGATGCAAACCGGCGCGTCCGGGCACACTTTTCCAAAATGCGAAAAATATTTTTTCCAATCCACCAAGCCCTCGCCCATCGCGCGCCATGCTGCCGTGAACCCATTCGCGCTCGGCCACGCCATCGTGTCGCGCAAGCTACTGGTCAATGTGTACGGCGCAAGATTTTTTAGATTCTCCATCGGATCTTCCAACGTCCACACCGCGTTGCCGGAATCGAGATTGACGCCCACCCAATCCTTGCCGGCGGCCTCGACCAATCGCACGAGTTCCAGCGAGTGCATATCGCCCGCGTGATTTTCCACCGCAATTTTAATTCCCGCATCGGTGGCGCGCGATTTGTTCGCCTTGAGAAATTTCACCATGTCGTCAATGCGCGCCTCAATGCCGCCCGCGGTGAGTCGATCCTTGCGCGAACCCAGAACCACGCGGAACACCGGCGACCCCAACGCTTTGCAAATGCGCACGCCCAGCGCCAAATGTTCCGCCGCCGTGCCCCAATCTTTTTTGAACGTCACAGAAGTCGGGCACAAACTCCACGAGCCAACATAAAGTTGGATGCCCTTGTCGTCCGCGTGCCGTTTCACCTCGCGCAAATAACGCGGCGTGAAGCTCTCGAACGCAAACAGATCGGTGATAAACAGCGAATCGCATTTCAGCGTGGCGGTGTAATCCACAAATTATCCAGCCCCAACCGCAAAGGCTTGGGCGTTTTGGCAAGGGCGGGCAAGGCAGTCGCGCAAGCGCTGGCGGCGATAAATTGGCGTCGATTCATGGGCCGCCCATTGGGGAACAGGCGCGCGCGCGAAGCAAGTCTGTTTCGCGCGTGATTGCTTTTTTTGCGAAATCCCATTTCACTGTCGCCCGTGCCCACCGCCACGGAATCATCGCCCATCGAACTGCTGCCGAGCTTCGTGCCGCGCCCGCGCGCCACGCATGTGGTGTTCGATTTCGATGGCACGCTTTCCTGGCTGCGCCACGGCTGGACCGAAGTGGCGCAATCCGTCATCGCCCCGCGCTTCATTTTGCGCGAGGGCGAAACCGCCGCCGACATTCGCACGCATTTGTTTCGCGAAATGTTCCGGTTCAATGGCCGCCCCACCCCGCTGTTCACCACCGAAATGGCCGCGCAAATCCAGCAACGCGGCCGCCAAGCGGATGCCGATGAATTGCTCGAGTCCTTTCTGCAACCGCTCAACGCCAATGCCCACGAACGCTACGCGCAACTCCGCAACGGCACCGCAACCGCCGATGACTTCATCGTCCACGGCGGCCGCGCTTTGTTGGAACAGCTCACCGCGCGCGGATTGCACATCATTATTTTGAGCGGCAATCCGCACGACCAAATCAACGCCGAAGCCGAAATGCTTGGCCTCACCGGCTTTTGCAATGGCCACGTCTACGGCCACACTGATGCAAATAATTTTTCCAAACAATCCGTACTCGAAAAACTGATGGCAGAGGAATCCTTCACCGGCGAAACGTTCATAATGTTCGGCGATGGCGCGGCGGAAATTGAAGCCGCGCGAAACTTGGGAGGGCTCGCCATCGCCGTGTGCAGTGACGAACACGAAAACGGCTCCGGTCGCATTGACGAAAACAAACGCGCCGTCTTGCTCGAGACTGGAGCGGACGCGGTCGTCGCTGACTACCGCGAGCCCAAGGCGCTGCTACAAACTTTATTTGGCGAATGAAACCCATCGACCTCTCACAACTCAAAGTCTACCCCCTCGCCGAGCGCGACAGTATGACCGGCATCGAGGAAACCCTCATCGATCCAACCTCCACGCCCAGCGAACTATCGCCCGCCAATCGCGAACACGTCGCGCGCTGCGCCAAAGACATCCGCGCCGCGCGGGAAAAAGGCGCAAGCGTGATGTACATTTACGGCGCGCACCTCATCAAAAACGGCGCGCATCTGTTGATGGAAAAATTAATGGCCGGCGATTGGATCACCCATCTCGCCACCAACGGCGCGGGCGTGATTCACGATTGGGAATGGGCGCACCACGGCCAATCCACCGAATGCGTACGCGCCAACGTGGCCACCGGCACCTTCGGCGCGTGGGAAGAAACTGGCCGTTGCCTCCACCTCGCCGTGCTCGCGGGCGCGATCAATGGCGAAGGCTTCGGCCTAAGTGTTGGCCGGATGGTCGCCGAAGATGGCGTCACGCTGCTCACTCTTGCGGAATTAGAACGACAAACCAGCCCCGCCCACGCCGAACTTTTACAGGCAATGCGCCAGCACAACCTCGCCGAAGGTCGGCACGAAATTTCCCACGAGTGGAAAAGCTCCTCCGTCCTCGGCAACGCCTTCAAGCATAGCGTGCCACTCACGGTGCATCCCGGCATCGGCTACGATATAATTTCCAATCATCCGATGTTCAATGGCGCGGCACTCGGGCGCGCGGCGGGGTTTGACTTCGCAACTTTCGGCGGCGCGGTAGAAGGCCTCGATGGGGGCGTGGTGCTTTCGGTGGGCAGCGCCATCATGGGCCCGCAGGTTTTTGAAAAGAGTCTTTCCTGCGTGAACAATCTCCGACTGCAAGCCAATCGCGAGATCGTGCGTGACCATTCTTTTTACGTTGTGGACATCCAAGACGGCGGCGGCTGGGATTGGACCACCGGCGAGGCGCCCAAGGACAACCCCGCCTATTACCTGCGCTTCTGCAAAAGCTACGCGCGAATGGGCGGCGCGATGCATTACGCGCAATGCGACAACATCGACTTCACGCATCACCTTTTGAATGAGTTAGAAAAATAAATCACGCGGAGATGCGGAGGCGCGAAGGATTTCCTACTCAACTCCGCGTCTCCGCGTGGGATAAAAATGACCCCTCAACGATTCCAGGAAATCACCGACCGCTACCCATCACTGCGCATCGCGGTGGTGGGCGATTACAGTTGCGATCGGTATCTGGAAATCGATTCTTCAAAAAAAGAAACCTCCATCGAGACCGGTCTCCCCGTGCATAACGTCACCAACGTGCGCGCCCAACCCGGCGCGGCCGGGACGGTGCTGGCAAATCTCTCCGCCCTCGGCGTGGGCGAGCTTTGGCCCGTTGGCTTTTGCGGTTGCGATGGCGAAGGCTACGAACTCCAGCGCGCGCTCGAGCAAATGCCCAGCGTGCGCATGAAATATTTTTTCGAAAGCAAAACGCAGCGCACCTTCACCTATTGCAAACCGCTCGTGCTCGAGCCCGGCCAACCGCCGCGCGAACTCAGCCGGCTCGACAGCAAAAACTGGCATCCCACTCCCGAAGCGTTGCAGAAAAAACTTGCCGACGCCGTGCGCGCGCTCGCGGGAAAGGTGGACGCCTTTGTCATTCTCGATCAAGTCGATGAGCCGGAAACGGGCGTGGTGACTCAAAACCTCCTCGCCGCCATTGAAGAAATCAAATCGCAAACGCTCGTCATCGGCGATAGCCGCCGCGGCTTGAATAATTGGCCGCACATTATTTATAAAATGAACGCTGATGAATTGGCGCGCCTTAACGAGGGCGAACCCGAAACCGCCGCTGCTGAATTGGCTCGGCAAACCGGCCAACCCGTATTTGTGAGCTTGTCGGAAAAAGGAATCATCGTCGCGACTCCACGGGACGAGTTGGCCCATTCCCCCGCCCTGCCCGTGCGCGGCCCCATCGACATCGTCGGCGCCGGCGACGCCGTGACCGCCAACCTCGCCGCCGCGATCGCCGCCAGTGCCGAGCTTTCCGAGGTGTTGGAACTCGCCAACCGCGCCGCCTCAATCGTCATCCACAAACTCGGCACAACTGGTACCGCGTCGGTGGCGGAGATGAGGGGTTGGTAGGGACACGCTTTGCGCGTCCCTACCATTGCCACCACTCTGATTCTGTAACGCGGGGCTTTTCGTTTTTCAAATCCAGGATGATGGCTTGGAGTTTTTTTTGGTTGGCGAATTGTAAGCCGTGTTTGATTCCTAATACGCTGATGGCGGTGGCGTGGCTGTCGGATTTTGTGGAGGCTTCGGAAATGACGGTGACTTGGATTCGGTGGGTGAGGCCGTGGGCGGTGCGGGGGTCGACGATGTGGGAGTAGCGTTGGCCGTTGAGTTCTATGAATTGCTCGGTGTCGCCGCTGGTGGAGAGGGCTTGGTTTTTCAGGTGGACGGTGCGGGGGTAAATGTTTCCGAATTGATCTACGTTGCGGATGAGGACGCGCCAACCTTCGCGGCCAATGGGCGGGGCGCTGGTGAGCATATCGCCGCTGGCGGCGACGAAGGCGCGGCGGATGCAGTTGGCCTTGAGAATTTTCATGGCTTCGTCGACGGCGTAGCCTTTGGCGATGCCGCCGAGGTCGAGTTGCATTTTGGACGCGAGCAAGGTGACGGTGCGGGTTCGGGGATTGAGTTTTATTTTTTCAAATCCCACGCGGGGTTTCACGGCGGCGAGGGCTTCGGGAGTGGGAAGTTTTTGCTGGCGACGGGCGGTGCGCCAGAGGCGGATCATGGGACCGGCGGTGATGTCGAATGCGCCGTTGGTTTCGCGGGCGAGGGTTTGGGCGCGTTGGAGGATGTCGAAAAGTTCGCGGCTGACTTTGACGGGTTGGCCGTGGGGTTTTTGGCAAAGGCGATTGAGTTCACTGGCGGGATGGTAGTCGGAGAAGATGGCGTTGAGTTGCTCGACGCGATCGTAGGTTTGGCGGGCGATGCGTTCGGCGGTGGGGCGATCGGCGGCATAAAACTTGAGGTGAAAGTCCACGCCCATTTCGGGATCCACATACTCGAAGCGTTGCCACGCGGAATCATCGGGCCAACTGCAACAGCCGCCGAACATCAAAAAACCAAGTAGACAAAAAATGACTCGCACGCCCGAAGGGTGCGGGTGTTGAGCGGATTGAGCAACTCGCTAAATGAGTTTCAAAAAAACGCCGCCCCGTGAAGGGCGACGTTCGATGCGTTGATTCTTAGGAATTAGGCGAAGGGATTCCAGATGCCGGGCTGAGGGACGGGGTACTTGCCGTCCTCACCCTTCATCGCGGGCGGATCGGAGTCCACAGTCCATTTGTCGATGCCGGGGCAGTAGTCGCGACCTTTGTTGAGAAGATCATCCCACTTGAGGAGACGTCCCGAGTAGCAAGCCTCGCGGCCAAGGATGGCCGTGAAGGTCGCCTTGGCGCCGTACTCACCTTCGTTGTAGATATCGCCCTTCGCCAGGGACTCGATGAGGTCGTGTTGCTCCTGCTGGTGGCCGCCGCCCTTGCCGGTGATGCGGATCGGGTCGCCGTCGAACGGGTTAATCGATGAAGCCAGCTTGCAGACGCCTTTGCTGCCGTGGGCGTATTCGCCGACGTGGCCGAAGGTCGCGTTGCCGCCAAGATGGCGAGCTTGGCTGTACATTTTGTGGCCGTTGGCGTAGGTGTACTCAACAAAGGTGTGGTCAAAAATCTGCGTCTTGGTGCGGTCGCCGTAGGTTTTCCCCACCTGACGCATCTCGCCGCCGCCCATACCGTTTGCCATTACGGGGTAGCCCTGCATCACCCAGTTACCAACGTCGAGGTTGTGAATGTGCTGCTCGCAGATTTGGTCGCCGCTGGCCCAGATGAAGTGATACCAGTTGTTGCACTGAAATGTCATTTCAGTTTGCTCGGGCGTACGATCGCGATACCAAATTCCGCGACCATTCCAATAGACTCGCATCAGGTTGATCTCACCAATTGCGCCGTCGTGAAGTTGCTTGATGTTGTTGATATACCGCTCCTCGTGGCGACGCTGCAGGCCGATGCCCACCATGAGATTTTTCTTCTTTGCCTCCTGAGTGGCGGCGAGCACACGGCGAACGCCGGGGGCATCGGAAGCAACCGGCTTCTCACAAAAGATGTGCTTACCGGCTTTCACCGCGTATTCGAATTGCTGCGGCTTAAATCCCGGCGGCGTTGCGATGACCACCAGATCGGCACCCGAATCGATCGCCGCTTTGTAGCCATCGAGCCCGCCAAAGATCCTGTCCTCGGGAACGTCTACCCAATCATTAAACTGCTTTCTAAAACCGGCAACCCGGCTTTTGGCTTTCTCCACATTCACGTCGGCCACGGCGACGAGCTTGGTGTTTCCCTTGGTGTTTCTAATCTGGCTCACGGCACCGCTGCCACGGCCGCCACAGCCCACGAGCGCCACGCTTATCGTGTCGCCGACGGCAGCGTGCGCCACGCGTTCGATCGGAATCTGGCTCAGCACCGCACTTGCGGCGGCCAGTTTGGTGGAGGACTTTAGGAAATGACGTCGATTGACTTTGCTTTTAGGATTTTTTTTCATAGCAACAAATGGATGCACGAAGGAATGATTCCGTCGGTGGGAAAAGTCTAGCGAATTGGCAGTGGGTGGCAAGCCCCGATGAAATATAAAATGTAGTTCCCGAGCCAGCGGCCCGAGCTACAAGACCTAATCAACCGGCACGTCGTATTCCACCTCGTTGTTCCAGTAGGCTTTCATCTCCACTTGCGTGGGCAGTTTCAGCGGACGCACAATGCGCATGCCGAGGAACGTGGCGTCGGTGAGAAACCAAATGCTCTTGGGCAGTTGCGGATCCTGCTGTTTCCAATCGGGAGCAGAAAAAATCCGCGCTGCGCTGCGCAAGGTGCTTTTGGGATGTTTGAAATGGAACGACCCGCCCCGTGCCACGTGCGGATAAGGATTGGTGCCTTTCACCCACGGATTCACCAATGTGCCGCTTGCCGCTTTGTACGGCGCGTAGCCATCGAGTACCCATTCAAACACATTCCCGTGCATATCGTGCAAGCCCCACGGATTGGGGGATTTGAGGCCGATCTTGCGATAGCCGATATCAAAAGTGATGGGATCCGAAGTGTTGCTGCTATTCCAAGTTTTGGCATTCAGCGTGGCACGGTCGTCCTCATTGCCCCAGGAATACGCCGTGGTGGTGCCCGCGCGGCAGGCGTATTCCCATTCCGCCTCGGTGGGCAATCGATAAAAATTACCGGTTTTCATACTGAGCCACTCGCAGTATTTGTTGGCCGCGTGCTGCGTCATTGAAATGGCCGGATGCTGTCCCGTGCCCATTCCGAAATCCATGTTCACATAAGGATTGGTGGGAGTGGCCGTAGCATCCAAATAGAATTCATCCGTGCCCTTTTTCAGTTTGAGATTCCGCTTGTGATACATGAACTTGTTATAATCATCCCAAGTGACCTCGTGTTTGCCTATCCAAAAGGGTGACACGGTGACACGACGCTGCGGACCTTCGTTTTCATTGCGGCCTTTTTCGTCTGCGGGACTGCCCATCAGAAAGGTGCCGCCCTTGATGGGAACCATCGTGAAATCGGATAACGTGTTGGGGATCTTGTCCACGTAAGGCTTCATCTCCCCCTCAGCCACCGGCTTGTGTTTGGCCATGATTTTGGCGCGGATGGCATCGACAATTTTGGTTTCGTCCTCGCCTTTGATGGTTTTTTTCTTGGGCGTGAGCTGCAAGCCATCCGGCCACGTGGCACCTTGGTCAATCCACAACGCAATCAGCGCGATCTCCTCTTTCGTGGGCCGCTGTTCTTTTTGCTTGGGCGGCATCACTTCCTCGTCATCCAAGGGCAAGGTCATCGATTCCCAAACCATACTTCGCTCGTGATCCCCCGGCCGAATGCGCCGCCCTTTGAGGGCTTTCTCTTTGATGTCGAGTTGATAGCCACCGCCGTGCTCTTCCGCTTCTCCCTCGCGGTGGCAGCCCACGCAGTTGTACTCAAGGATCGGCTTGATCTGCTTCACGAAATCCACCTTAGCCGGTTCGGCCGGTACGGCAGGCACGGCGGGTTTGCCCGCATTGCCATCCACCGGCTTATCCTCATTGGCCCCCGTGGCGCAGGCAATCAACAACGCCAATCCAATCACTCCAAAAACGCGTAAAAACATGTGGCGGCCAATGAAGCGAATTGCCGAGAAAAAGTCAATCTTGTGAAGCCATTTACTCCGTCAGCAAATTATCTTTTACCAACGCACGCGCGTCCTCAATGGGATCGGCACTGACGGCGATGACGCCCCAATCACCGCCGCGTTGGACGATGCGGATGCTGTGGACGGTGACGCCCGCATCGAGAAACCGTTTGGCCACGCGGGCCAGCGCGCCGGGTTCATCGCGGACGCGCACGAGCATGGCGTCTTCGCTCACAGCGTTCCAGCCGCCGTCGCGCAGCACTTGCAATGCGCGGTTGTAATGATCCACCGAAAGCGTCACGACGTCCGTGCCGTTGGCTTCCTCGGCATCGAGGGATTCAATGTTGATGTCGTTTTCGCCGAGTAAAGCGGCGATCTCGGCGGTGACGCCGTCGCGGCTTTCGGTGACTATGGAAATCATTTTCATAACTAGGCAGGGTTAGCGGCAATGTCGGCCACGATGCGGTCGATGCGGTCGCGGTCCACGTGGGGCATCACCATAATGTGCGCAATGTCTTCCTCCACGGCGAGCTGCCATTTATCAAGCACCACGGCGGAGGGTTTGGGAAGCACCACGGTAATGGCATACGGATTGCGCCACGCGGCCACACCGATGGCGTTGAGTTGTTCCACAGCGTATTCCGCGCACGCGAGGCATTCGACCACGATGGCGCGAAAGCCTTCCACCCCCTGTGAGCGAATGGCATGCCACAGCATCAGCGGCGTGATGGCGTTGCGGGAACCGGTGATGGTGGTGTCCAGCGTGCCGACGTATTCGATGCTGCGTGCGATGAGATCAACGTGCGCCTTGAGCGCGAGCACCACGCCGCACGGCAACGGCGAGCCAATGAGTTTGTGGCCGCTAATGGACATACTATGGATCCCGGTGGAAAAATTGAACTCCGGAGCACCGTCGATGAACGGCAGCGTCATCCCGCACAACGCGGCATCGGCGTGGATGTACGACTGCGGGATGGCGAGGTTTTTGAGAATTCCTTGAATGGCCGGAATATCATCAACGCCCTCGCGCATGGTGGTGCCGATGTTGGCGAAAATAATGGGCGGCACATCGCGGTGGATACGAATGCTCTCCTCGAGATCCTCCAAATCCATTTCGCCGGTGGGCCGCGACTTGATCATGATGTGCGGCATGCGCAGGAGTCGCAAATTTTTGCTCACGCTGTAGTGGGTGTCCTGCGAAAAATAAACCATGCCGTTCGGGTAGAGCTCGCGCGCGAGGTAAAGGCCATAGAGGTTGCCCTCAGTCCCTCCGTTGGTGACGTAACCCCACCAGTCATCCTCCGGTGCGGCGTGGAGCGCGGCAAACCAATCGAGCACTTCCCGCTCAAACGTGCGCGTGTGGAGATGGTATGTGCAGGGATCAAAAGGGTCGCCGATGTTATTGAGTGGATAATCGAGAAAACAAAAGAGATCGTGATAATCAAAATTAGCTGTGACGGGATAGCCTGCGAAAACTTGCGATTGTTCGTCGATCATCGCATGAAACGCATCCAACCGCGCAACATCCTCCGGGCTCAACACGCCGGGCATCGTACCTTCCAGATTAACGGGGAGTGCCTCCACTCAATACAGTTTAGCCCAAATCTGAAAAACAGGCAAGTGGGAGAGAAAATGGTCGGACCGGCGAGGTTCGAACTCGCGACCTCCACACCCCCAGTATGGGCGTACCCCAAAAATTATAAGGACTTTTCCAACGCTCACTTCAGCGCACTTGCGCGCACATTATCTTTGATGAAAGAACAGAGGCTCACTTCTTCTTCAGCAGCTCCGGATTCTTTTTGACCATCTCCTTAACCAATTCCTCGTCCTCGGCGATTTAGTCGGCTGCCTTTAACTCCTTGAGCATTTCCAGTAGATTACGCGTGAGGAGCGTGGAGGCGTTGGGGAGAAAGCGCGAGGTGCCGAGCCACGTTTCGTAGCCGCCGAGTGCGTGTTGGTGCGGCGGAGGGAGATAACCGTAGCCGCCGTTGGCTAGCTCGATCAAAAACGTGCGCTGGAACGGGCTCTTGTCCTTGATCTCCAGACCGATCTCCACGAGCACCTCGAACGGCATGGAAACAATCGCCTGATCGCCGATGCGAATGGCCTGCACAATCACCTTCTCCGTGCGCGGGGCATCAGGCGCGGCAAACTGCAGGGTTTTCGAAGCATAGGAACTGGCTTTTCTGTGGACCGCCTCGCGTTCCTTGGGCGGCAACGCCAACACTTTGCGGGCGCGTGCCACTTCGGCCTCGGTGGGGATGCGATAGCGCAGTTCCACCACGCGCTGGCGCACGGCGATGATGGGGTTGTCGTGATAGGTCTCGATGCCCTTGACGGCGATCCAAGCGGCGGTGGCCATCTTGGTGGCCACCACGCGTACCTGCTCAAAGGGAGCGCGTGGCGGGCGTTTTCTGTCAAAATCGATGTTGTTGATGTCGCCGGAAGCGCCGTTGCTCATTAGCGCCACAAAGTTGGTCGGCGGATTCAGGCCGCCTACGCGGTGCGGCATGATGCGCGCAAATTCCCCGAAGTAATCAGCTGAGGCCATGCCCACCACGCGGCCGTCCTTTTCGGTAACCCTCGGAATACCGCCGACGTAATGCAGCGCGTAGTTGGCCACCAAACCCAGCGGCTTGCCGCGGCGGGTGCGGGCATACACTACGCAGAGCTCCGGATCAATCGGCCCGGCGGGTTTCACAATCGCATCCCGCGGTGGGTTCATGCGCACCTTGTCCTTGAGTCCCCAAGGATTCAGATCCATCCGGCCGGGCTTCAGATACCAGCGGCGGTTGTACACCTCGCTGGCCTCCTTGGCGGACCCAAAACCAACCTTTGCAGGTTCCAGCGATTGGATGGCCTTAATGAGTGCTTGGCGCAGACCCTCGCGGCGCGTTTTTTCATAAGCAATGCGCCCGGGCGAAGTGTCGCCGCCCTTGGGGGCAGTATGCGTGTGGGTGCCGGCGATGAGCATTTGCTCCGGTTTCCAGCCGGTCACCTTGGCTGCGGCTGCCTTGGCTTCATCACACATTTCACGGCCCACACCGATGGCGTCCACCACGGCAATTACCACGCGCCCTTGGCCGTTTTCAAACGCCACCGCGCGCACGTGCAAGGGGTCATGCACATAGGTGGATTTGCCCGAACGCAATTGGAAGGGTTTCACGGTCGGCGAAATATCCACTACCGCCGTGCCCACCCGCAAGCCGGCGGCCTGTAGGGTGAGGGTGGTTCCGACGGTGAGGGCCAATACGAGTGTGAAGAGGCGTTTCATTTAGCTGAGCATACACTTACAAATTTTCGATAACCAGTATTATTCAAATGCCCACATTTGTGACGTTAAGTCGGAATGAATCTCGGAATGAAACGGGCGCCGAATTTGGCGCCTTGCGTTTGGGCTTTGTTATACCGAATCGAAAATGGTCGGACCGGCGAGGTTCGAACTCGCGACCTCCACACCCCCAGCGTGGGTGTACCCCCTAAATTATGGGGACTTTTCTAACGTTTACTTCAGCGCACTTTTGCGCACTTCAGCGCACATTACCTT
>LWDU01032056.1_pt1 | contig 13127 bp, 13 predicted proteins | sample 727161 | NCBI WGS metagenome assembly LWDU01 (sample SAMN04566230, study PRJNA314399) | hydrothermal vent metagenome | isolation source: deep sea hydrothermal plume seawater | place: Mexico: Gulf of California, Guaymas Basin | collected 2004-07-11 | reverse complement strand
TGACATCAACGATTTGACTAACTTCTGATGTGTTTTCAATTTCTAACAAATTTGATTCCATAAATAATGGAGATAGTGATGAAATCATTAGAATAATACTCAAAAAAAGAACTTTACCTGTATAAGCATTATTTCCCATAGAACGTGCCCTAACGTGGCTCTTAATAGTATTTACACCGAATTGGGTATTATCCCCCTATGTGTGGTACAGGGGCTCTATCTAAATGGTGCACTGCTCTAATGTTTAACTGCCCAGAAGGGGGGCTGATTAATGACTCAGGGGGTTGCGCAGAGGGTCTGGATCTATGCTGAAATCCCTCTGGTTCTTGTTCACTAATTGCAATGCCAATCTCGGAGGGTCGAGAGGGCTGCTCAGGTTGCTCAGTGGGTCCGCTCATGGACTACCCCCTGAGCAGTAAATTGGTTCAAATAGTTCAAGGACACACCGTGCTCAGTGTCAATCAAATCAAGTCAGCAAATGCACCAGGCTGGTATGTCCATCGCAGTGAACCTTCAGAGATATTTGCATAATGTGCCTTTATTCTTGGTTCGTTAGCGACTTTGTCATGATACTGTAGTAGACCTGGATAATCAGCCAGAGTTGATTTCTCTACACCATCAAAATTACCTGAAAATAGGCCAAATAAAGCAGTGAATACTCTGATATCTGCAATATTCATATCTGTGGTGCTAGCAACCCATCCTGTAGTTGATTCGGCGATTTTTTTCTCCAATAATTTGAGATTTTTTGTGCCTTCGCCTTCTTCTTCGAATACCGCTTGCCGCGCTCTAGTTCTTTCGTCGACATCTTCTATCGAAAATGTGCCACTTAGGATTTGTGAAAACGGTTCAACTCCATCAATAAACTCGTCGACTTTTGCTGCATGGAATGGGTCTGCAGGGGTCAATCCAGCCATGTTCCCAATATATCGCAGAATGGCAGCGGATTCTGCCAGCACTCCATCCGGAGTTCGTAACATTGGAACCATCCCCCATGGCAATTCTCCATTGCGTTTCATCTGTCCATATTCTTCAAAGTTGATTTCATTATCCTTCCAACTCAAATTAGCAAGAGACAATACCACGCGACTTGCTTCTGCTCTACCAGGGATTGGAAAGTAATACAATTGGTAAGGTTCTACTGTGTTTGCAATATCCTCGCTTTGGGCCATATACATTCCAATGTAATGCAATATTCAATCATTTCGTTCTGCTTAGATGAAATGCATTCAAGATTGAAAACTCCTATTTGAGAAATTAACCAATCAATTCTAGTTTTACAAGGCTTCAAACCGAGGATGCTTGTGGACAGGATATGGCAGAGTTCGTAGTCGCCATAACAGGCGCTTCAAGTGCTATCCATGGCAAGCGTCTTGTCGAGGTACTTTGTGAATTAGGGCATCAGGTATTATTGGTAGTTAGCGATGCAGGTCATCTAACTTTAGCCCATGAATGCAATACCACTCCCGAAGAATTAGCCGAGATAAATGGGGTTCAGTTGGAGGATAATGCCGATATTGGGGCTCGCTCGGCTAGTGGCTCAGCAAAGATAGACGGCGTTATCATCTGTCCTTGTTCAGGGACAACCATTGGCAAAATCGCCAATGGAATTTCCGACAATTTAGTCACACGCTCGGCAGTAGTGGCGATGAAAGAGAGGCGGAAACTGATTATCGTGCCAAGAGAGGCTCCTTATGCTACAGTTCATCTTGAGTTGATGGCAAAGTTATCTGGCTATGGCGTGGTTGTCTTACCTGCAAGTCCAGGCTACTATAACCATCCAAAAAGCATGGATGAATTAGTTGATTTTATTATCGCAAGAATTCTTGACCAATTAGGCCTTGAGCACACAATCGGCAAGCGTTGGGAAGGACTGAATTAAGCATCACATGCGAGGGATTCTCGCCAATCTATCTTCGTGCTTTTTCTCTGCAACTTCCCAATCATACAAATCTCTGCCACCTGAGACGGTGTCGGAAGTTGAGACATAAGAAGGTGCGATGGCGCTTTGCACATTTGCGACTTGGATAGCAGATTGGGCTGCAACCACCGGCAATTGATGATGAAAAACCATGCTATTGCTAATGAAGGCGGTGGCGGCTCCCATTGCGGCTGAGGCTATTCCAAACAACGCATATGGGAGCATATCAACGAAAAGTCCACCTTCATCAAACGACTCTGAATTCAAACTAATAGAAATCATAAATGAAGCACTAATTATCACCCACATGATGACAAAACCAATGCCACAGGAAAGAGCAGAACATATTGCAGAATCGATTGGTTTTGTAATTTTATTACCATTTACCAATCCAATCGGGATGGCAGTAAATATTGAGACCAATATCGCAGAACTGGATAACAATGCAGCCAAAACTAAGAGTCCTAAGGGGCTATCATTTAGCATTACTTGAACAAAAATACTGATGCTAATAACTACGCCGATTACCACGTGTAATGCGATGCCCCAAGTCAAGTCGGTCGAAGAATAGCCCTGTTCCATGATGACACAGTTAGGCATTAGGGACTTGAACTTGCCTAAGTGATGTGAATCGCATGACCAAGGGTTGCAAGCACCGCTTCATGGAAGGATTCGGTCATTGTCGGGTGGGCATGAATTGTGCCGGCGATGTCTTCCAGCAAGGCTCCCATCTCAATTGCCAAGGTAAACTCACCTGATAATTCACTAACATTCGAACCTACTGCCTGCACTCCAAGAATTCGGTGGTCATCTTCTCTTGCCACTACTCTGATGAATCCGCCAGTCTTCTCGGCTTCCATTGTTAGGGCTCGCCCATTTGCGGCGAGCGGGAATTTGCCAGTGATTACCGGATGTCCGGCTGCTTTTGCTGCTTCAGGTGATAATCCAACTTCGATAATTTCAGGTTCGGTGAAGACGATTGCCGGTACTGCAACAGGGTCCCAAGCGCGAATTTCTCCAGCGATGACCTCTGCAACCATCTCTCCTTGAGAGGAGGCATTGTGCGCCAACATTGCGCCGCGCTCTGCAAGGTCGCCAATACAATAGACACCGCGCATATTCGTTGCACAGCGCTCATCGACGATAACGAAACCATGTTCATTGCTCTTGACTCCCATTTCTGCAAGTCCCCAGCCCTGATTATTAGGCCTACGTCCAACGGTTACCAATACTTTGTCGGCTTCGATTGTCTGGACCTTCTCTTGGTCATCCTTTGGCGCATACAAGGCATTTCCATCTTTATCCACACCTTTTGCAAATACTCCAGTTAGCACTTTGATTCCTAGGCGCTTCAAGTTTAGTTCCACAGGTCGGCGTAATTCTCGGTCGAAAATTGGCAGAACTGTATCCATCGCTTCGAGGACAGTGACATTACTTCCTAAGTGAGCAAAGGCGATTCCGAGTTCAAGGCCGATATATCCTCCTCCAACTACCACAAGGTTGTTTGGAATCTCTTGAAGGTCTAGGGCATGGCGACTTGAGATGACATCGCCGCCATACTTCATGAATGGCAACTCGGTTGGAATTGAGCCATTTGCAAGGATGACATTTTCTGCCTGAATAAAGATATCTCCTGATTCTGTGGCTACCTTGCAAGTTTTTGCATCGATGAAGTTTGCCCAGCCGTTGATTAATTCTGCTCCGGCTTTCTTCAGTAAGTTCTCTACTCCTTTGTTGAGCCGACCGACGATTCCGTCTTTCCACGCAACAAGTTCGGACATATTCAATTCAGCAGGTCCAGGGATTGAGATTCCCATGTGGCCACCCTCAGTTGCCATCTTAGCCAAGTCATGCATTTTATGGGCGGCGTGAATCATTGCTTTGCTTGGAATACAACCTCTAATCAGACATGTGCCACCGGCTTTTTCTGCTTCAACGATTATTGTTGAGAGTCCCAGTTGACCTGCTCTAATGGCTGCTACATAGCCTCCGGGGCCTGCTCCAACCACTAGGACCTGACATTTTTTCTGTTCAACCATTTTCAATCCTCCTTTCACATGAAGATGGTTGCTGGGTGCTCGAGATATTTCTTTAGGATTTGAACTAACATGGCTCCATCAAAGCCGTCAACTACCCGGTGGTCCCATGAGGAAGAAACTCGCATCATTCGGCGAATGACGATGTTTCCATCGCGAACTACTGCAGAGTCGGCAGCATTGTGAATACCAAGAATCCCAACCTCTGGATGATTGATAATCGGTGTTGCACCAAGTCCACCCAAACGGCCAAGACTGGTTATAGTGAAGGTTGAACCTGAAAGGAGATCGAGGGCCGCGCTACCATCTTTAGCAGCATCTGTGACTCTTTGCATCTCACTAGCACATTGCCACAAATCCATGGCCTCGACATTCTTGACAACTGGCACGTAAAGCCCACGCTCAGTTTGAGTTGCAATACCGAGGTTGATTGCTGAATGACGGATGACCACTTGACGCTCATCATCATAGTGGGCATTACATTCCGGTCTCTCTGCTAATCCCTTGACCAAGGCTTGCATAATGAAGGGTAAGTAGCTCAACTTGGGTGCCCCCTCTGAACGGTTTGCATTGAGGTGTTGACGCAAGTTCTCAAGATTAGTTACATCGATTTCCTCAAAGTAAGAGAAGTGAGCGATTTTGCTGTATGACTTGTGCATTTGTTCAGCGATTTTGCGGCGTAATCCGATGACAGGAACTTCTGTTGTTCCACTCAGAGCACTCCGGCTAGGGCCAGCAGCAGCGACTGGGCTGCCGGCATCCTTCCAAGAATCCAAGTCTGATTGAGTGATTCGTCCCGCTGGTCCACTTCCGTTGACACTTGCAAGGTCAATCCCTGCTTCATTTGCTCGCTTGCGAACTGCAGGAGATGCCAATGGGCGTGCACCTGATGCCTTCTCAACCACCTCAGGTTTTGGCTCTTTAACCTCAACTTTTGGTTTCTTTGCCGCTTTCTTTTTTACTTCAGATTCTGGCTCAGGAGTTTCCTCTTCTGATGAATTGCCATCACCATCTATATCGAATGAGATGCAGATATGACCGACTGCAAGGATATCACCGACATTTCCTTTGCGGGTACGAACTACTCCATCTACTGGACTTGGGATTGTAACTGTTGCCTTATCTGTCATGACATCGAGAATCGGGTCATCTTCTTTGACGGTGGCTCCGATTTCAACGTGCCAAGCAACTACTTCGCCCTCGACTACGCCTTCTCCAATATCTGGCATTTTAAATGCATAAATTCCCATTTTCATTCCTCCTGTGTTCTCTTAATCGCTTCTGCTATTCGGCTTGGGCTTGGCATGTAATCCCATTCTGTAGTATGGGGGAAAGGGGTGTCCCAGCCCGTGACTCTCTCGATTGGTGCCTCCAAGTGGTAGAAGCATCTCTCTTGAATACTTGCAGCCATTTCAGCACCAAATCCGCTGGTCTTTGGTGCTTCGTGGACTACTACAACTCGGCCGGTCTTCTTGACTGAATTAACCACTGCATCTCTATCCCAAGGCACGAGGGTTTGAAGGTCGATTAGGTCGCAAGATATTCCGCAATCTTTGATCGCTTGTTGTGCAACATGGACCATCGTACCCCATGCAATAACAGTGCAGGCATCGCCTTCTTGAACCATATTCGCTTGACCTAATGGGATTTCATAATATCCTTCGGGGACATCTGCATCTTCATGACCTTTCCAAGTTGGAACATTATGCGGGTCGCCATAGAATGGTCCGCGGTAGCAGCGTTTTGGCTCAAAGAACACCACTGGGTCATTGCATTCTATCGCACTCGTTAGTAGACCTTTGGCATTACGTGGTGTTGAGCAGTAGACCACTTTCAATCCTGGAGTGTGAGTAAATTGTGCTTCTGGAGATTGTGAATGGTGGTGGCCACCTCGTATTCCTCCACCCGCGGGAGTGCGGATTGTTACAGGGCAGGTAAACTCGCCGCCACTGCGGTGCCTGACTTTGGCCATTTCATTGACGATTTGGTCATAAGCAGGGAAGATGTAATCGGCGAATTGAATTTCCATAACGGGGCGTAGCCCATTGATGCCCATGCCGAATGCCATGGCTGCAAAGCCACCTTCTGCAAGAGGCGCATCGAAAATTCGGTGAGCGCCGTGCTTCTTTTGTAAGCCATCGGTTACTCTGAATACTCCACCAAAGAACCCCACATCTTCTCCAAATACAACGATGTCTTCATCGGCGTTCATCCGTTCATCAAGAGCGCTATTTAGGGCTTGTATCATGTTCATTTCTGTCATAATATTCACCTCACTTTCCTAATTCCTCGCGCTGTTCTTGGATATGCCAAGGAACTTCCTCGTAAACTTCTGTGAATATTGTTGAAGCAGGCGGGTATGGACCATTTGCAAGATCGCCATTCTTTACCGCTTCCTTGTAGGCTGCCATAATTTCCTCATCGAGGATTTTTTCCAAGGCTGAATGCTTTTCTTCGGACCAAATCCCCTTTTTGATAGCATGTTGCTTTAGTCTTTCAACCGGATCTCCGCCTGGCCAATAATCTGCTTCATCAGCATGCCGATAGACGCTGGGGTCATCACTGCTTGAATGAGGTCCTGCTCGGTAAGTATAGAGTTCCATATGAGTTGGGCCAAGTCCAGCATCTATGCGCTGACGTGCCCATTGAGTTGCCGCAAATACAGCCAAGAAATCATTGCCATCTACGCGCAGACATGGAATGTCGTAAGCCAAGCCACGGGCAGCGAAATTTTGACCACCAGTTGCTAGATTTTGGTGTGTGGAAATGGCCCATTGATTATTGACTACACATAGAATAACTGGGGGTTTAAAGGTGGAAGCGAAGTTTACTGCATAGTGATAATCACCTTCTGCAGAAGCACCATCACCAATCCAAGTAATGCAGGCTTCATCCAACCCCTTGTAGGCGCTAGCCATCGCAACTCCAATGGCTTGAGAAAACTGCGTCCCAACCGGCGAGGAGACCGAAATAAAGCGACCTTCTTTCCAAGTATAGTGAACTGGCATTTGCCTTCCTTTGACATTATCTTCAATATTTCCAACACAGTGGTTAATCATCGAAACCAAGTTCCGACCGCGTACGAATTGAGCCCCAGGTTGGCGATATGTCGGGAAAATCCAATCCTGTTCCTTTAGGGCCATAGTTTGAGCAATTGCAATCGCTTCTTCACCAAGTGAGCGCATGTAAAAGGATAATTTCCCAGTCCTCTGCATCTTGATCATCCTATCATCAAAAACGCGCAACTTCATCATGTATCCAAGACCTTCTAAGAGAGTAGCATCATCCATTTTAGGGTCCCATTCTCCTTCAGCATCAGCAGCATCAGAAAGTACTCGAATCAAACCATGAGCATGGTCATGGGTATCAGGAGCAGAACAGGTGGCTGGGTCGGGGCGAGATAAGTCGCTAGGCTTCTCTGTCCAAGCAGCAAACCCAGGTTTACCATCGGGACGGGCAGGAGGCTTCCCAACGATATATGGGTCCGCGGTAATAACCTCTCTTTGCTCCCCCATATTTCCACCCAATCCTTGTCTACATATCACATTTCACATGTCGCTTTGAACAATTTGTTCCAGCAATTCACCGGCTCGATAAGATGAGCGCACTAATGGTCCGCTGGCTACTGCTTTGAATCCCATATCTTTTGCTATATCGGCCCATTCCTCGAATTGGCTGGGGGTGGGGAAGGAAGACACTGCGAGGTGTTTTGCACTGGGGGCCAGATACTGGCCCAAAGTGACGATATCAACATTAGATGCTCTTAGCATTTGTAGCGCCTCGACAACTTCGGCCGGAGTTTCTCCCATTCCCACCATTATCGATGACTTGGTCATGATATCCGGCCTCAAACGCTTTGCTTCTTCTAATATCGAAAGAGATTGAGAGAAAGATGCACGGTGGTCCCTGACAGTCTTGTCGAGGCGCGGCACACATTCTACATTATGAGCAAAAACAGCCAAAGGCGAGTCTTGAAGAAGCATTGAAAGAGCAGTAAAATCACCTGCTAAATCTGAACAAAGTAATTCTAATGTAGTATCAGGACATAATTTGTCAACCGCAGCAATACATTGTTTGTAATGGTCAGCACCACTATCAGCAAGGTCGTCTCGATTAACCACAGTTACCACAGCATGACTAAGCCCCATAGTGGAAACAGAATCAGCCAATCTCGCCGGTTCATCAGCATCAAGAGGTGGAGGTGATTTGATGGTGCCAACAGCACAAAAGCGGCAGCCGCGAGTACACTCCTCGCCTGCGATCATGAATGTGGCAGTGCCGCGCCCCCAACACTCGTGAATATTGGGGCAGCGGGCTTCTTGACAAACCGTTGCCATGGTGTTTTTAGTAACCGTATTCTTTGTTTGATTAAAGGCGGATAACTTCTCTCCAGTTGGTAAAATTGTGCGAAACCAATCTGGTAGGCGAGGGCGAGTAGTGGCTTGTTTAGGAGGAGAAGGAACAGCCTTTTCTTCCGGCGCCATAACTAGTCGCTTAGCACCCATTAGCCATCTCTCCGAGATTAGCGGCTGGCTTAGAGCACACAAAGGTTGCCTTCAATATAAAACAGTAAAATTTCAATTTAATACTCTCAATTGATAGAGCATGAAACTAACAATATTCACAAATCATATGGCACGGATTGATTAGAGCAACCCCCATACGCACACAATGGCAATACAACTGTCTGGCCGCAGTATCCTAGTCACAGGAGGAGCTCGCCGCATCGGTGCAGCAATCTGTAGAGAGTTTGCAAAGCATGGTGCTAACGTGATAATTCATCGTAGAGCCTCCGCAGATGAAGCAGAAAAATTAGCAGAGGAAATCAATGGTCATGTTGTAGTCGGCGACATAACAACTGAAGAAGATAGAATCGCCATCGTTGCAAATACCCGCGCAATCATTACTGAAGCAGGTCATGATGGCTTATTTTGCATAGTTCATTCAGCCTCAGTTTTTAGCAAGGCAGCATTAGAAGATATCACCAATGAAGAGGCTGATTGGATGTTTGCCGTCAATGCCAAGTCGCCGCTTTTGTTGACCAGAAGTTTGGCCAAGGACCTAAAAGATGCAAAAGGCAGCATTATCAGTATTACAGATACATCATGGGAAAGGCCTTGGGCCAACTATTCTACATATTGCGCCACAAAAGCAGCATTAAGGACATGGACTTTGGCACTGGCTCAGGAATTAGCACCTGATGTCAGAGCAAATTGTGTGGCCCCTGGGGCGATAATTCCGGCCCCGCATGAGGAGCATTTGATAGAGTCGATAGCGGAAGGGATTCCGATGGAGCGGTGGGGAGAGCCGCTAGATATTGCTGAGGCTGTTGTGTTTTTGGCGGCAGCCCCGTATATCACAGGACAAGTTTTGGCTGTTGATGGTGGATGGAGTACTGCGCGCAATCAACCCTAAATTTGGAAACCTGCTACAACATCCCTCAAAACCGTGATACCTTCGACGATTTCACCCTCTGTTGTATCCTCCGAAATGCTAATCCTCAAGGAAGACAAAGCCTCATCCTCAGTCAACCCCAACCTCAACAAACTTGCATCTGGAATCCCTGTCGATGTCGTACAGCCACTACTCGCAGACATATACACTCCCGCAGCAGCCAAATCAATCAACACAGCCTCCGCTGACACCCCTTCCAATGAAACGTTAATGATACCAAGAGCCCTATTCCTTAAGGTATTAATTTTGAAACCAAATGCTTCAACTTGTGAAAGTAAAAACGAATCCAACTCTAAAGGAACCTGTAAGGGTAGAGAAAATCCTTGAAGGAGAACAGCCGGAATATATCCACCTCTTCTTCCATCTTGTTCCCCTCCTCCATGGATGAGTGGATCAATCCTGATTTTTGGATTAAATGCTAATGCTCCAAAACCATCAAACTGCAAGGCCAATAAATCGATGTGTTCCATGTCAAATTTAATCCTCCCCATCGCTGCACAGCCATCAACAATCATTATCGAATTATCTGACTTTTCAATATTGTAGATTTCACCAGTTGTTGAATCAACTGCGGACATACAGGTTATCGACACATCACCCTGTTCATTGAAGCCATTTTTTCTTAACCATTTCACTGTATTCCTTATCGCCAATGATGCTCCTTCTTCAACCTTGATTGCACCTTTGTTTTTTTGTCGAAAAGCAACTCCTTTGATGGCATGATTAACCGCCTCTATTCCTGATGAAGTGAGGATGACTTTGCAGTTTCCACCTAAGTGTGTTGAAATCTGAGTGCAGATTTGCGAATAATCCATCCCCAAATCATGTAGTTTTGATGGAGCAGGGCTAATCGACGTACCATCGAGGTGATTTAACCAGATTCTCCGTTCCATCTCATACCCTCGCAGTAGCCACTGCTGGAAAAGATGCGCCTTTAATCCTGATATAGCAATGCGTGTCTGGACCCCTCATGGTGTGGCGGCAGGCAAGCGACCTTCGCGAAATCCGTGAAGGCGATGATTTACGTTTTGGCACTACTGTTAGTACTCCTGTAGAACTTGAAGTCCATAAGAAAGGAATCGATATCAGGGCTGGGCCACTGAGTCGCCATTGGGAGTCCACAGACATATCTTATGTATTGACTCAAGAGATTCCTAGTGCAAGGCCAAAACAATGGTCACTACACATCGATTCTCGCAATGATGGCCTTATTGAAATTCTTCGTTCCTTTAATGAATTACATATTTTGAAAATGGCTGAAGCGATTGCTGTATCTTGTGATGCGAAGTTAGCAGAACATACTGGTCGAAGAGTGCGAGAAGATGAGCATGGCATGAGTGTAATAACCCAGTTAACGGAAGTTGGGGAGAGATGGGATGAACCTGTTGAACTAGACAGTCTTCGATTTTCATTCAAAAAGGACACAAATGGCTATTCTGTCAAGTTGCCTACTGAGATGGAGGATGGTGCTCTAGCTAATGTCTTATGGTCAAGCCTTGCAGCATTAGTACTTGGATTCATGATTACATTAGCGACTATCCAAACTGCAAACTTATGGGTTGCAGCCTCTTGGAGTCTTGGTTTATTATTGCTTAATCTAATCGCTTGGGCCCGCTTAGAAGGGCCGACTGGTAGTTTGGAGAATAGGCATCGCTTAACTCTGACAAAACATACTATTACAATTGGTGCAAAGTTGTATGGAATTATACCAAAAACCGTTGGACAGTGGCGTGTTACTGACCTTCTTGACCTTGATTGTAATGACAAAGGAGAAGCAACATTCCTACTCAAAGAGCGGCGCGTGAAATTGCGTTTATTGCGCCCTGAAGCGATTTACTTAGTCGCTTCCTTTGGAAGGGCAATGCGTGATTTGGGATTGGCTCCAGAAGCATCTTCAGAAGAAGAGTGACTGCATGAGTTGGCACTGGTGGATATCTCTCAAAAAGTGGAATTGGAAGTAGGAATGATTCACTTGTGGATTGAAGAATGCGGACCTCAATTGCTGCCTACAACCTTGTAGTCATCAGAAAGTGGTGTTGCTCCAGTTTCCATTGAAACTATTTTTCCATTCTTAAATCGCATGAAGGACAATACTGCTTCAGATGTAGAGCCGTTGGAGAAGTGCACCACAGAGTGAGTCACTCCAACTTCATCGTTTTCAAATAGAATTCTGTCATTTTCAGAGGAGACTGCATTACTTCCTGCAAACCCCAATAAGTCTGACTTGCCCATTGTTAAACCACCAACGTGTGGGTTGAAGACAAATTCATCATGAAGGATTTCTGCAAGTGCATCAACATTTCCAGTATCCCATGCTTCATTATATGCTGCTATTATTGACATGTCTCAACTGAGGTTAGACTTATGTTTAAATCCGTCGCATGTTGGAGACAATTACAAATAATCACTAAAACAATTTTTTTGGCATGGATGCTTGATTTCCTGAATATCAAACATTCTTTAGAATGTGCCTAAATTGGGTACGGGGGAGGGATTCGTACCATGTGTAAAACCGTTGTACTGAAAGCACACCCCGTGTGTAGAATAGATGGATTCATCGAGTCATAAATCAGTAAAAGTCAGTGTTATGTTTTGTTATTCGTTTCATAACTTTTACACGCTTGGCGTGTAATACAGTGATGTGAAAGAATCTTGGGAATGGCTGAAAAAACGTCCTAACCTGATGATGATTATTGGGTTGCCGATGATGATTTTTGGAGGCGTGATTATTGGCCCTGGTGCTTGGATTTCAGCTCAGCGACCTATGTCAATCATGTGGCCAATTTTCGGCCAATTTATTTGTTGGCCGGGGTGTGGGTTGTTTATTTATGGGCTAATTCTTTCAGGCAAGAGAGAAGAAAGCGATGCAACAGTTGTTATTGTCAATCCAGGTAAAGATCAATGATTTCATTTTGCTATCCGAAAGGATTGTCAACTGACTGCCTTATCACGGTTCATGGAAATAGCAAAGATGCTCAATACAACCATACTAGCCTGCCTACTGATTTTAACCGGATGTCTCGGACTTTTCGATGATGACGATGTCATTGACGATGCCGAAGGGGGAACCACTACCACAGCGGCTGGAACCGCTCCTGCAGTTCAATTGACACAGGCGTCATTTCCAGAACCGGTACCTGTTTACAACTCAAGTACTGGGGAACTGGTGAGTTATTCCGGACACATTTTCGCAGTGTATTGGGCCATGATGGATGTAGATGGTTCAATCGCCTCTGCAGGCTTCGATATTGACCTTGATGGCACAATCGATGTTTCGGTAACTACTGCCAAAGGGGTAACTAATCTCTCAATTCCTACAAGTCAGTGGGTTTCCACCAGTAGTGTAACTCCATCCAACTCTGCACTGATTACCACAGTCGCGTTTATCGCTACTGATGATGATTCATTATCTACGGTTCAGATGATGACTGTTTCTACCGGAGATTTGTATTTTGGACCAAGCATGTATGTGCTAACCGCAGCAGACCACTCTGATGATGTAGAAGACGATGCAGGTCTAATGACCTTGACCTTCGGAAACGGAGCCGACCTTGACTGGGCACTTGTCCAGATTGAGATCATCAAGGACAGCGTACCAACAACCTGTGACAACCCTGGCTTAGCCGGCGGAAACTGTGGTGCATCGCAACATGGTGGAGCAGATGGAACAAGCTGGGAGAAGGGAGAGACAATCATCCTTTCCAGCACCGGTGGCG
>LWDU01038040.1_pt1 | contig 13131 bp, 10 predicted proteins | sample 727161 | NCBI WGS metagenome assembly LWDU01 (sample SAMN04566230, study PRJNA314399) | hydrothermal vent metagenome | isolation source: deep sea hydrothermal plume seawater | place: Mexico: Gulf of California, Guaymas Basin | collected 2004-07-11 | reverse complement strand
ACGCGCACCGCACGCGCGAGCGAGGCAGCCACGGCATCGACGTCACCGCTCACGAGACCGACAGTGACGCGGATGAGGGGGCGAGCGGTGCGGTCTGAGAGGAAAAAGGGCGACCCCGCCGCCACACCGATGCCGGCCGCAGCGAGATGAAGGAGCGCCGCGCGCTCGTCCGAGACGTCCCAGGAGACGTTGAGGCCGTCACCGGCAACGGCTGAGACTCCGTGGCGGCGCAGTGCGCCGGCCAGCTCCCGCTGACGAGTCCGGTAGCTCTCGCGGGCGCGAACCACAGCCTCGATCGATACGGGGTCTGACAAGAGATCGAAGAGTACGGCCTGGATGGTACGTGAGGTCCATCCCGGCCCCAGCAGCCTGCGCGCCACGACGCGGTCGACGATGCGCGATGGGCCTCCGAGCGCGGCGATGCGCAGATCGGGACCGTGGGATTTCGAGAAGCTGCGTACGTGCACGACCTGCTCTGGCAGCCACCGGGCGAGCGTCACCTCGGGCGCTGCGGCTACGAGCCCGGAATGGTCGTCCTCGATGATGACGACCCGCGCTCCGTTTCGCGAGGCGCGTACCAATCGCGCAAGCTCAGCCGCGCGCTCGGGGCTCGTCGACACACCCGTGGGGTTGTGTGCGCGCGGCTGCAGAAGCACCGCGGTCGGCCTCGTCGCAAGCGCACGCGCGAAGCTACTCGGCGCGATCCCCTCGGCGTCGAGTTCTACGGGGATCGGCTGCGCCCCCAGGTGCTCGATGAGGTCGAAGAAGTACGGGAAGCCGGGGTTTTCGACCACCACGCGGTCTCCGAAGCGCACGACCTGTTCGAGCGCACGACCGACGCCGTCCAGGGCACCGTCGACGACAGTGATCGCCTCCGCATCGCTCGGCCACACCCGGCGGAGCAACGTCTCCAGTTCGGGTAGCACGGGCGACTCGTGGTATCGACCGGTGTGAGCGCGCGGCGACACCCGCGAGAAGGCACGCGCGAGGTCGGGGAGCAGGTCGGCATCCGGAGTCCCTCCCGAGAGGTCGAGCCGCGGCGATCCCGGATGCTGGGCAAGGCCCTGCACGCGCGGCGACATCCACTCCTGCCGTTCCTCGCGCACGAACGATCCTGCCCGCCCACGCGAGACGATCAGCCCGGCCTGCGAGAGCGCCTTCCATGCAGCGCTCACTGTCGCAGGGCTCACACCGAGCCGTCCCGCGACCTCGCGCACGGTCGGCAGTCGCTCACCGGCGGCCAGATCTCCGGCCGTGATCAGGCGGGCAAGCTCTGCCGCGATAGCGCGCGGCGTGGGATCGGTGAAGTGCGCACGATCGATCACCGTGGTCATCGCCCACCCAATCTCGATCACACCAACATTTACGGTCGCGACACGGGACGAAACCGAAGGGAAATGTTCACGCCGAACAATAACAGACACGCCACGGCGCTTCGTGGCCCCTTCGACCGGACGGAGAGTGCACGAGATGACGACGGTGAGAGCGGCCATCACGCAGACGACGTGGACCGGCGACAAGGCATCCATGCTCGACAGGCACGAGCAATTCGCGAGGGATGCCGCCGCCGACGGCGCGCAGGTGGTGTGCTTCCAGGAGCTCTTCTACGGGCCCTACTTCGGCATCACACAGGACAAGAAGTACTACCGCTATGCCGAGCCGGTCGACGGCCCGATCGTGGAGCGCTTCGCCGCGGTAGCGAAGGAGCTCGGCACTGTGATGGTGCTGCCGATCTACGAGGAAGCGCAGACCGGGGTCTACTACAACACGGCGGTTCTCGTGGATGCCGACGGCACCGTGCTGGGGACGTATCGCAAGAACCACATCCCCCACGTCGAGAAGTTCTGGGAGAAGTTCTACTTCCGTCCGGGCAACCTCGGCTACCCCGTCTTCGACTCGGCGGTCGGAAAGGTCGGCATGTACATCTGCTACGACCGCCATTTCCCGGAGGGGTGGCGCGAGCTCGGCCTGAACGGCGCGCACATGGTCTTCAACCCCAATGCGACCAAGCCGGGCCTGTCCAACCGCCTGTGGGAGGTCGAGGGGCCGTGCGCGGCTGTTGCCAACGGCTACTTCGTCCTCCAGCCCAATCGCGTCGGCCGCGAGGACAACGAGTACGGCGACGAGGCTGTCAGCTTCTACGGCACGAGCCAGGTGATCGACCCGCGCGGCAATTTCGTCGGGGCGCTGGGCTCGAGCGAGCACGAGGAGGTCCTCATTCGCGACCTGAACCTCGACATGGTGCAGGAGATGCGCGACGACTGGCAGTTCTACCGCGACCGTCGCCCCGACAGCTACGAAGGGATCTCCGCACCGTGAGCACGACACTGATCACCGGCGGCACCGTCGTCTCCGCCACCGGGCGGGCTCCGGCCGATGTCCTCGTCGACGGCGAGAAGATCGTCGCCGTCCTCGCGCCCGGCTCGGAACTGCTCGGCACGAACCTGGCGGCATCCGTCGACACTGTCGTCGATGCGAGCGCCAAGTACGTCATCCCCGGCGGCATCGACGCCCACACGCACATGCAGCTGCCTTTCGGGGGCACGTTCGCGAGCGACACGTTCGAAACCGGCACGCGACCATCGTCGACTTCGCCGTGCAGACGTACGGCACGAAAGTGCCCGACGGCCTTGCGAAGTGGCACGAGTTGGCAGCGGGAAACTGCGCGATCGACTACGGGTTCCACCAGATCGTCGGCGGCATCGACGACGAATCGCTCGCGTTCTTGCCGACCCTCGTTGACGAAGGCATCACGAGCTACAAGCTGTTCATGGCCTACCCCGGCGTCTTCTACTCGGACGATGCCCAGATCCTGAAAGCGATGCAGGTCGCCGCCGACACGGGGCTGCTCACGATGATGCACGCCGAGAACGGCCCCGTCATCGACGTGCTCGCCCAGCAACTCGTCGATGCCGGCAAGACCTCACCCTTCTTCCACGGCAAGGCCCGCGTTTGGCAGGCCGAAGACGCGCGATCATGCTCTCGAACATCACCGGGGCGCCGTTGTACGTCGTGCACGTCTCGGCGAAACAGGCTGTCGCGCAGCTCGCGGCCGCTCGCGACAACGGATTCAACGTATTCGGCGAGACCTGCCCGCAGTATCTCTACCTGTCGCTGGAAGAGCAGTTGGGCGCCTCGAGCGAGCAGTGGGGCCAGTTCGAGGGCGCCAAGTGGGTGTGCTCGACGCCGCTGCGCTCGCGCGCCGAGGGCCACCAGGACCACATGTGGCAGGCCCTGCGCACCAACGATCTGCAGATGGTCTCCACCGACCACTGCCCGTTCTGCATGAAGGATCAGAAGACCCTGGGCCTGGAGGACTTCCGTAAGATCCCCAACGGCATCNNNNAGGGCGTCGTCACCGGCGAGATCACCCTGGAGCGGTGGGTCGAACTCACGAGCACCACCCCGGCGCGCATGTTCGGCATGTACGGCAAGAAGGGTGTCATCCAGCCCGGGGCGGATGCCGACATCGTCGTCTACGATCCGAACGGTCACACCTCCATCGGCCTCCCGGTCGACGACCTGGGTCATAGCACCGGCAAGTCCCACCACATGAACATGGACCACTCCGCCTGGGAGGGGTTCGAGATCGACGGGCACGTCGACACCGTGATCTCCAAGGGCAAGGTGATCGTCGACGCAGGCCAGTACCTCGGACGCAAGGGCGACGGCAGCTTCGTCAAGCGCGGCCTGAGCCAGTACCTGGTGTGAGGCGATGACGATGGACTTCGGTGTCGTCCTGCAGACGAATCCTCCCGCGTCGCGCGTGATCCAGCTGTCGAAGCTGGCCGAAGCGCACGGTTTCAGCCACGTCTGGACCTTCGACTCCCACCTGCTGTGGGAGGAACCGTACGTGATCTACTCAGCGATCCTCGCCGAGACCCGCAAGGTCGTCGTCGGCCCGTTCGTGACGAACCCCGCGACACGGGACTGGACGGTCACGGCATCCGTGTTCGCGACCTTGAACGAGATGTACGGAAACCGCACGATCTGCGGCATCGGGCGCGGCGACTCGGCGGTGCGGGTCACCAACGGCAAGCCGTCGACGCTGGCCGAACTGCGGGAGTCCATCCACGTGATCCGGGAGCTCGCGAACTCTCGAGCCGTCGAGTACAAGGGATCGACGCTGCAGTTCCCGTGGAGCCAGGGGTCCGAGCTGGACGTCTGGGTCGCAGCGTACGGGCCGCTCGCGCTGAAGCTCACGGGCGAAGTGGCCGACGGATTCATCCTGCAGCTGGCGGACCTCGACATCGCGGCCTGGATGATCAAAACGGTCAAGGATGCCGCAGCGGCAGCCGGCCGCGACCCCGAGTCGATCGACTTCTGCGTCGCGGCCCCCATGTACATCGGCGAGGACTGGGAGCACATGCGCGACCAGTGCCGGTGGTTCGGGGGGATGGTCGGCAATCACGTCGCCGACATCGTCGCGAAGTACGGCACCGACGGCAGCGTGCCGCGTGCTCTCACCGACTACCTCGAGGGGCGCACCGGCTACGACTACAACTCGCACGGCAAGAGCGACAACGACCACGTGGACTTCGTTCCCGACGAGATCGTCGACCGATTCTGCGTCCTCGGCACCGCCGAAGAGCACATCGCCAAGCTCGGGGCGCTACGGGAGCTCGGCGTCACGCAGTTCGCGGGGTACCTGCAGCACGACAACAAGGAGGAGACCCTCCGCGTCTACGGCGAGACCGTGATCCCGGCCCTGCGCGAGAAGGTCACGGCCAAGTCGTGAGGCGTGACGGCGAGTGAAGCGGCTGCAGACATGAGCCGGAGGGCGACGGGACTGGGCTGGGGCATCCTCGGCGTGCTCGCGATCGTGCTGCTCTGGGAGGCCTACAAGTTCCTGGGGCCCGCGGAGGGTGTCGTGATCGGCGCCGTCGAGGGTCAGACGGGCTCGGGGGTCATGATCCTGCCCCGCACCCACGACCGTGCGATGCCGCACGTGTGGGACATGCTCGCGCGACTGTTCGAGCCGACCAGCGGGGGGGAAACCCCGCCGCTGATCGCGACAGTCGCGATCGCGGCCGTCACGACGCTGGGAATCGCCGCCGTCGGGTGGGTGCTCGGCGTCATCGTCGGCGGCGCACTGGCACTCGTGATGCAGCGCTGGCAGCTGCTGGAGTGGGGGCTGCTGCCCTGGATCGTCGTAAGCCAGACGGTCCCGCTCATCGCGTTCGCCCCGGTCATCAACGCGATCGGCAACCAGATCGACCGCGGCGGGACGAGCTGGCCGCAATGGCTGTCGGTCGCCGTCATCGCGTCGTATCTCGCGTTCTTCCCCGTCGCTGTCGGCGCTCTGCGCGGACTCGAAGCCCCCGACCGGATCCACGTCGACCTCATGCGCACCTACGCCGTCGGGTACTGGTCGACGCTGCGCCACCTGCGGCTGCCCGCCGCCGTACCCCACCTGCTGCCCGCGCTGCGCCTGGCGGCAGCGAACGCCGTGCTCGGTGTCGTCGTCGCAGAGGTCTCGATCGGGATGCGCGGCGGAATCGGGCGGATGCTGATCCAACTCGCCGGCCAGGGATCCAGCGATCCGGCCGCCCCGTGGGGACCCATCTTCGGCTCGATCGTGCTGGGTCTGATCGCCGCCGGGTCCGTCGCGCTGATCGGGGTCGGACTCCACCGCTACCGACGAGGAGAGGCCACCGCATGACCCCTCAGACACCGACCGCGCCGACCGCGACCGCCGCCGTGCACGCACGCGACGTGGGCAAGTTCTTCCCGACGAAGGCGGGCGATGTCACGGCGCTGACGGGCGTCGATCTCGAAGTCGCGGCCGGCGAGTTCGTCTCGCTGATCGGGCCCTCGGGATGCGGAAAGTCGACGCTGCTGCGCCTGATCGCCGATCTCGATTCGGCCACGAGCGGGGATCTGCAGATCTTCGGCAAACCCGCGGCGCGCGCCCGGGTCGACCAGGACTACGGCATCGCGTTCCAGCAGGCGGGACTGCTGCCGTGGCGCACTGTGGCCGCGAACATCGCCCTGCCGCTCGAGCTTCACGGCACCGCCAAGCCGGAACGCGCCGCGCGGGTCGCGGAGCTCGCCGAACTCGTGGGGTTGTCGGATTTCACCGAACGCTATCCCGACCAGTTGTCGGGCGGGATGCAACAGCGTGTCGCAATCGCGCGCGCCCTCGCGACCCGTCCGCGCCTGCTGCTGATGGACGAGCCGTTCGGGGCGCTCGATGAGATGACCCGCGAGTACCTGCAGTCCGAGCTGACCCGCATCGCCGCCGAGACCGGCGCCGCGGTGGTGTTCGTGACGCACTCGATCCCCGAGGCGGTGTTCCTGTCTGACCGTGTCGTCGTGATGAGCCCGCGACCGGGCCGCATCACCGAAGTCGTCACGGTGGGACTCGGCGACGCGCGTGACGACGACCTGCGCGAGTCCCCCGCCTATTTCGAGCGGGTCACGGCTGTACGCGAAGCGTTGCACGGCTCGAAGATCGAGAGGGCGAACGAACGATGAGCCTGCGCGAACCCACCGCTCCCGCGCTGCCGTCGTGGGTGCGCACCGCCGCTCCCGTCGGGGTCGGCATCCTCGGGCTCGTGGCCTGGGTGCTGTACGTGGACGTCGCAGCCGCCGCGCCCCGGATGCTGCCGAGTCCGATCGCGATCGCGCAGGAGTTCGTGCTGCGGTGGAACATCATCGCCGAGGGGATGGCCGTCACCGCGACCAACGCCTTCGTGGGGCTCATCGCGGGATCGCTCATCGCCATCGCGCTGGCCGCGCTCGCCGCGGCGATCCGGCCGATCGACGGGATGCTGGCCCCCCTCGTCGCGGCGCTCGCGGTGATTCCGATCGTCGCGATCACGCCGGTGTTGAACACGATGTTCGGGGCGTCCAGCCAGTTCGGGAGGCAGGCGGTTGCAGGTCTTGCCGCGTTCATCCCGGTGTTCGTCAACGTGTTGCGGGGCCTGCGGCAGAGCCGGCCCGTGCACCGCGACCTGTTCCGCGCGTCGGCTGCCACGTCGGCGCAGACTTTCCGACTGCTGACCCTGCCGACGGCCCTGCCCTACCTCATGACGGGTCTGCGGATCGCAAGTTCGCTGGCGGTCATCGCGGCCCTCGTCGCGGAGTACTTCGGCGGGCCCGCTGACGGCATCGGCACCGCGATCGCGACGTACGCCAAGTCGGGGCGGGCCGCGCTCGCCTGGGCCTTCGTCCTCGGCGGAATCATCATCGGCCTCTTCTTCTTCCTGGTCACCTCGCTGCTCGAGCGGCTGGCGACCCGAAGGATGCCGGTCTAACCGGCATCGAGCACCACCCGTACCACCGAGAGAGCACCCCACAGATGAAGGGAACACCGTGAGACACAGCACCAGACGCGGCCTCGTGGCCGCATCCACCCTCACCGTCGCCGCACTCGCACTGGCGGCGTGCGCGGGATCATCCGAACCCGCAACGACCGAAGACAGCGGCGAGTTCGAGCCGCTCACGTCCGTGAGTTTGCAGCTGCAATGGCTGCCGCAAGCACAGTTCGCGGGCTACTACGTCGCCCTCGACCAGGGCTACTTCGCCGAAGAGGGCTTCGACGATGTCGAGATCGTCCCCTCGGGCGGTGACATCGTGCCGCAGGACGCGCTGATCGCCGGCGACGTGGACTTCGCGATCGCCTGGGTCCCGAAGGTGCTCGGCAGCCTCGAGGCGACCGGCGCGGAACTCACCGACATCGCGCAGGTCTACCAGGAATCGGGGACGACCCAGGTGTCGTGGGCCGACTCGGGGATCGAGAGCGTCGCCGACTTCGAGGGCAAGCGGATCGGCTCGTGGGGCTTCGGCAACGAGTGGGAGATCTTCGCGGCGATGGCCGCCGAGGACCTCGACTCCACGACGGTGTCGATCACGACGCAGGACTTCAGCATGAACGCGCTGCTGGACGGAGACGTCGACGCCGCCCAAGCGATGACCTACAACGAACTCGCGCAGGTGCTCGAGACCGTCAACCCCGAGACCGGTGAGCTCTACACTCTCGAGGACCTCAACGTCATTTCGTACGAAGAGACCGAGGGCGCGATGTTGCAGGACGCGATCTGGGCCGACACCGAGCGCCTGGCCTCCGACCCGGCATACGCCGATGCGGCAGTGCGGTTCCTGAAGGCCATCGCCAAGGGCTGGATCTACGCCCGCGACAATCCCGTCGAGGCAGCTGCCATCACCTACGACTACGCGATCAACGCCGAAGCTGCCTTCCCGGTGGGACCCGTGCACCAGGAGTGGATGATGAACGAGGTCAACAAGCTCATCTGGAACGGTTCGGAGTTCGGCGTGATGGACCCGGCAGCCTGGGACAAGACTGTCGCCGGGGCCCTGTCGGCTGTCAACCAGGACGGACTGAACCTCATCACGGCCGAGCCGCCGGCGTCGGCGTACTCGAACGAGTACATCGAGCAGGCGCTCGCGGAACTCGTCGAGGAGGGCTACGACGTCTCGGCGACGTACACCCCGATCGAGGTCACCCTCACCGAGGGCGGCCAGATCGCCGGCCGACCCGGCATCACCCCCCCCACGAAGCAGGGCTCATGACCACCGACAGCGAAGCATTTGATCTCGATCGTGCGCACGTGTTCCACTCGTGGTCGGCGCAGGCGGCGCTGTCACCGCTCGTGTTCGCGGGCGGCTCCGGCACCGAGCTCTGGGACGAGTCGGGTAAGCGATACCTCGACTTCTCGAGCCAGCTCGTGAATGTGAACATCGGACACCAGCATCCGGCGGTCACGTCGGCGATCGCGGCACAGGCCGATGTGCTGACGACCATCGCGCCGACCGCTGCGAACCTGGCGCGCGGTCGTGCCGCGCAGCGCATCGTGGCGCACGCACCGGATGGCTTCGAGAAGGTCTTCTTCACCAACGGTGGGGCCGACGCGAACGAGAACGCGATCCGAATGGCACGCCTGGTCACGGGACGCGACAAAGTGCTCTCGACGTACCGCTCGTATCACGGCAATACCGGGGCGGCGATCGTGTCGACCGGCGACTGGCGACGGATGCCGAACGAGTTCGCTCGCGGCCACGTGCACTTCTTCGGCCCATACCTGTACCGCAGCGAGTTCTGGGCCGACAGCGTCGAGCAGGAGTGCGAACGCGCCCTCCACCATCTCCGGCGCGTGATCGAAGCCGAGGGTCCGTCGACGATCGCGGCGATCCTGCTCGAGTCGATCCCCGGAACCGCAGGGGTCCTCCTGCCCCCGCCCGGTTATCTCGCGGGGGTGCGGGAACTGGCCGACGAGTTCGACATCCTGCTGATCCTCGACGAGGTGATGGCCGGGTTCGGGCGAACGGGTCGCTGGTTCGCCTTCGAGGGCCACGAAGTCGTGCCCGATCTGATCACCTTCGCGAAGGGCGTCAACTCTGGCTACGTCCCGATCGGCGGCGTACTGATCAGCGCCCCCATCGCTCACGCGTTCGACGATCGCGTGTTTCCCGGTGGCCTCACCTACAGCGGCCACCCGTTGGCGGCCGCGTCGATCGTCGCCACGATCGACGCCATGGAATCGGAGGGCATCGTCGAGAACGCGCGGCGCATCGGCTCGGACGTGCTCGCCCCCGCGCTCACCGACCTCGCCGAACGCCATCCCGTGGTCGGGGAAGTGCGCGGCGAGGGTGTGTTCTGGGCCCTCGAGCCCGCGACCCGCTGCGCGCGGGCGAGATCGCGCGGGCGAAGTCCGAGATGCTCGCCCGCGGCCTGCTCCCATTCACCGTCGACAACCGCATCCATGTCGTGCCGCCGTGCACCGTCAGCGCTGACGAGGTCGCGCGCGCCGTCGAGATCTACGACGACGTGCTCGCCCTGTTGGATGCCGCTCTCTGACCCCCTCCGGCGCGGCCGAGACCGCCCGCCTCACGAAAGGCACTCCGATGTCCGATCTTCCCGTCCTCGATCACTGGGTCGGCGGCGCCGCCTGGCCCGGCACCTCGACCCGTACGGCGCCGGTGTACGACCCGGCGCGCGGCGAAGCGCAGCGCGAGGTGCGCCTGGCCGGAGCCGACGACGTCGCCGCCGCCGTCGCGTCCGCGACCGCCGCGGCACCCGCCTGGCGTGACGCGAGCTTCGCCAAGCGGCAGGGCGTCATGTTCGCCTTTCGCGAGATCCTGAACGCCCGCAAGGAGGAGCTGGCCCGCATCCTCACGTCGGAGCACGGCAAGGTGCTCGCCGACGCTCACGGCGAGATCGCCCGGGGCCTGGAGGTCGTCGAGTTCGCCTGCGCCGCACCGCACCTGCTCAAGGGTGAGTACTCCGAGAGCGTGTCGACGGGCGTCGATGTGTACACTCTGCGCCAACCCCTCGGGGTGGTCGGTGTGATCAGTCCCTTCAACTTCCCCGCCATGGTTCCCTTGTGGTTCGTGCCGATCGCCCTGGCCGCCGGCAACGCGGTCGTCCTCAAGCCCAGCGAGAAGGACCCCTCGGCGGCGAACTGGATCGCAGAGCGCTACGCCGAGGCGGGGCTGCCGGCGGGAGTGCTCTCGGTCGTGCACGGCGACAAGGAGGCCGTCGACGCGATCCTCGAGCACCCCGACATCGCGTCGGTGTCGTTCGTCGGCTCGACCCCCATCGCGAAGTACATCTACGAGACCGCGAGCGCGCACGGCAAGCGCGTGCAGGCTCTGGGCGGAGCGAAGAACCACATGCTGGTGCTGCCGGATGCCGACCTCGACCTCGCGGCCGACTCGGCGGTCAATGCCGGTTTCGGTTCGGCGGGCGAGCGGTGCATGGCGGTGTCCGTCGTGCTCGCGGTCGACTCGATCGCGGACACCCTCGTCGACAAGATCGCCGAACGCATGGCGACGCTGCGCACCGGTGACGGTCTGCGCGGGTGCGACATGGGCCCGCTCATCACGGCGGCGCACCGCGACAAGGTGGCCTCGTACATCGGGGTCGCCCGCGACGACGGTGCGACGGTCGTGGTCGACGGCGCGGGTGTCGAGGTCGACGGCGAACCCGGGGGCTTCTGGCTCGGTCCCACCCTGCTCGACGCCGTGCCGACCTCGTCTGCCGCGTATCGCGACGAGATCTTCGGGCCGGTCCTGTCGGTCGTGCGCGTCGGCGCGTACGACGAGGCGATCGAGATCATCAACGCGAGCCCGTACGGCAACGGCACCGCGATCTTCACGAACGACGGCGGCGCAGCGCGACGGTTCCAACGCGAGGTGAGCGTCGGAATGGTCGGCATCAACGTGCCCATCCCGGTGCCGGTCGCGTACCACTCGTTCGGCGGATGGAAGGCGTCGCTGTTCGGCGACGCGAAGGCGTACGGACCGCAGGCCTTCTCGTTCTTCACGCGAGAGAAGGCTGTCACGTCTCGCTGGCTCGACCCCTCGCACGGCGGCGTCAACCTGGGGTTCCCGCAGAACACGTGACCCGCAGCTGCCGCGCGTCAGGTGCGGGCAGCGGGCGCGACCGGCCTGTTCTCGTAGAACGTCTGGAGCACGACGGTCGTTCGCGTGCTCACATTGGCTGCCGCGCGAACCTCTCGCAACAGCGACTCGAGGTGCCGCGGAGTGGCGACCCGCACCAGCAGGAGGTAGCTCGCCGCTCCCGCAACCGAATGGCACGCCTCGATCTCCTCGAGGTGGGCGAGCAGCTCGGGGGCCGTGTCGGGCTGAGCCGGGTCGAGCGGGGTGATCTCGACGAACGCGGCGAGGGGCTTCCCGACCGCCTCGGGATCAACGACGACCCGGTAGCCCGTGATGATCCCGCGGCTCTCCAGTCGGCGCACCCGCGCTTGCACCGCCGACACCGACAGACCGACTGCCGCTGACAGGTCGGCGAGAGTCGCACGCGCATCCACCGATAGCGCGCGCAGGATGCGGGCATCGGTGTCGTCATCGAGCCGAGGGAGCAGCGTTTCCGGAACCATGCGAACGAGCCTATCGACCGCAACGGCCGAAAGCCGGAAATATTCCTGCCCAAACGCATTAGGAACGGAGAAAATCTAGACTCGCGACGACCCTACGTTCGGAGGCCTCATGTCGACCCTGTCGTCCCCCGCACCCCTCACTCCCCTCGCGCCCGCCGAGATCGCCGCCTCGGTCGAGGTGTCCGCGGCCTGGCTTGCGTTGAAGTCCGCAGCCGAGGCGCTGCACCCGCTGCAGGCTGCCGACGGCTCGATTCCGGATGCCGCGCATCACGCCGCCGCCCGCGAGCACGTCGGGGCGATCATGCGCGCCGTCGAGGAGCTGGCACCCGCATTCCCGCACGATAGCGACTACCTCAACGCCCTTCCCGGACTTCCTCGACTCGCTCGTGGAGTTCCAACCGCAGCGGCAGCGTGTCGACGGCATCCGTCACCTCGTCGTCTTCCCGATGTACACGCAGAACGGGTCGAGGCAGCGCCACGTCGAAGCCGTGCTGGTCGAGGCCATCTGGCCAGAATTCGTCGCCGAGCTCGAGAGCACCGACTACGGCAATGCCCTCTTCGTCTCGCTGCGCCTGATCGATTTCACGTCGGGCTACGACACGAACTCTGCTGTGCTCTTTCCCGAGACCGTGGCGATGCGCGAGATCCCGACCTTCACGTGGGGAGGGATCTTCCAGGACCGCGAGGCTGCCCGCTACCGCCGGGTCGTCCGCGCGGCGGCCGAGATCACGAAGCTCGACCTTCCCGCCGACGCGGCTCGAATGCTGGATGACGCCGCCCTCGCCGAGCGCACGTTCGTGATGTGGGACCTCATCCACGACCGCACCCACATGCGGGGCGATCTGCCGTTCGACCCGTTCATGATCAAACAGCGGATGCCGTACTTCCTGTACGCCCTCGAGGAACTGCGCTGCGATCTGACCGCCTTCCGCGAGAGCGTGCGGATCCACGAGCGGCTGCAGGCTCGGCTCGAGGGCGGAGAGCCGCTGAGCGGGACCGAGGAGGAAACACTCGAACACGCGCGACTGGTCCAGTACGCCGTCGTGTTCGACCGCATCTTCCGCTTCGCGATCACGGGCTCCCGGGTGCGCAATTACGACGGGCTGGGCGGGCAGTTGCTGTTCGCCTGGCTGCATCAGCGCGGCGTGCTCCACTGGACCGATACCGCCCTGTCGATCGACTGGGACGCCGTCCCTGCCGCCGTCGTTGCGCTCGCCGACAGCATCGACGAGTTGTACTGGGCATCGATCGACCGCCCCAAGCC
>LWDU01000296.1_pt1 | contig 13132 bp, 25 predicted proteins | sample 727161 | NCBI WGS metagenome assembly LWDU01 (sample SAMN04566230, study PRJNA314399) | hydrothermal vent metagenome | isolation source: deep sea hydrothermal plume seawater | place: Mexico: Gulf of California, Guaymas Basin | collected 2004-07-11 | reverse complement strand
GATGGTAAGTTAACTAAAGCAGAAGTTGATCGCCGTGAACGTATAATGAACATCGAACTTAAAGAAGAGAAACTTGACTCACAAAAGAAAATGGCATGGCTCTCTATGTTTGGTATGATTGCCTTTACAGGTGTACTGTTTACACCATTAGTATCAGTAGAACGTGTTGATGCTCTTGGTGATCTTCTTGGTCTATTCTACATGGGTCAGGCATCTGTAGTAGGGGCTTATATGGGGTTCACTGCATACATGAATCGATAGGCATAAAAAAGGGGTCAATTAAGACCCCTTTCTATGTAATACTAAAGATGAACTTTAGATATACATAACTAACCCTCTTGGGCTAACTTAGCAAAGTATGATAAAGTATCATCAGTATTACTTGATGCCGCGGCAGGTGCAGCAGCTACTTCAGGTGTTGACGTAGATGGTGCAACTTCATCCAACTCAACTGACTCTGCTGTATTTCTGGGAACTGTAGTTCCTAATACACGTGCCAATTTAGTCTTCAACTCATCATAAGTCTTATACTGTGATTCACCATTAAACTCTTCAAGTGAATATAACGAATTATAAACACCTTCAAGTTTAGTATCATCACCACCTAAGAATTCAGATACATCTCCGAACTCAGAACGATCATAGTTGCGATAACCTTCAACTTTACGAATCTTCAATTTAAAGTCCGCACCACCCCAAAAATCAAATGGGTTTAATGGTGTTTCATCTTCAAACTCAGGTTGCATTGCTTCTGTGAGCTTGTCAAAGATCTTCTTACCATACACATACATGAAAGTCTTACCATCATTAGCAGGATTTGCTGGATCCGATACAATATAGATATTAGACACATAATGCAGGCGACGCTTGCGTGTACGAACTAACTCTTTATCAGAATCAAGACCAGAGTTCCATAGAACTGTATTCATCTCTGATAAAGGATCTTGCTTACCGATAGATGTAAGAGAACGCTCAATGTACCACATCCCACCAGGTCCTTGGAATCCATGATCCCAGTAACGTACCCAAGGAACATCTTCACCTTCGGCAGCTGGAAGGAAACGAAATACTGCATAACCATTACCTGACTTATCGACAGTAGGTTTCCAGTACTTATCGGCATCCTTATCCCAATCATTATTTTTATTACCTGATACAGACTCTGCAGCCTTTACCATAGCATCAATTTGGGTCTTTCTGTTCTTTTTCATTGCTGAAAATGACATATACTTCTCCTTTCGTATTTAAATTATATTACAATGTGTAGTCAAATTTTAATGAAGATAAGACGAACTTCAATTCTTATACTATGTATTATACACTATTTTGGGATAAATGTCAAGTGTTTATTACAAGATTTTCCATATGAAAGGTACCACCTCCGCCTTTCTTTTCAGGAAACTTAATATGGGCTAGCTCTACTGATATAATATCATGTATAATACCTTTGTCTGTAATCTTGAATTGATGTTCATCATACTTGACATGAACTTTAGTACCTATACCAACTCCCCATTTATTAAAGAATTCACGCAATATCTCTATACGTTCTTTCTCTCTTTCTATCTTGTCTTTATCCATTCTTAATATATTCATAGTTTACTCGAATGTGTTTAAAACCACATCTTTATATTTAGTAATATCAGGAATTGGTAAAAGGTCTGAGTATCGTTTTACTCTATGAGCTAATGACTTATATACAGTATAGTCCTCATATTCTTTTTCTGACCTTTCAACAAACCCTGTAAGTTTATTTAAAATAACAATAGACTCAAGTGCAGGTGATGATTCCTTTAAGATAAGAGGTATAGTAATCTTCTTACCATATTTAGATTTTCTATAGTGTGTATCATCATCTTTATGAAAGTCATATTGTAACCAAGCATCTAACCTAACATCAATTTCAGACAATCTAAACATATCCTCTTTGAATGTATATAGTAAGGACTCATGAACCTTATTATGTTTATCATAGTTCTGTGATGTCATATCCCCAACCCAATTAACACCTTCTAAGAAGTTATAGGTATAGAACTCCTTAATCGCTTTAGGATGATGCTTAATAGGATAGTTATACTTGAACTTATCCTTACGATTAAAGAATGCTTTAGGTGTAACAGAGGTTTTATAGTTATATCTAACTGCATTATACTTATTCCCACAGTCAAAATGTAACTTTAGTGCTTGATACATCCTAAAGGAATTGTATACCTCCTCTGATGAAAATGATCTCATATCGGTAACTTATTACCCGTTGATTGAATTAATTTAAGATTAGATGCGTAAGCCTCTAGTTTATACTTTAAGGGTTTAGACATATACTTAGATGCGTCAGAGGGATCAATATTATTGTCTTCACATATCATTAGAATAGCATCCATTAGATCCCCTCCATTCGTAACAACCAGCTTCTCTACTAGTTGTGTGAACCTCTTTTGATTGATCTGTTTTGATTTAAGTTCTGCTTCAATTTCAATAGTCATTATTAATATACCTTTAAGATAATAGTAGAATCATTTAGTCTACCTGATCCATTGGTTAATACAGTTTTCGCCATAGATTTGAACTTCTTAATCCATTGCCCTTTTCGTGATTTCGAAATAGCACTTAATTGATCTGCAGGTTTCCTTAATCGTCTTTGCTCAGTAGAATCAAATCCTTTTAATGACGTACCTTTTACAGTCATACCTCCATCTGATGTATAATAACTCAGCATCTTAGTTGCCGTATTATACAACCAAACCTCTTTAGCCCCAACTAATTTCTCAGGATCTACGGATTTAAGTTTAAGTTCAGGAAAGGCTTTAGCATACTTCACTTTCTCTACAACTTTAGAGGCAGGTACTATTTTCTTCTTACGAGTAGGTGTTACAGCTACTCTATACTTCTCTAGCGAATCGATCATTACATCAAAGAACTTAATAACCTTGTTCTTCTGTGGAGTAGTGTATGTTGAGTAGCCTTCTTTCATGATAGGCACAGTTTTGGATAGAACATACTCATTACGAACAGAAGATGCCCATCCGACAAGTCCCTGAATATAAGATGCCTTAACACCTGAATCCGCAAGATACTTTTCTGTATTGAACTTCATTTTATAATCTGATTCAATGAAGTTCTCAAAGGCGTTATCTAATCCAGTAACATATTCATTAAGTTTAATAGCTGTACGTTCTTGAATTGTTATAACTTTAGTAGTAGTGACAGGTACAACAACTTTAGTATCTAATCGTTTTATCCAATTATCCATCCAGTCTTTAAGTTTATCATCACCAAGGCCTCTAGTAATCAAACGAGCAATAGCACCTGCAGTTTGTTGTGATACTCTTGATGTTAATACCTTATCAGATTTAACCTCTTTAAGATAATTATTTAGGTATTTAACAACAGTCTTAGAATCAGACATAGTGTTATACCAATTCAATGCACCAATCAACTCTGCTTGTGAATACTCTGCTCCTAATTCAGGTTCAATCGAATCAGATGCCCATTTAGCTCTTACTTTCGTTTTACTCATAATATATATTCCTCAATAAAAATGGCTCCCTGTCGTGGGCTCGAACCACGGACATCTTGATTAACAGTCAAACGCTCTACCAACTGAGCTAACAGGGATTATTTAATTTATACATACATTATACTATATATTACCTTAAATTACAAGTGCTGCATTCCATTTGTATCCTTTTTTTCTATAACACCATTCTTAACCAGATAGTCTAAAAGAATAAATCTTACTGCTTTACTTTTAGTAATACCTAAATTACTAGCTACTGTAACCAATCCAGTATCTACTCCTTCAGTTAGTAAAACATTTATTGCACGTCTTTTGCTTTCCACTATCTCTCTCCCAATTATTTAATTTATACATACATTATACTATATATTACATCAGAAGTCAAGGAGTTTTTCAATTTCTTTTCCGTCAGAATAACGAAGTGCTTTAAACTTAGTAACATTCTCTGATTTAAAGCTCCTCCAACCTTCAGCCTTGATATCCCATACAGATACAACGGTATTGGTTTTATTCTCTTTACCCGTGCCCTTAGGACGGTTACCTTCAGGAATCGCTCCAAGGTCTGTAGTACAGGTCATAACACGTTCATCACCATTAATCTTAGTAAATGTAACTTCACATAGACCTTGTGACAATTCATACTTCATTGATTCACGGTGAGTTCTTAATGCGATTGCTTCCATTTTATTCTCCTCTCTATCTAGATTATTAATATCAATCTCAACTGTTTCACCACCCATACGAGAGTTGGCAATTGCGGCCAACTCAATATCTTCTTCCATTTTAGTGACCTCCAGGTGATATCATATATTCGGGGTATTCATCATCAGCATTAGCATAGAACATATACTGCATAGAATCATACCGAAGAGTACCATACTTCTTAATAAAATCTTTTTTAGATAGATCAATGAAATTCTGACCCATCACTTCCTCTCTTGTCGCGACACGAACTTTATTCATTTTTGCCCTCCTCATAGGCATCCATAATAGATACTTCTTCAGTTAGTTCATTATGATCATCACGACCATCAAATGATAGATCATAATCAGCATTAAAATCTGCATAGGCGGATAGATTATCAATATCCTTCTCAGTCATCTCATGCTTTTGTTTACGTTTAAGTGCTGCACCAGCTTTGATCGCCTTATTCTTTAAGTTCTTTTTCATGGCATTCTTTTCAGCAATTTCTTTAATAATATTATAACGTTCATCGATCGGTTTCATATTAGGCATCCTCTAAGATTTCTAAGTTTCCAAAATGATATATAGATGTATTACCATTATTTAATTTCACTTTAACTAAGTAATCATCTTCTTCTAGTATAACACCTTTCACATCATAATTCAAGTCTGATTTCGGTGTAATACGAATTAATGCACCAACATTTCCATTACCTTCAATAGCAAGTTGATTATCTTCTTCTTCAGATTCTTCATCTTCAATAAGGCACTCCATGGTAAGTGACTTACCTGTAAAAGTAACTATCAACTGCATTAAAAAAATAACCATTTTATGAAGTGATATAATATACCATAACTGTATTTTATACATTACCGTCCAAAACAATGAGGACATACACATCTCCTATTAATTAAGTATAACTTATTATAACAAACCCTGACCTCATTGTCAAGGTTTATTTTCATTTATTTACAAAGGATTTTGAGTAAAACCTGATTCAACATTAGAAACAATTTCAGGTGTTTCTACTGGATTAGCAGTGGCATCAAACTTAGTGTATAACTCTTTAAACGTATTTTTAGTATCCTCATCAAAACGAGAGATAGCTAAATCAATTGACTTCATACGATCTTCAAAGATTGAATAAGTCTGAACAATATGACCTAGACGCCTAGTTGAAATAACATCATCAACACCATCATCATAAAAAGTCTTACGGATACCGTCTGCCCATGACACTAACAACTTAGCAAACTCCTCATCAACCTTACCATATGCTTTCATGTGGTTCATTAAGATCTTTTCTTCAGTAACAACAGGAGCAAATGGTTGTTCAATGGTGATGGTAAAACGTTCTAAGAATGCTTCATCAATGATAGTAGCTGCAGAGAACTTACCAGACTCAGAACCTTGACCTTTTGTATTCGCAGTAGCAATAACGTTAAAACCAGGTTTAGGTTCAATCAACTCACCAGTCTTTTTAATAACGATTGGTTTACCTTCTAGAACACCTTGAAGAGCCATAATCTTATTAGAACCACGATCAATCTCATCAATCAACAAGATTGCACCAAGTTCCATTGCCTTAACAACAGGACCTTTCTCAAATACGGTATCACCATCAACAAGACGGAAACCACCAATTAAATCATCCTGATCAGTTTCAGGTGAGATCTGAACACGAATGAACTCACGCTTTGCAGCAGCAGCTGCCTGTTCGACCATCATAGTCTTACCGTTACCTGATAGACCAGTAATAAAGATAGGATAGAAGAAGCCTGACTTGATGATTTTCAATACATCTTTATACGCTCCCCACTTAACAAAGTTCTTATCAACTTGAGGTACATAGGATGGAACAAACTCATTAACAATAACAGTCTTACGGACTTCTTTAACCAAAGTTTTTTCAACTGGTTTTAGGGTGCTTTTGTTTAAGGGTAATGGAATTATAACTCCTGTAATGTCGTATGTACCACGATCAACACTAGCTAGCATCTTATACATGGCCCCTGATAAAGCAGATCCTGTGACTACTGTAGACGCTTCATTCAGCTCTTTACGCGAATAAACAGTCTTCTCTGGGTTATTCGATAACAAATAGTCAACAACTTTTTCAATCTTTCTCATTATGTATGTACCTCTTCAATTAACTTATAACTTATTATATCAAATATTGACATCCTTGTCAACACTTATTTCATTTATTTTTTAAAAACATATGGTTTGTCCCATGCACCAACACTCATGTTAATATAGAAAGCGGTGTAGAAATAGTCGGTTTGGATGTCAGACTTGTCAAACCACTCTTCACCACCCTCTGCTTTAGCAGGAGCCGTCTTAATGATTTGAAGCATTTTCTTAAACACTTTAGCGACTGGAGCAGACCAGTTGTCATCTAACCAATATTGGTTGATGCCTTCATAAGATTCATTTGGATCACGGAACTCTTTTTGAAGATCTAGATCAGATGATAATAGATTGACAGACACACAATGCTGTCCTTTACGAACAGAGAATTTATATTTCGGGAACTGCTTTTTAAGTTCTTTACGGATTTCTTTAACTTCTAACGCGGATATATAAGCCATGATTTTATCTCTCTTTAATAATGAATGGTTTCTCTCAAGTACATATGTATTATCTCATATATAGGTTACAAAGTCAAGAACTATTTTCATTTATTTTCAATTAAATATAGATTTCTTCTGCTTCTGAACGGTAAGCATTCTCTAATGCGATCACTTCAAGTGCCATATCTTCAACAGCAAGGCAGAACGCATCTGGTCGTCTTTGATATAGTTTCTGACGAACTAGCTCATTATATGCAGCTGATAGATCAGCAACTGGAATAGGGAATTTCGATTTACGTGCTCTGTTACGTTTGATGACTAGTAAAATAAGGTCTTTTTTCATATACATAATATTTTCTCTCTCTAATAATTTAATAATTTCTCAATTTCAGACTATATTATCTCATATCTTGACCTAGATGTCAAGAACTATTTTCATTTATTTCTTAGTTTTCTCAATGTACGCTGTAAAGTAACATAGATAGCGGAATTAGAAAGATTATAATCTCTAGCAACCTGACTTAGAGATTCCTCTTCAAGAATAATCTTTTTGAAAACATTCTTATATCTAGCATTGAACCGAATCGCATCAGGATTGGTTTCAACTTGATTAAGCATACTGTCAAGATCACGATCAAATTCAAACATTTCAATATCTGTTCTTGTGGACGTATCAACAGTATATGATGAATCAAACACTTCATTCATAATTGGTTCTGGAAACTCTTTATCTAAGTTCTTTAATACTTTGTTCCAATCTTTTGAATTCTTTCTCATAATGGTTCCTTTCCTTCTCAATTAACTAACTTACACATACATTATAACAAATTACTACCTAGATGTCAACACTTATTTTCATTTATTTTGCATTTATTTACATATTTTTCTGCTTCTTCAATAGTCTCAAAGAATCTCCCACCAGTCTCTTTACCATCAGTGACTTCTATAACTAAAACATCACTATTGCCATGCCCAACAGGGCAAATAATGTGATTTTCTTTGTCGGAAGTTTCGATAATAAAGGTTTTCATTTTAAATTAGTTTTACCATCAACAATCTTAACTGTATTTTCTTGTATAAAGGTATACTTTTCATCCCAGAGATACCCACATTTCTTATAATCGTTCCATGACATACACTTAATTTTGCCGTTAAGCTTACCGTTTTCATCCATTAATGGTATATTAATCATTCCAGATTCTGGTATCATTTTATCTTAACCTCGGCATCTGTTTCGATCCACACTTTAGCACCACAAGGTAAAGGTTTATCAGGACTGTATATCACTTTAGAAGGACCTAATATCTCAACCTCGTGCGCATAGTCGTTCGATTTATATGTTTTAACAGTAATGACCGGCTCACACTCACCGGTCTTAGCATTACGTTTAATTATATGTTGATTTACATGAATCTTCTTTTTCATAACTCAAACCAATAGTAAATACTTAAAAAATCAATCAATAGAAACCCAAAAGCTTGCACCCAAAGAGCTGTTTCATGTTCCTTAACAAAGATCCATATTAACGTTATATGCCCAATCATAAATGCAACAAATCCCCATTTAGACTCAGGTATATGGAGGGCGATTAGAACACCACCCCCCACTAAAAGAAATGTGGATAACCATTTCAAACCTTTCATAATTAAGCCACCAATTTAGCAAATTCTTGAGCAATTAACTTGTTCATTTTCTTGTTCTTTTGGAACTTCTTAAACTCACGCTTGATCACATTCATACGCTTACGATCAGTAGCATTAGAGCTGATTCTAGAATCATGATCGGCTGAAGACACAAAGTCATCATCAGATGCTTGAAGTCTTTTGTCATGAACAGTAATGAATGAATCATAACCCCCATAGTTAGTATATACTGCATAACCATTAGCATTAACTTGATTTCTACGGTCTGTTAGGAAGAAACCGATCACATTGTATTTTTTAGACAATGTACCTAACAATTTCTTCTTAGCTTGGATTCTTCTTTGATCTGAATAAACATAGCGGTTAGGTTGATCAGTCAATTCAATCTTACCTTGTCCTTCGATATCCCAAATGATTGAATCAGCCCAGTTATTAAGATCTTTTGCTAATCTCATATCCTGTGCATCACCATCAGTTAAGAATACAACATTCATTTTCTGAGTGTGGTTTCTTTTAACGAAATCATCAGCCATAATGTGTGCTAAAGAGATTGTTTCATTTAATGGTGTTCCGCCTAACTGAAACGCGGGTTCGATGAATGGATGACGCTTCTCACCACACCAACCAGAGAACATAGCTCTTTCAAACATTGTATGCATTTTAGATTTAGACCATTTAGAATCAGCAATCTTAACTAACTTAACTGCCCAATCTTTATAATCATAGTTATTAGAATCACCTACATAAGAGTCATGATCATATATTTTACGATACTTGATACCGTTGGTGGTGAATCCATATAACTCAAAAGGGATACCAACACGCTTAGCAAACATAGAAAGGATCACTGATTGCTTTAAAGTTTCATATAGTCTGTGACTCATTGAACTCGAATAGTCAATATACATCAACAAGCCGTGATTCTTAGCATCAGGAACAGACATAACAGACTTAAAGATATGATCATCTAACTTGTATTGCCATAGCTTATTAACATCAATAGAGCCGCTTGTAGACTCTCGGATTTTCTTTGATGCTATTGCTGACTTTCTTAGTTCAAACTGCTGAACCATAGCATTAACAGCAGGTTTGACATCTTTAATAAATGAAGAATACTCTAAGGAGAAACGCTCTTTTGTATCATTATAATCATTCCAAGTTGAATACTTCTCTTTAGCTATCTCAGTAGATCTTACAAGATCTGCTTCAGAATATATAAACTCATTATATAATTGATCCTTGGTCACTTTGATATGCGTTGTGGTTTCATCATTATGAATCATTCGCGATTCATTTGCACGCATTGAACGGTCTGTATCAGATGAATAATCAGTTTCATCTTCATCTTCTTCATCTTCTACATCACCAGAAGAACCTTTTGTTTCTGTATTAGTTTCATCTTCTGAATCTTCTTCTTCAGAAGACACTGATGTTTGATCTTCATTTGATTGTTGAGCTTGTTCTTCTGGGTCTTGTTGATCATCACCAGATGCTTTTTCTTCAACTTGTTGCTCTTGTTCTTCTTTCTGTTGTTCTTTAATGAATGCCATTACTTCTCTAGAAACAGCAATAGTATCGTCAAAAGTTTGTGCTGCATTGACCTTTTCAGTCATTAATGTTTCTTCTAATGAGAAATCAATATCAACTAAAGTATTCAGTTTAGATTTAAGGTTCAATCTATCTAGATACTTTAGTTTGTTCAGATCCTTATCTTTAACAGAGAAGAAATCATCATCCATTAATCTTTTATAACCTTTAAGGAAGTCATTAACAAGACCTGGATAGAACTCGCGAACTTTACGTTCAATACGAACATCCTCTACAATGTTAATGATATCGAAAGGGATATCTGCTATATCGGCTTTTGTTTTCTCATGGGAGAAGAAATCAGGTGTATAAAGTGCATGACCAATCTCATGCCCAATGAACAGAGTAGCAGCTTCATCGAATTCTTCTTTGAGGAGTGGAAGTCTAACAACACGATTCTTAGGATCAAAAGAAGCTGTCTTGAAGTTTCCTTCAATCACTTCTAAATCCTCACGTGCCATTAACTTGGAGAGTAGTGCCTTATTCATCATATATGTACCTCTTTTCTCAATTTATAACTTATTATAACAAATATTGACCTTGAAGTCAAGAACTAATTTAATTATTTTTCACGTGGATCAAATGATACTAACATCACTTCTTTTGAAGTAGTTTTCAGTTGAGTGTCCCAACGGATTTCAAAGACATTAGACACTTTAGATTTCTGATCCAAATTAAATAGAGCAGGATTTGAGTGCTTAACGATCAAATATTTCTCTCTAGATTTAACTGTTGTCTTCTGAGTCATAAAGTCATTCATCTTTAAGTTTAACTTCTTAGTCCACGTGAAGTTGAGAACAGGTGTATTCTGGATTTGACGGTCATATAATGTTATATCAGCGTCAGACTTAGATTTAGTAGCTACGAAGTATGATGATTTTCTAGACTCAGTATTTAATGGAAGAACTAACTTGTAATATTTTGAATTCCGAAGTTCTCTGGTAGCAACTGCGTTAAGATTAGCACCTAAATCTTTCCTCGAAGGTGCATATCTTCGTTCTTGTTTAGTTAGTCTAGTAGGTACTGTAGTGATTGTATTAGACAAAAGAAATAGTGCAATTGCGTCATTACGTTCTTGCTGATCTTGTATCTTTTCTGCTTTAGTCATGGTTTATCTCTCATAATATAGTTACGGAATTTGTGGACCCTTTATCTCTGACCACATATATAGTATATCAAATTCTGACCTAGATGTCAACACTTTATTTCATTTTTATTGGATTATTTTTATATGATTGAGCGGAGACACGATCCCACTCAGAAGGTGAAACATCATTTAAAGTACGCTTTACAGGCTCTGTAGTGAGCTTTACAGGACTTTTTACAGGAAACAGTGCTATTACATTAGTCATTATATTAACTCCCATGGATTAGAATAGACAATAACAAGTTCATCTGCGATATCATCATCAGATTGAACATCATTTTTAGTGATAGTAATGGTGATTGTATAAGATTTATACACTTTATAGAGTAGGATTAGAAACGAAAGAAGCAACAAACAGAACATTATCAACATAAGAACCTCATAATTTAGAAAGAAAACCCACTTAAACCCTCATCCCACAATTACATTATATCAAATTAGAGAGGTAATGTCAACACTTATTTTCATTTATTTTCATTTATTTTCATTTATATATCTTTATCATAGGATCATTATCGATACTACCTATTAAATCATCCGTACCTGTCCAAAGGTGCTCTAAGTTCTTTAAACGAGCTCGATTATCAACAATACAGTATATCTCTTGCCAGTTCCACACTCTTTCAGCCTTACCTTCATAGTCAAGGTTGTGTGGGTGCGTCATTAATATTGATCTTAAACCTAATGCAAGACCTACTTCAGCATTTGCAGGTTTATCTTCAATCCAAAACATCTCTGAATCTCTATAAGCCTTTAAAACCTGGCCTTTATCAGCACCTGTATCAAGATATATGAATTTCTCAAATGCTGTAGAACCGAAGAGGTTTCTGATGTTTTTAGTTCGAAGTGCTTGAGCGTGTTCATCAGATGATAGGGATGTTATTAAATGGAAGACAAAACCGTGTTCTTCATGTAACTTCTTAACATATTTGATAGCATCTCTCAGAGGAGGCATATAAGCAATAGCTGCGGATTCATTGAAGTATCTTGCCATTACATTACTTTGAGACTTAGGCATATCAACAAACTTCTCATGTACTTTGTATTTAAGTTCGTGATTATCTACTGTTTCATAACCATGATCAACCATCCATTGGGTGAATGGTCGTTCCCAATCTAATAAGACACCATCGGCATCTACTAATATAACTTTATCTTTATTCATTTTCTAGTTCCTTTGTTATTTCATAATAATGTTTGTCACATAAATCCTCTAACCTTTGTTCTAATTCTCTAGAAGAATGGATAAACTGCATTGACACCGATTGATATCTTTTAGTTCTAGTAGGTTTATGTATAAATTCTATACAGAGAATGGTATAACCATCTTCATCTGACTTTGTTTTATCCCATCGTATTTCCCATGTTACAGGGTTGGTACGATGAGTTTGTGGTTGAAGAGTAGCGTATTCTGCGATCATATACCTGTCCAAGCTATTGCTTTAGGCATATTACTTAGTGCGTTTCCGCGGGGAAAGTTACGTGCTGGAGCGGACCAAGATGCGGCTTTAAGAAGATCTCCATAAGCGAACATCTTGTCCTTTTTAGAAATCACAATAAACCCAACTGCAGATCCATTGTGCATCAGTTTGACGTAGCTTCTTCCGACTTTAAAGTCAGTGTTTACTTTATATTCGTCATACCAATGAGCCCATACTTTGTCTTTATTGTGGTCATATTGGGCGATTTTTTGTGCTCTTTGTGACCAAGTAGCGTAATCCGCAGCCATCTTGTTAAGAACATTCTCAATTACTTCTCTATTCACTTCATTCATAATGTATTTCCTTCTCAATTAACTAACTTACACCCATATTATATCATATTACAAGGAAGAAGTCAACACTTATTTTCAGATATTTTCACTTATTTCATCAATTACTGATTGGTCAATATTGAATGTGTCTAAGATAACGGAATGATCATACCCTGCTTGAATATACCCTGTTAGTTTTTCAGTACAGGTATTACACACACCACAT
>LWDU01043866.1_pt2 | contig 13134 bp, 15 predicted proteins | sample 727161 | NCBI WGS metagenome assembly LWDU01 (sample SAMN04566230, study PRJNA314399) | hydrothermal vent metagenome | isolation source: deep sea hydrothermal plume seawater | place: Mexico: Gulf of California, Guaymas Basin | collected 2004-07-11 | reverse complement strand
TCTTCATAACGTAAATCCCGATAAAATTGCAAGCTTTTGTGTCAATGATCTTGGGTTATCTTGCGCCGATTATGCTGTTTTTAATGCTTTTCCAGAAGACCTTCCTGATAGAGGATGTTTTACATTTCGAGTACCTGGTAATTGGAAAGTTTCAAATATAGATTTTCCACAACCAGAAAACGGGATCGAATTTAAATGAATATATTTCTTGACAATGTTAATCTTTCATCAAGATCAGGCCCGAATTCCTTTGGAAAAAAAATAAAAAAGGAGTTTGAGAATACAGGGCATTCAGTTTTTTCTAATGTTTCAAAGTTTGATAATTCATCTCCAGACGTGCAACTATCATTTATAGCTGCTCAATTTAAAATTGCACCACTGGTTCAAAGATTAGATGGAATATACTTTAATAGTGCGCAAGATTTTAATTCTCTAAACTCTCCAATAGAGGCAACATATAGTGCATCAGATGCCGTTATATTTCAGTCAAACTTTAACAGAGATCTAACAAACCACTATTTTGGAAAAAAAGAAAAATCATTTGTTATTAGAAATGGAACTGATCTAGATACAATTGATAAAATTGATCCAATGAGTAATGATCACATAGATAATTTTGAAAATGTTTGGTCATGTGCCTCTTCATGGAGACCCCACAAGCGGCTAAATGAGAATATAAGATATTTTCTTGAAATGTCAGGAGAAAATGATTGTCTAGTTATTGCTGGAAACAATCCTGACTCTATGATTTCTAATTCTAGAATATTTTATGCAGGTGATTTAGACTGGAATACATTAATATCTGTATACAAGAGATCTAAATACTTTATTCATTTAGCATGGCTTGATCATTGTCCAAATGTTGTTGTGGATGCAAGAGCAGCAGGTTGTCACATAATTTGTTCATCTGCTGGTGGTACAAAAGAGATAGCAGGCAGTAATTCAACAATAATAGTTGAGGATGACTGGGATTTCACTCCGACAAAGCTTTATAGTCCACCAGCTATGGATTTTTCTAATACTATAACAGGAGAGATATCTTCAGATATTGATATAAAAAATGTATCCAAAATGTATCTTGAAGTTTTAAAAGAGGTAAAAAAATAATGTCAATTAAGTTAACTATTGGAGTAATAAGCTACAATAGAAAAAAGTATATGAGTTCACTTTTAAAGAGCCTAGAATGTGCAAGAGATGATAGTGAGATTCAAGTAGTTGTTGTTGACAATGGATCAACTGAAGATGGGCTAGTTGAAATGTTAAAATCATCAGATGTAATTGATGATCTTTATCTTAGTGAAAGAAAGAACTGGATTAATGATGAGTATATAGCTAAAAATAAAATAACTGATTTGTGCAAAGGAGGTGTTCTCTTTTCAATGCAAGATGATAGACAGCTTTTAGCAACTCCAAAGTATTTAAAGCTATATGCTCAAGATCTAATAGAGTCTGGCGTGCCTTCAATGGGAGTAGATGCAGTTAGAAGAGTAACAGTATCTTCAAGAGTTGATCCAGAAAAATGTCTAGTAAGTCAGAAAACTGGATGCAAATATTGGATTAATTTAAACAACAAGGTTGGAACAACAGGGATGTTTATTGTTGGTGTTCTTAGAGAGATAGGGCCATACCCTGTTGACTGGCCTGTTGAAAAATCGTACTGGGGAAGATCTGAGGATGTTTTTAATGAAATGATGTGGAAAAAATTTCCAAATAAATGTGTGTCTATAAGATCTCACATACCTCTCGTCGCAGGTGTATGGAATGATCCAAGAGGTGGGCAGTCATTTATAAGAGGCGAAACTAGATATGGAGTATATGAAGATGCTGTTGATGATTCTGGCCTTTATTATAAAATGTTAACAAATGACAATATTGATAAAATGATGACATCTAAAAATCCTTTATCGTTTGTAGATGTTTGCACACCTATAGGATGGGATTATGCACGGGATGAGACTGGAGATCAAAAGAAATTTAGTCAGAAAGATGTTATGGTTGAAGGTCCGTTTAATCCTATAGCCTCTACAGAGTCTACTTCTATAAAAGATCTATCTGGCAAAGAAGATGAATGGATTGACGAATGGATGGATAGCTAGTGGGACTTGGAGGATATCTGACATGGACTCCTGTTGCTAGAGAGATCTATAGCAGACTAGGTGGTGTAAAAATGCTTCCATACGAGACGCATGGCCATATTATGAGAATTATCAATAGTGAAATTTTTTATAATAATCCGTATTTTGTACAAAAAGGGGAGGCAATTGACAATGTTTTTCCTCTCTGCCTAAACAATCCTGAAACAAACTATTGTAAGAAAGATACTGCTGAGAGAGCAATTCAAAGGCACGACAAGCACATCTCTCAGCAGATATGTGAGTTTTACGGAATATCGCTTAAAGAGTTTTCATGTGAAATTTTTTTAACAGATGAAGAAGAAGAGTTTGGAGAAAATTTTGCCAACGGCATGAAATCAGAGTTTATAACAATAGATCCTCATACAAAGGATGAGTATACTGTGAATAAAAGATATCCATTTAAAAAGTGGCAATCTTTTGTAGATTCTATTTCTAAAGATATGGCTGTAGTTCAAGTTGGTGAAAAAACAGACCAAGCTTTAAAAGGATGTATTAACATGTCCGGAGAGACAACTTTTAGACAGGCTGGGTCTATAATAAAAAGATCAAAGGCATATATTGGCTCTGAGGGAGGCCTCATGCATCTTGCTAGAGCTGTTAAGACAAATTCTGTTATTGTAATAACGGGATTTTTACATCCTACTATGACATGCTATCCAGAAAATTATAACATATGGATAGGAAAAAATCACGGACCATGTGGAATGAAAATCTCATGTGAAACATGTAAGACAGAAGTAGAAGAACATAGCTACAAAGAGATTGCAGAAGCCCTAAAGAGGATAGAACAGTAGTGCCTTGTCTAGTTACAGGAGCATTTGGATTTATAGGTGGTCATCTTTGCAAGATTTTAGATGAACCAGATAGATGTGATGTAAGCATTGCAAGTGCAATATCTCCGATTGAGGCTGTTTATTCAGTATATGAATCAGATATCGATGCTGTATATCACCTTGGTGCAATATCATCTACAACATGCAGAGATATAGAACTAATATCACATACAAATATAACACTAAGTTGCTCATTATTAACAGCATGCATAGAGAGGGATATACCGTTTGTCTATGCATCTTCAGCATCTGTATACGGATTAGGAAAAAATGGATTTTCTGAAAATTCAGAACTCTCACCTTTAAATTATTATGCAATTAGTAAGTCTTCATTTGAGCAAATTGTTATTCAAAAAATAAATGATCATCCTAATTCAAAGATTATTGGATTGAGATATTTTAATGTATATGGAACCGGAGAAGACCACAAAAAAGACATGTCTAGCCCAGTTCATAAATTTTTACAACAGTCCAAAGAGAATAATCAAATTAAGGTTTTTAAAGGAAGCGAAAATTTTTCAAGAGATTTTATACATGTTTCTGACGTTGCAAATATAACAAAAAATTCAATAAAATTCCCATCAGGAATTTACAATGCCGGAGTAGGAAAACCAAGAACGTTTTTAGAAGTAGCAGAGATAATATCTAGCCTTACTAGTTCAAAGATTAAAGAGATTCCATTTCCTAAAAATCTTATTGGTAAATATCAAGAATTTACCTGCAGTGATAACACAAAGATTAACAACGTGTTTGACTCAAGGAGAGTTTCACTAGAAGAGGGAATAAGTGAGGTTTGCTTTGAAAACGGGATTTGTTAACGGATGTTTTGATATTCTTCATATAGGTCATATTGAAATGATTGAATTTGCAAAACTTCACTGTGATCATCTTACGATAGGTATAGATTCAGACAGAAGAGTAAAAATACTAAAAGGAGATAGCAGACCTATTAATAGACAAGAAGATAGAGAAAGAATGCTAAGATCTCTAAGAGCAGTTGATGATGTTTTTATTTTTCAAACTGCCCATGAGTTAATTAGCTTAATCAAAACTGTTTCTCCTGATATAATGGTTGTAGGGTCAGACTATAAAAATAAAGATGTCATCGGTTCAGAGTACGCAAAAAAATTATTTTTCTTCGAAAGAATTGAAGGTTATTCAACAAGCAAAATTGTTGAATATTCTAGTGATAGGAGATAGTTGTTTAGATAAGTTCATATATGGTACATGTGACCGTTTGTCTCCTGAGGCTCCAGTTCCAGTATTGAAACATGTAGTAACAAAAACTATGCCTGGAATGGCTGGTAATGTTGCAGAAAATGCAAAGGCATTTAGTAAAAATGTTACACTAGTGAGTCAACAATCAAAAATAGAAAAAATTAGATATGTTGACTCAAAGAGTAACCAGCACATTATGAGATTTGATATTGAGCCTAATGAAAATAGAGACAGTGATATCTTTTTTACAAATGGCATGTATGCTACACGGGCTATATCAGAAGATTACGATGTAGTAATATTATCTGATTATAATAAGGGCTTTTTAATGAGAAGACAAATATTGAGTTTTACTCAAAAAATGAAGCAGCCTATATACGTTGATTCAAAAAGATCAAACTTACAATGTTTCAAAAATTCAATAATAAAGCTAAATGAAAAAGAATTCTATACGTCTTCAAAAAGCGTCGACGAAACTTCTGATATTATTGAAACATTAGGCTGCAACGGAGCAAGATATAAAAATATAGTTTATCCATCTAAAACAGTAGAAGTTTTTGATGTATCCGGAGCAGGTGATACCTTTCTTTCGTCTTTTTCAATTTATCATCACGTTACTAATAACATCGGAGAATCTATTCTATTCGCAAATAAGTGTTCTTCTATTGTTGTTCAAAAGAAAGGGACATATTCTTTAAAAAATTGTGAGCTATTATGACATATGTTTTTGATATTGACGGAACAATTTGTAATAGTAATAACAGCGATTATGATAATGCATCTCCAGTTTACTCTAGAATAGAGGAAATTAATGCACTATACGATGAGGGCCACACAATAATATTTCAAACAGCGCGTGGCATGGGAAGATCTAGTAATTCGGTCGCGTATGCAAATACAGCATTTTATGAAATGACAAAGAGCCAGCTTGAGTCTTGGGGCGTGAAATTTCACGGGCTATTTTTAGGAAAACCCTCAGGTGATGTATACATTGATGATAAAGGAGTAAATGATAATGACTTCTTTAGAGATTAAATTTGTACCGAAAGGATGGGGATTTGAAAAGTGGATTGTTAATTGTGAAGAGTATTGTGGAAAGCTTTTATATTTCGTAAAGGGAAAGCGATGCTCCTGGCATTATCATAAGCTAAAAGATGAAGTATTTTATATTCAATCTGGAAAAGTACAAGTCTTTTACTCAGAAGGAGATGAGATTTATAATAACGGAGTATTAGTCGCAAACTCTATCATTCTTGGATCAGGAGATAACTTTCATGTCTACAGAGGTCTAAGACACCAAATAGTCGCTATAGAAGATACTGAGTTGTTTGAATTTTCAACACAGCATTTCGATTCAGATAGCCATAGAATAAAAAAAGGAGATTAAAAATGAAAATAGCAGGTGTATGGTCTGGTCATGACTGTTCGTATTGTATTTTAGAAGATGGTAGACCCGTAGTTCATGATGAGTATGAGAGGTTTCTTAGAGAAAAAGAGCCTGCAGGAGATGGTATAAGATTTCTACTTGACAACTATAAAGACTCTAGTGATATAAAGTATATAGTAAGCTGTTTGCCTGAAAAAAAGCTTACAGATCATAAAGAATCCCTAGAGTCTATGGGAGCAATAATTAGAAAAAATGAAGGAAGTCTATATTTTATTGGACATCATCAAGCGCACGCAGCAAATGCATTTTTCTCAAGTAATCTTGATAAGTCGCTTATAATAACTCTCGATGGCGGCGGAATAGAGCATAAGGATGTAGCTACAGCTGCAACAATATGGGCAGGTGAGGGTAATAAGATACTTCCTCTTCATATATTTGAATTTTATGCATTTAATATAGGGGGAATCTGGACTCGAACTACAAGATACGTGTTTAATATGCAGTCTGGTCATCCGCTTGGTCATCAGGCTGGCACTGTTATGGCTTTGGCAGCATTTGGAAACCCAGACAGGTTTCATGATGATTTTTTTAAAATGATGACAGTTGATAATCACCTCGCATATCATAAGCCTAGCGCTAGCGGTCAGAAGAATGGAGCAAATATAGGCGAAGATCCTGACCACCCATACTTGCACAAGTATAGAATATTGGCAAATGAAAGTGAGCAAAATAGATTTGATCTAGCTGCAGGATTACAAAGTGCAACAGAGCTTAGATTTAAAACGCTACTATCAGATATTCTTAGACAAATACCAGATATTAAAAATCTTTGTCTTGCAGGCGGAGTAGCTCTTAATTCTGTAATGACTGGAAAGATAAAGACGTGGTTTCCGCAAATTGAAAACATATACATACCTCCTGCCACACACGATGGAGGATTAACAATCGGCGCTGCGCAATATATGTGGCACAATGTTCTAGATAATCCAAGAATTGAATGGAAAGACAATTTTACTCCATATCTTGGAAGAAAATATTCACTCGAAGAGGTTAATAGATCTATAGCAGATAGGTCTGATGAATTGACAATAATAAGAGATTCATCTGATGATGACGTAATAGATTCTCTATTTAATCAGGAAATAGTTTCAGTATTTGGAGGTGGATCAGAATCTGGAAAGAGGGCACTAGGAAATAGAAGTATCTTAGCAGATCCAAGAAGCCCGACGATGAAAGATACTATAAACGAAAAGGTAAAACATAGACAGTGGTTCAGACCTTTTGCACCGTCAATTTTACGTGAAGAAGTGGGTAACTGGTTTACTGAAGATATCGATAGTCCATATATGTCTTTTGTGCTTAAGTTTAATGAAGACAAAGCCAAAGAAGTACCTGCAGTAGTTCATTACGATGGCTCTGCACGGCTCCAGACAGTAACTAGCAATGATAATGATTGGTACCATAGGCTGCTTAAGAAGTGGCACCAGAAGTCATCTGTCCCAATCCTACTTAATACTAGCTTTAATGATAGAGAGCCAATTTGCGAAACTCCTTCGAATGCACTTGACTGCTTCTTAAGAACAAATATAGACAAATTATATTTTTATGACTATGGAATAATAGTGAGCAAGAAATGATTGTCTATTTTAATAGACCTACAAAAAGAGAAGCTTGGGGCGGAGGCTCTCATTTTATAACAGCTTTTCATGACTATCTGATAGAGAGAGGGAGCACTGTAGTTTTTGATCTTATTCCTAATATAGATGTAATATTTATGTTTGATCCAAGACAATCTCAGGAAGGAGGCTCTGTCCAGGAAATACATCAGTATAAGATTTTAAATCCTTCATGTAAGATTATCCAGAGAATAAATGATACAGATATTGCAAGACCTCTAGATAAGCCCTGGAGGGTTAATCTTTTGCTTAATGCAAATCAAATAGTAGATCATACAATTTTTATAAGTGAATGGGTTAAAAATCACTATGTAGAAAAAGGATTTGACAAAAGAAAGGCAAGCAGTGTTATTATAAATGGGTGTGACTCTAAGTGGTATTACCCGGGATTGCCAAGATCTATTGGTAGCAGTATCAAGCTTATAACTCATCACTGGTCAGATAATTTTATGAAGGGTTTTGATGTTTATAATTTTCTAGACCAGTATGTTAAAAGTACAGATAGCGTTACATTTACGTATATGGGAAGGTATAACAAGCAGTACTCTCCTAAAAATACAAATATTATTGATCCTATTTATGGACCAAAAGTTGGTGAAATTCTAAGAGATCATGATGTATATGTCACTGGTGCTAGATTTGAAGCTTGTGGCATGCATCATATAGAAGCAGCTTCTTGTGGCCTTCCAGTCTTATATCACAAAGATGGCGGTGCTGTTCCAGAAGTTTGTAAAAACCATGGAATAGAATTTAATAGTGTAGATAGCTTTATAGTGGCATTGGATAATATTGTACAAAGACATAGTGAGATTANATTAAAAGCAGAATAGATTATAAGTATCTCTCTTCTAAAAGATGCTTTTCTGAATATGAAAATATAATAACGAGTTTTAAAAAGACATGAGCAATACATTAGACATTCTTGAAAATCAAAGAAAATTTCTCATCAGTAGAGATGAAAAAGATCCAGGATTTAAAAATACAAGATCTGCTGATGGAAAGTTTGAATTAATTGAAAAAGATTTTCCCTGGGGAAAGAGAAAAATCTATTCTCCTATAAATCACGAATACAATGAAAACTTGCAAGGAACTAGGGGTATACCATTAGGTTCAGACTCTTCTAGGGATAAAATGAAAAAGAATATTGATACTATGGTTGAAAATATTCAAGATTCTGATATGCTAAGAATTAATGAGCTTGATTATATTATTAAAAATATATTTCCAGATAGAAAATTTCAACATTTTTGTGAAATAGGATTTAGAATACCAAGACTTCAAAATCTCTATAGAAAAAGAGGAATGAAAGAGCGTGGATTTGATATTAATAGATTTAATGTAAATCTAGGAAAGTCACTAGGATTTGATTGTAAGTTATATGATTTAAATGTTGAAGATAAAATTGATATATCTGATTGTGATCTTATTGTGTGCTATCATGTTCTAGAGCATATTTCTGACCCTTTTGAAGCGGTAAAATTACTTCATAGAAGTTCTTCTCCTGGAACATTATTTCATATAGAGATACCTGTTGAACCTGATGGCCCTAGACTTAGATATGGTCACTTATATCCGTTTTTCTCAAAAGATATGCAGCACATGCTAGAGATGGCTGGATTTAAAATATTATCTCTAAGCAGTGATACTCATGCTGGAGGACCGTGGATAGAGAGATATTCAGTTATTAGATAGTAATCTTTATTATCTTTGTGGTATAATAATAAGTATAAAGAGAATCCAGAATGAAAGATGAAATACTATTCATATCTACTATTCATAGAATGTCAGAAAGAGTAATCCCAGCAATCAACAAGCTTCAGAGTGATTTTAATGTAAAGATTTTAAATTCTGGTCAGTCTTCATTTAATACAGAGTATCGGGCAAATCACAGATACAAGAAGTATGTTAAGTCTAATTTTTCTAAAAATTTGATATTTAATACTCCTGCAATATCTCATAAAAGAGAAGCAAGAGATCGTCAAAACAGTATAGAAATATTAAGCATAGCAAAAGATCAAATATCGGATAGAACTGTAGCAGTAATTCTAGACGATTCAAGGCATAAAATTTTCTCTAAAGATCTTTATAAAGTTTCAAAAAATAACGGGTGCAAAGTTTTTGCAAATTCACACGGAAATGCATCTTTTGAAAGAATAATGGCGCTTTACGGTTTAGGTGTTGAAAAATTCTATGATCACATATTTGTTTTTGGAGACTATGAAAGAAATTACTTTATAAACAGTCTTGGAATTGACAAAAATATGGTAATCTCTGGAGGAATTCCTGAAAATGACTCTCTTAAAAATGCACAGAGAGAAAATAATTACATTTTAGTTTTACCTAATTTTATTCTAGAAAGAGAAATAGCAGGATATAAAATTGACTATAGTGATCACGCACTTTCACTAAATAAGCATGTAATTGAAAAGATGAAAATACACGACTTACAGCAAAAACTAGGAAAAAAAGTTCTTATAAAGCTTAAACATAGAATGTCTTCTCCTTGTGAAGAAGAGATTGATAGTATTAAAAAAATTATTCCAAAAGGCCTAGAGTGTGATATTATTCATCATGTTAATTCTGAAAAAGATCTTATTTCAAAAGCTGCTTGTGTTTTTACGTATGGTTCTACCATGACTTTTAAGCCAATACAGCTAGAAATTCCAACAGTGATTTATAAAGAGCTAGGATATATTGGAAATTTTGCCAACTATCCTGGTGTAATTTCACTAGAAGACTCTTACGATCATATTTTTGATCACAAGTTTAATAATAGTAATCGAGATATATTTTTAAAAGATACTATATCTGGAGGGTATAATTTTAGCTCAACAGATGTATATACTTCTTCATTTCTTAAGAAGATCTATTCTTAAACATTTTTTTAAAAAAAAATATAATTAAAAAACGGAGATTCAAATATGAATAAAGTTGTTTGTAAAAATCTTGAAACTGGAGCTTTTCCAAGTGTAATTCACGCAAATGGTATATCTCACGTTCCAGGAAAATGGGATTTAAAAGCTAAACAAAGAGGCGAGCAAGAAGTAAAAGATTATGCTTGCTGGCCAAGAATTTTAAATTTACTTAATGCTGTAGACGACGGAGTCAAGCCTATGAGAGATGACTTGACAATTGTTACGTGGAAAGGTGGAAAATATACTGGACAAGATACTCCGCTGGAAATAAGCTGCAGACAGTTTGGTGTAGACTTGATGATTTTACCGTGGCCCTCGCATATAAGTTCTTTTTGGGAAGCATCAAAGGCAAAAGTGTATGAGACACTATCTGTAATTAAATCTGGAAAGATTAATACAAAGTACATGATGGCACTAGATTGCGGTGATGTAGTTTTTCTAAAGCATCCTAATGAAGTTCTAGAAGATTATTTGCAAATGTTTAAAGATTATAAATCAGTATGGTGCACAGAGGCAAATGACTGGCCTCGCCCTGATTTACCAAAGTATGTTAGCTATCCCGTGCTAGACGATTTGATAACAAGTGTTAGTAAAAAAGATAGGGATAGAATTAATGAGCACAACTCTAGGTTTGCATATATTAATGTTGGTTGTGCAATAGGAGAGACTCAAAGCTTTGAAGAATTTTATCAAACTAGCTACGATATATGCAAAGACTTAACGACAAATGATCAAGCTATGGGAAGAATATCTCAATATCTACTTCAAGATAATCACATTGGAGATTACGAGTGCAAGATATTTCAGTGCTTATACGATGTTAGTATGAGCAGCCTAGATCTATCTCTTGAGTAAATAAAATGAAAGATAGTGATTTCAATAAAGCAAATATTCTCATATATTGTTCATCTAGAAACAATTACGAAATGCTTATAGGCGAAATATTTCAAAATGTTAATTTTGAAGGATTTGATTTTATAAATGTTGATGATAATTCTTGTGATGAGCAAATCTTGTTAGGCAAAAAAATATGCAATGAAAATAATATAGTTTTTCTAAACAATATCGGAAGAGGTCTATCTAAAGCCCTTCAGACAGCAGTTGATTATGCAAATAGCTCTGAGAAGAACTACAAGTTTATATTCTGGCTAACTCATGATTGTTATCCTATAACAAAAAATATTTTTTCAAAATTATCAAAGTTGATAGATTCAGGATCTCTAGGTCAGTTTGGGTGTGTAGGATTTAATACCGTTTGGAAAAAGTTTATATGCTCAGAAGCAGAGTTTAAAAGAAAGAATCCAAATGGAAAATCCTGTGCAGTAATGGGAAGGTCAGTTCTAACTCCAGTTCCCGGAGTTGGGTGGCTTAGGCCCACAGATTTTAACATGGAGTGGGAAGTCTGGGGTAAAAATATTGCAGTTGAGTCAATTGTTGACATGAACATGATGTTTAATATTGAAAAATATAACAAGCACATAGACTGTGACAATGCTTTTCATCACTTTTGCTGGGGAGATGATATTGGTCTTCAATTTTTAAAATCTAACGTGTATAATATCACTTTGTGTAATTTCTATGTCTATCATGATCAGGAAATAAATTAAGGCAAGGTATAGAATACCAGTAAGTTCTTATAGGGCAGCTGCAGCAGGAAATTCTTATTATTTTTGTGAACATGATAGGCATTATGATCATTGGGAAAATAAGTGGGGATTTAAAAGGGCATGGCAGACAAAACTTGACAAGTTGCCTCAAGATATTATCAATAGATACAAAGGAACACTTATTGAAAAGTTTATGAATCATGATTACAATCAAGGCCCAATTAAGACTTTTAGTATTGAGTAAAATAGGAATATAATAATGAGCTATAAGTTAAATTTTGACATAGATAAAGCAACAAAGGGTGCAATAGTAGTTGCAAATGCTCCGACGCTATTGATAAACGAACTCGGAAGTACAATAGAATCTTTTAATACAGTTATTAGAATTAATAGCTATGAAATAAAAGGATATGAAAAGCACGTAGGCACCAAAACTGATATATGGACTAGAGCAAAAAACCACGAGATAGAAGTTAGAGATGGATCTAAGTTTAAAGAAGTTTGGCTAAAACCCGGGTGGAATAGAGGAAACATAAATGGAAAAGTTGCAGCTGTTGTTGGAATACCAGTACGCAATGCAAACATATCAAACGTAATTGATTTACCAATCGGAACATTCAGAGGAAAAAGCTGGACAACTGGATTTTGTGCAATAAAATACGCCCTTGAGAGATTTGACTCTGTTACAATTGCTGGATTTAATTTTTATTCTAATGTAAAAGAGGCTAGTCCGTCTCGAATGCGCCCTCACTATTATCTTAAAGAGGCTCCGTGCGGATATGAAACAGCGAAAAATGTAATATTAAATAAAGATGGTGACTACAACAGACATTCTGTTCTAGAAGAGAGAGAATATGTAGAAAACCTTTATAAAGAAAATAAATTAAACCTGTTGTGCCCTAGAGAATTTTTAGATCATGAATATTGTAACAGAGAGTTAGAAAATCTTAACTTAGTTGATTGTGTAAGATATATTCCAGATCATTTAAAAAATCTCTATAGGGAAAAAGGGTGCAAATTTTTTGATATTAAGGAAAATTTTGACATTGAAAAAACTTTGGAAGTATAATGCTTAACTTTGAAAACATAGGTGAAAAATTTGTAAAAATTGTAAATTCTTCATCATGGAAAGAATTGCAAGAAAAATTTAATATATGTGGTGACATTTATATTTTAGGCCACGGAGGAAATCTCGCTGTAGCTGATCATGCTGCAGTTGACATTACTAGGCTTTCAAATGGAGCAAAAAATGCCCTATGTCCAGCAAGCGGAGTAGTTGCCACATCTTTTATCAATGATACAAGCTTTGATCACTGGATGGTAAACTGGCTATCTTGTAGGACTGCAACTAGAACTAAGATAC
>LWDU01042704.1_pt1 | contig 13134 bp, 12 predicted proteins | sample 727161 | NCBI WGS metagenome assembly LWDU01 (sample SAMN04566230, study PRJNA314399) | hydrothermal vent metagenome | isolation source: deep sea hydrothermal plume seawater | place: Mexico: Gulf of California, Guaymas Basin | collected 2004-07-11 | reverse complement strand
GCGCTTAACGTTAAAACGGTTAGTTTTTTTGGTAGCAACTTGTTTGCCAGTTCTAAACGCTGGGCAACAGTGAGTGACGATAATAAACAACTAAATATTGAGATTGATAAAGATTACAAACAAGATTTTTTGAAAAAAATAATCGACTTAGCTATTAAAAAGTTTGATTAGCACTACTTTTTGGTTTTCAGATGGCACCGCTTGTCCGTCTCATAATCTTTATATACAAACGAACTAATAAAAATAAAGAGCAGTCCAGTCATATGCGCCATTAAATATGAGTCACTCAGCATAATCAAAAGATACAAAAGTGGTAGGGCAATGCCTATTTTCCTGACAAATTCTTCATTAGAGTTTGTTGCAATTTTTATTTGAGTGTAGAACATATAGAGTAAGGCTGTCAAACCAAGCAAGCCAAATTGAGCTAATATTAGAGAATACATATTGTGTGGGTTTTCAACTATTTCAACATAAGGCGCGTTAATTGATAATTTCTTTGCAAACTCATTTTTAAAATCTCCTGTACCTACGCCAAGAATTGGATGTTCTTTAAAAATTTCCCATGAACTGACAGCAAACACCATTCTTTCACCCACACTACTGCCTAAAAACTCCTCTCCAGGATTTGGAGTGGATTTTAGAAACTCCTTGTAGTTGGTGAATTGTGATGTAGCCAAATCCACTCTGTGTTTGAAAATTTCACTTAAAGTGTAAGCAGTTGAAAAGGTTGTAAATAATACAATTAAAGAAATAATTGCTGCTTTAAATGCCTTTCCAGTAAAAAATTGGAATATTGTTATAGCAATCATTGCTAAAAACATTACTTGACCAGCCCTACCGCCATTAATAAAGACGTTGACACTGATTGTTAGTATAAAAACACCATAGGTAATTTTCTTAAGTTTTCCGACAGATGAATCGAATAAAAAATAATACAAAAGAAAGTATGCTGCAATAGTAAGAAATGGTGTGTAAGTAATGTGACTCATTAGTGGAATCGGGTCCTCCAACGTGGCTCCACCATAAAGTGGCAGTAATTCAAACCATATGCCATATGACCATACCTCAGATAACAACATAGATAGTAAAAAAGCCAAAATATAATATTTAACATGCTCTCTTTTAACAAACAACATAAATATGGGAACGAATAAAAACTTTAACTGTTTATTGAGAGTGTATAGGCCAAACTGCATATCGGCTGTCCATAATAGGGCAATGACATGTACTAGAAGGTATAAAAATACTGCAATAACTAACTTATTGTTTTTTAACTGATGAAAATCAGACTTAAAGTCAGCCTTTATAAGCCATAGTAAAAATATTAATACCGCAAATAAATTACCCCCAAATACAGTAAGCGGCAAAAAGAAAGCAACAAGCATTAATAAGTAGGAATTAATGTTGTCAATTGATTCTCTGATTTTTTGCATAAATACAGAAATAAGAAGGATAAAATAAAGGTCATATTTTAATATTATTATTTTACTATAGGGGGGGAATGAGATTTTTTAGAAAATTAAGATGGCTGTTTGGAACTTATTTAATGCCAAGACATATTGCTACTGTTAGAACGGAGAATGGAATCTTGAGCTTTGACAGCAAGGATAGAACTCTTGGCCGTGCGCTTAATGTAGAAAGAGAATTTGAAAGTCAGATGATGAAAAGAACTGTCAATCTATTAACAAAAAACGGAGATATTAAACAAGTAAAGGATAGAGTGGTTATGGATGTGGGGGGGTATGTTGGCATGAGTAGCATTGGCTTTCTTAATTTCAATTTATTTGACAGATCGATAATTTTTGAACCCAACCCTAATAGCTTTTCATTGATTGAGAAAAATATTAAGCAAAATAATTTCACCAATCAAATTTCTGCGTTTAATGTTGCATTATCAAATGAAAATTCAGAATTATTAATGGAATTAAGTCATAAAAATTTTGGTGATCATAGAATTAGGCAAGAAGGTGTTGTGCAAAAAGGACAATATCATGAGGAAGATAGAAAGGTGATTAGTGTAAGTTCGGTAGCTCTTGATGAGTTTATTGAAGAGAATCCTCAAGTAAACTTTAAAGATATCTCTATGGTGTGGATGGATATTCAAGGACACGAGGGGAAATTTTTACAAGGGGCTAGTAATTTTCTTTCTAGTCAAAAAATACCTGTAGTAATGGAATTTTGGCCATATGGAATATTACGCTCTGGAACAACTAAAAATGAATTTTTAGCAAATCTTGGTGAATTATTTACTCATTTTTATGCTATTGATAATGAATTTACAGAATTGCAGGACATTTCAAATGTAGGGAAATTGTTTGATGAATGTGCCAAAACGGCTTCAGGAGGCTATAATTTGGCTTTTATTAATAAAAATTAAAAAAATTGAAACTTAACTTTAGACCAAAAGCGGCCTTTGCCTCAAAAAAAGCATTTAGTTATTTGGCAGATAAAAATCCAAACGACATCAGCCAAATTGTTGTTATTCGACATGCGGCAATTGGTGATTTTATGAATATACGTCCATTTTTACTTGGTTTGAAATCATTTTTTCCTAATGCTGAAATCACCTTAAGCACTATTAACACCTATGCTTATGGCACCCCGGATGACTTGATTGACGCTGTTCATATCATTGATAGAACTGTTGATGGTAAAAAAACGAGCGCTTTTCAGCGTTTAAAGCAGATTAAGCAACTACCTAAGGCAGATCTGTTATTTGACCTAACAGATAGTTCATTATCTTTATTAACTGCAATTTTCTCCAAACCCAAATTAAAAATTGGCTATTCTTATCGCCCATCAAGGCGTTTTTTTTATGATATTTCAACTCTCAGAAGTGATTTTGTCCTAGAAGCTGACTCAGTGCTGCACATGCTTTACATGCTTGGGTATTCTCGCCATGGTGATTTAGAGTATGGTTATGACAAGATTTACCCTAAAAAACCTGCAAAACAAATTGTGTATTTTGCCGGCGCCTCTATGAAGAATAAGTGCTGGAGTGAAGATAAATTTACCGCTCTAATTGGCCAGCTTTCAGATCAATATCCTGATTATCAGCATATAATATTACAAGGTATTCGTGACGATGAGAAGTTTTTAGAAATATACAACCCTATCTCCAATAAGAAAAATGTAAACTTGCAAGAGACTATGAGCTTTGAAGGTGTTATGCAGTTTTTATCTAATAGTCATTTGCTGATTTCTAATGATACAGGTATTAGAAACATGGCCATCGCAACACAAGCTCCAACCATTGGTATATTTTTTAATATCGCCCCATTTAAATATTGGCCCAATGAAAAAAAGCATGATTGTGTCTTTAATAAAGACTACCAGCAACCGGCAGTAAATGATGTTCTTAATAGTGCTGTAAGAATGATGGAATATTTACAGTGAAAATTCTACACCTACTTTCCCAAACACATCTTACGGGTGCAGAGGTGTATGCGGCAGATTTATGTAAATATCAAATGAGCGAGGGGCATGAGTGCTTTATAATTTCAGACACCTTGTCAGTCAAATCTGCCGCAAAATACTTCCCAATGTCGATTCATAATCGAAAGTATATCAATCGGATTCGCAATATACTAGCACTAATAAAGTTTTGTAAAACGCAACAAATTGATCTCATTCATGCACATTCCAGAGCGGGTAGTTGGCTAGTCAATGTCGTACGCTTATTCGTTAATATTGCTTATGTATCAACCATTCATGGGCGCCAAAGTGTACACTTTTCAAGTAAGCGTAAGAATGTTTATGGCCAGCGTATTATTGCGGTGTGTGAACATCTTAAGGGTCACATTGGCGATGATCTGCATATTAATGAGAATGTTTACCTAATTCGGAATATTATTGATGAACATTAGTATTATTGGAAGGTTGACTGGACCAAAAGGAGATATTGCCTATCAAATCCTATCTAAAATTGCACCTCAGTTTCCAGCAGTCAAATTCAATATTGCTGGCGGCCCGGTAACATTAAGGTTTGAAGAGCTGGCCTCTGATAATATTAAGTTTTATGGATTTGTTGATAATGTTCCCAGTGTCATTAAAGAGTCAGATTTGATTATTGGAGCCGGGCGTGTTGCAATTGAGGCATTGCAACTCAATACCCCTGTATTGGCAATTGGCGAAAAGCAATACATGGGTATTTTAGATAAAACCAATATTGAGTTAGCCCAAGTAAGTAATTTTGGTGATTGTGCGCTAGATGAGGTGCACGATTTTGATCAAATCAGTAATGATTTAAGGAACTTTATTCAGTCTGATTATCAGCAAGACGATTTATCAGAAGTGGTTGGCCAATACTCACCTAGTGTGGTGCTACCAAAAATCAACCAAGTGTATTCACATGCGCTTACAGATGTGGCATTCTCCAAACAAAAAGAAGCTACAGTAATCATGTATCATCGAGTGGTCGGCGAACCACTGACCGATTCTAAGTTTAACGTGTATATTGCTAAAGATAAGCTAGATTGGCAGCTTGGGAACTTAAAGAAACGTGGCTTTGACTTTATTACTTTTAAAGATCTTGCAAAGGGTTTAAGAGTTAAAAAACCAATCATCCTCACCTTTGATGATGGTTATGAAGACAACTACCTTAATCTGCTTCCTTTGTTAAAAAAACACCAGGCAAAAGCGGTTGTTTATTGCCTAGGCGACCGCACGGTTCGAAGTAACACTTGGGATGAAAAATTAGGCGAACCATGTGCTCGTTTAATGAATGATAGTCAAATTAAAGAGTGCCACGATTCGGGATTGGTGGAAATCGCATCACACGGTTTAAAGCATCAGCACTTACCTGATTTAGATGTTAAAGAGGCTCGTGATGAGTTTGAGTTATCAAAGTCAAATCTAGAAAGCTTAATTAATGATAAAGTGGTTTCTTTCGCCTATCCTTATGGCGATTACCAAAAAAGAGAAGAGGCTTTAGCCTATGAGGCTGGATATGATTTTGCCATCGGCACTGTTAATGGCCCACTCAAATTAACAGATAATTATTATGCGATTCGTCGTATACAAATTTTCCCAAATGAAGGTAAGTTAGGCTTTTGGAAAAAAACAAGCGGCTTTTATTTACGCCTGTGTAAACTAAAAGGTAAGGATTTTTAAGTATGCATAAATCACCATTTGTATGGGATAAGTATTCTGACCAGCCTCATATCATCACTGATAAAAAATTTAAGAAATCACAGAAGAAAAGATTCTTGCTAGAGTATTTGAAAATGTTCTTTGTATTTATGATTATCTTCCCTGTCTCTTTTGTGTGGCAATTTTTAATGCACTATCCTAAAGTGCAAATGCAGCTTGGTATTGGCGTTAATCTGGATAAGGGTGATATTCAATATGATTTAGTTGAGGAATTAGGTGTCAAAGAGTTACTGATACGAATGCCGCTTTACGACATGGAAAGGGTCGATGAATATGTTGATTTTGCCAAAGGTTTTGGTAGTGACAAATAGAGTTGTTGCGTGCTGATATTAAAGTTATTTTTGAAAAATTTCAATCAATCTCATCTGAGTATCAAATCGGCAACGCAACCAATCGAACCAAGTGGGGTTTTTTTGCGGTTAGTGAATATTTAAATTTTTATCAAGTGACTCAACAAATGAGAGATCAATACTTTCCGGCACTAAGACTAATCGGCCCTAGTGTGATTGATTTTGAATATTACTACACCGCTTCCAGCCTTTTCAATCTTAAAAACATTAAATTTGATAAGCTGTCTTCTTTATTATATGTTGACAGAAGAGGGGCGCCTGAAAAACGCCAATATGGCTTTAACTTTAAAAATAAAGTTAACTTATTGGCTTCAATAGTTCATTTGTCTGCTAAAACTAACAATGAAATTTATATTACTGAAGCTAATTGGCCGCTTGAGAATACAGTGCCTTACGCGCCAACTAGTGAAAAAGAATGTGTGAGTGAATCTGATTATTTACAACATATGCAAGACTATATAAAGATTGCAAAAGATACTAATAGAGTGAGTAAGTTATACTGGCATCAGCTTGTGGCTCCAGGATACGGCTTGGTCGACAATCGAAATGGTGTTGTTAGAAAAACTCCGGCTTTTTATAAATTTAAACAACTTATTAACTAGTTTACATATGGAAATCATCAAGCAATTATTCAAGCATTATTTTTATTTGATAGCGATATTCTTTATCGGTAGATTGTCGCTATTTATTTGGCAGTTTGACCGATTTTCTCAAGTTAATGAGTCATATTGGCTGAGTTTCATTTATGGTTTAAGAATGGATACGATATTAGCATTGGCTTTACTATTTCCAATATTGTTTTTATTAACACTATCACCTAAATTTATATCTAAACTAGTTGATAAGTTAATCGCTTATTATTATCTGATTATTTTAATGCTAGTGGTTTATGTGGAAAGCGCAACCTTTCCTTTTTTTGCTCAATACGACGTACGACCAAACTATATGTTTGTTGAGTATTTAGAGCACATTCAAGAAGTTTCAGCTATGCTCATCGCTGACTATAAATTGGCATTACTATTCACCTTTGTTGCCATGTTTGTAGTTGCCAATAGCTATTTAAAGAATATTAAAGGAAGATTCTTGCCTTCTTTTGAGTTGTCATACGTTAAAAGAATTGTGCTTCTTCTACCATTATTATTAATATTTGTCATTGGCATTCGATCTTCGTTTGGACATCGTCCTGCGAACATCTCAGATGCTTTGTATTCATCCAGCAGGGTGTTGAATGAAATTACTAAAAATTCTCTATACAGCATATTCTATGCCATTTATTCAAATAAGCATGAATCAAAAATTAACAGGTATGGTTCAATGTCAATTGATGACGCTATCAAAAAGGTTAAGCAAAGGCTTAATATTCAAAGCGACCATTCAGATTATATTTTCAATAGAATTGTTAAAACAAATTTCCCTCGGCAAAAACCTAAAAATTTAGTTATTTTTATTCAGGAAAGTGTTGGTGCTCAATTTGCTGAATCTGTAGGGGGTGAAGCTGGAATAATGCCTAATTTCAATAAGTTATCCAAAGAAGGGCTATTGTTTACAGATGCATATTCCAATGGGACAAGAAGTATTAGAGGTTTGGCTGGATTGGTTGCGGGCAATTTTTCTGTGCCGGGAAAAGGCGTCTTAAAGAGAAACAAGTCACAACAAAATTTCTTTACCATGGCCTCTTTACTAAAAACACATCATTATGAAACCGTGTTTCTATATGGTGGAGAATCCAGGTTTGATAATATGAAAAGTTGGTTTTCGGGTAATGGTTTTGATCGAATTATCGAGCAAACTGACTTCATAGATCCGCAATATGTTGGATCTTGGGGGGTTAGCGATGAAGATTTGGTGGTTAGGTCTAACCAAGAGTTTAGGCGGTATCACAAAAACAATCAAAAGTTTGCAGCTGTAATGTTTTCCACCTCTAATCATGCGCCATTTGACTATCCAGAAGATAATGCCATTAAATACGCAGACTATGCAATTGGCAAGTTTATTGAATTAGCTCGACAAGAGGATTATTATAAAGATACGATTTTTGTTATTGTTGCTGATCACGATGTTCGTGTATCTGGCGATGATCTAGTGCCGGTTAATAGCTTTCATATTCCAGCATTAATATTGGGAGATGGTGTTATTCCAGAAAAGTATGAAAAAATCGCCACACAGCCGGATATCCTGGCAACCTCTCTAGATTTAATAGGCATTAATAAATTGAGTCATCCTATTCAAGGTCATTCTATTTTTTCAGACAAAAAACAAAATATCGCGCTAATGCAGTTTAATGATAATTATGCACTCAGACAAGATAATAAAGTTGCTGTTATTAGGCCAGGAAAAGAAGCTTTAACATTTGTCTATCGAGATGAAAATCTCAATCCAATAGAACACGATATTAATTTTGAGCAAGATGCATTGGCGTTTGTTCTAACGCTAGATTATATGTATAACAATACATTACACCAATAAGATGTATAAGATTTTAATAGAAGTTCCAACTTGGTTAGGTGATTGTGTCATGGCCACGCCAGCTATTGAAAATATCGTTAATTTACATCCAGATGTCGATATCATTATTTTTGGTTCAGCCATTTCAACCAAAGTGTTTGAACACCATCCTAATGTAAAGCGCATTGTTATAGATGATAGTAGAAGGGAAAAATTAAGAATTATTCATCTTTACAAACAAGCAAAACAATTAGGTAGATTTGATTGCGCCATTTCATTTCGTCGAACTTTAGCAAGCAAGTTGTTTGTTTGGTTTTCAAAAGCAACTGTAAAAGGAAGCTACAGGCGGTATACCGAACAGGCTATTCATCAGGTTATTCGATACAATGACTTTGTTAATAAGGTTTTTAAAACAAACACTATTGCTAGCCAATTAGCTATCTATAAAAATCCAAAGTCTTCCAAAGCTATTAAATCTGATAAAAAATTGCTTGGTATTAATCCTGGTGCCTCTTACGGCAGTGCTAAGCGTTGGTATCCACAAGAGTTTGCCAAGGTAGCTGAAGCATTGTCTAATCAGTATGATATTATCATTTTTGGCGGACATGGTGAAAAAGATATTGCAATGGATATTGAAAAATCACTGGTTGAAAAAGGTATTAAAAATTATCAAAACCTTGCAGGAGATACCTCTATTTCAGAGTTGATTGATCATATTGCTAATCTAGATTTATTTATCACGGGTGATAGCGGACCTATGCATGTGGCAGCAGCCTTTCAAATACCAACGGTGGCCATATTTGGCCCTACTAAGGATAATGAAACTTCTCAATGGATGAATAATAAAAGCATCATTGTGAAGGAGAATCTTGAATGTCAGCCTTGTATGAAGCGTACGTGTCCTTTAGGGCATCATAATTGTATGAAGCTAATAAAAGCTGATGCCGTACTGAAGTCTATAAATCAACTGCATTTAAATTGAACCATTTTAGGTATCATTTATGCACACAACACACAACACACAACACACAACACACAACACACATGGCTAATGATTTCTTAACTAAATGGATTGGTTTCTGGGTATTTTTATTTAGCGTTTCGGTTTTGTCACTTCCTGGTCATGGTGGGCAGCCAGCCATTGTGTTGCTATTTACCATGCTCTATGTTGCCATTGCTAAGCGAAATAATCGCCAATATTTTTCTTTGAATAAGGAAGAGAGGTTTTTTATCTATCTGGTTTTATTTTGGTTTGGGTGGCAGTTATTCGGTGTTTTCTATCAGCCAATAGGTTATGAGTTTGAGAACACTAGAGCGCAATTAAGAGTGTTAGATGATATGTCACGCTGGTTGTTGTTATTGCCAATATTCTTTCTATTTAGACGTTACTTTGTTGATTGGAAAGTGCTAGCTATAGGTTTAAGCATGGGCGTGTTAATTACTGTTTCTGTTGCACATTATGAGGTCTATTTTTTGAATAGGATTAGGGCAGAAGGCATGTCAAATCATGTAATTCCCTTTGCTGAATTAATGGTGGTTTCGGATTTGTTGCTATGGATGTTTATGATTCATGCATGGAGCAAAGGTCAAAAAATTCTTTCGTATTTTTTATTATTTGTCAGTGTTGTGGCGTTTTATGGTTCACTGTTGTCCGTAACGCGTGGCGCATGGCTTGCCTATATATTTATGATCTTAATTTGGTTTGTATATATAATTAAAAATAGCCTTACTGACAAGAAACATCTACTTTCTAAACCTATTTTATTAAGGTTATTGTTTGCATTTATTGTGTTTTTTGCCGTATCTCAAACTGAGCAGTATCAAACGTTAAAGTCAAGAACACAGCAAACTGTTAGCGATTTGTCCGTTGGTAATTATCAAGGAGCAAGTTCAAGTAGGCTTAGTATTTTTAAAGATACAATTAATCATATTGAGAAGCAGCCACTTGGTATCGGTACTCATAATTTTAAAAAAATTGATCCAGATGGATACCTATTTAATGCACACAATCAACTGTTAAATGTATGGGTCGAAAATGGCATTCAAGGTGTGATAAGCTTGTTGCTATTAGTTGGGTATTCGGTTAGATTCTTTTGGAAAAATTTAAATCATACTAATGGATCGGTTAGTATTTATGCATCATGTGGGCTAATGCTAATTGTTAGTTATATAATTTTTTCCCAGTCACAAGTGGTATTTGATCATCATCAAACATTAATGTTTTTTGTCTTTTATTTGTATTTCTTCTTTGCCCAGATACAGTTCTTAAAAAGAGAAGATTGATTAATGACTATCAAATTCTAGGTCAATTAAATGACAAATCGTATGGCCTATAACAATATGCATCTCTTGAATGCGTGGCGTGTCTTCAGCTGGAACAACTAAATTTACATCGCACAAAGTATTCATTTCACCACCATCTCGACCACTAAAGCCAATAGTCTTGCATCCCATTTCTTTTGCAAGTCTTAATGCGCTGATAACATTGCCACTACTTCCGCCAGTACTAATACCGATTACTACATCTCCTTCATTTGCTAATGCCTCTACTTGGCGGTCAAACACATGATTGTAGCCATAATCATTACCAATTGAGGTAAGTGCTGATGTATCAGTAGTTAATGCAATAGCAGGCAAACCTTTGCGTTCAACCTTATATCTTCCAACAAATTCTGCAGCAATGTGCTGGGCATCAGCTGCACTGCCACCATTACCAAAGATTAAAATCTTTCCGCCATTATGCAGGCTGTCAATACATAGGTTTGTAGCATTTTCAAGAGGGTTGGCAATGTATTTTAGAGTTGCCTGAGCTGTTTTTAAATGCTCACTAAATTCAAATTCAATAATTGATCGCATGATTATTAGCCTTGTTGTTGTATTTTTTGGATGGTTCTAGTGGTGCTTTTTCCGTCGACAAATTGTACCAATTTTAACTCATCGGCAACATCTTGCCCAACCACTTCTTTACCTTCATAGTCACCACCTTTGACTAGTACATGTGGCTTAACAGTTTTAATTAAATCATAAGGAGTATCTTCATCGAACACCACCACATAATCAACTGCTTCAAGTGCGGCTAGTATGTAGGCTCTATCTAATTGTGTATTAATAGGGCGACCCTTACCTTTGAGAGCAGTAACAGAGCGGTCAGAATTAAGTCCTAATATCAATACATCGCCATAACTCTTTGCAGTTTCTAAGTAGCGCACATGTCCTGCATGCAAAATATCAAAACAGCCATTGGTAAAGATAATTCTTTTACTTCTTTCTTTTAATTCTTTACTTAGTGTGGCAATCTCACCTAGGGTCTTAATGTGTTCATCACTAGTAGATTTGTTAAGGCTTGATTCGTATTCAATAATTTCATTTAACGTGGCAGTGGCAGAGCCAATTTTTCCCACAACAACCCCTGCTGCAAGGTTGGCAAACTCTACTGCATCGTCTATTTCATATCCACATGCTAGTGCAAAGCCTAACGATGCAAGTACAGTATCACCTGCGCCCGTTACATCAAAAACCTCTCTAGCCACAGTAGGGTGAGTGCGTAATTTGTCATCATAAATTGCCACCCCTTGTTCACTCAGGGTAATGAGCGAGATATCTAAATTACATTGTGTTTTTAGCTGAATTATGGCCTGCGAAAGACTAGCATCATCTTTAATATCAATTTTTGTCGCTTCACTGGCTTCTTTTTTATTCGGTGTTAATAAATAAGCGCCCTTGTATTTTGAATAATCTAGACCCTTTGGATCAGCTAGTACTTTTTTGCCATTTTCATTGGCAATGCTAATTAACGAATTAGTTAACTTTTTGGTCAAAACCCCTTTTCCATAATCTGACAATAAAACACCATCATAATTATAAATAATGCTTTCAAAAGAATCTAAAATTGATTTTTGTGACTCACTACTAATTTCATCGGTACTCTCTCGATCGTACCTAACCACTTGCTGATGCGAGGCAATGATTCTGCTTTTCTTGCTAGTAATCCGATCTTTTTGAGTGATCAAGTATTGGGTATTAACTCCAATGTTAGTAAGTAACACCTTTAGTTCGTCAGATATCTCACAGCCACCAACCACACTAATAACATCAACCTGTGCACCAAGTGCATTTAAGTTATTGATCACGTTGCCAGCACCACCAAGCACTGTACTTTCACTTTTAACATTGACTACTTGTACTGGCGCCTCAGGGGAGATGCGCTCGCAAGATCCCCATAAATAATGATCAATCATTAAGTCACCAATGACTAGCAGCCTTGGCGATTTTCCTTGTAAACTAATCATGAAATGTCAGCCCCGTGTAAGCGTTTGATTTCGGGGATATACGCCTTAATGCCTTCCTCTAAACTAACTACTGGCTCAAAACCTAAGTTGGTTTTTGAGGTGCTAATATCAGCCTGCGTGTGCATCTGGTAGCCATCATAAGGGTTAGGAATGTATTCATTGCCTAGGTCAGTACCCAATTCTATTTGCAAGATGTTAGCAATATCTTGGAAGCTTCTCGGGTTACTGGTGCCAACGTTATAAGTGCCATTTTCTTTAGGATTGCAAGCCTTAATATTGGCTTGAAGTACATCTTCAATATTAATAAAATCTCTTAAAATCTGATCAGAGCCTTCAAATAGTTTTGGCGCTTTACCATCTAGTATTTGATGTCCTAGTTGAATCACCATTGATGAAGTTTTTGCCTTGTAATATTCCCTAGAGCCATACACATTGAAGAATTTTAAACCGACAATCGTCATATTTGGATTTTCCCTACTATAGCGATAAGCAATTTGATCCATCATGTACTTACTAAATCCGTAAGGGTTTTCAGGATTTTCCTTGCCTACAGTTTGTGGCGAAGGTAGGCTACCATAAGTTGCAGCAGAGCTAGCATACACCATGATTGCATCATCATCTTTGGCTTTATTTAGTAGGTCATAAAATGAGTTGACATTAGTTTGCATGACAATCTCTTGGTCATACACACGCGTATCTGAAATCGCTGCCTGATGAAACATATAGTCAAATTTATAATCATCAAGTAATGCTAGGTCAGCTTTGCTATTAATATTGCCACACACCACATCACCGGTAAAACCAATGAGGTTTTTGTAGTGACCAAAACTTTGTAAATTGCCATTGGCAAAGGTTGCTTCACTCCTAAAACAATCAAAAACCACTACCTGTGAGTCAGG
>LWDU01036490.1_pt1 | contig 13137 bp, 8 predicted proteins | sample 727161 | NCBI WGS metagenome assembly LWDU01 (sample SAMN04566230, study PRJNA314399) | hydrothermal vent metagenome | isolation source: deep sea hydrothermal plume seawater | place: Mexico: Gulf of California, Guaymas Basin | collected 2004-07-11 | reverse complement strand
TGCGTTCCGCTGTCGGCGGCCGAAACGGAAATTTTCAGATATCCTGTAAGGAAGCGGTTGCTGGGTATGTCGGCGTGGCAACACCAGTCAGCTTCGTTTATGTTTCGGACTCACTTCAATTGTCAAAGGCACAAAATGACCACGATCGACTTTATACGACGCGGAATCACGACCAGTCACATGCTCACCATGGGACTGATCGACGATATGGAAGATGCTGCCTTTCAGCAGCCCACATCAAGTGGTGGAAACCATCCGATGTGGGTCCTGGGGCATCTGGCGTATTCGGAGTCCAACATTGTCGAACACATGATCAAGGGCCACGAAAACCCACTGATCGACTGGAAATCAATCTTTGGATCCAGCAGCGAACCGACGACAAACGCCGACGATTACCCCGCGTGGGCCGACGTACGAGCGAAGGCTGACGAAGTCCAGAAAAACACGCTGGCATTCGTCGACTCACTGACTGATGCGGATCTGGACAATCCGAGTAAGAATTGCCCTCCTGGTAGAGAAGATTTTATGGGTACGGTTGGCGCCTGTCTGCTGGTTCTGACTCTCCATCCGGTCATGCACCGCGGGCAGGTCGCAGACGCTCGACGAATGGTGAACCGTGCTCCGATTTTGGGTTAAACACACCGGAACAGCCGAAGATTCATTTTTGCCGCGATGTGGCAAGCCGTTTGTCAGGAGGCTGCCCCGGCGGATGAGCAGGATTTGACGCCTGTCGCTCGCTGGCCTTTTTTTAGACAGGAATTACAGGATTATCAGGGTTTTTACCTGGTGTCGATCTTGTGAATCCTGTCGGGATTCTTCCTTCTTGTTTTTGCCGTCTGCCCGCCGTTGGACGCTGAGAAAACGCTCCCCGACAGGCCCTCCATTTGTCGGACGTACCCGTCGATGTTGCAGCCAGGATCCGTATATCCTGTAGATTCCGATCACAGTGTGCCTCGAAACGGCTATTTATTGAGGACCTGTTTTCGGTGCCACCGTTGAGTCGGTATCATGGAGAGTCCGCACGCTTGAATCTCCGCCCCCGCCTCGATGACATCTCGTCCCATGAAGCTTTCCGTTTTCAGAGCTTGTTTCTTGCTTTCCGTGATCCTGCTATCGCGGGCTGAGGCGGATGACGCAGCAAAGCTGGAATTCTTCGAGGCCAGGATCCGTCCGGTTCTGGTGGAACACTGCTACAAGTGTCACGCCGTTGACGCGAAGAATGTGCGCGGTGGTCTGCTGCTGGATTCGAAGGCAGTGGCGCTGGACGGTGGCGAATCAGGAGCGGCCATCGTACCGGGTGTGCCGGATGAAAGTCTGCTGCTGTTGGCGATGAAGCACGAATCCTACGAAATGCCGCCGGACCGCAAACTTCCGGATTCCATCATCGCGGATTTCGAACAATGGATCCGCGATGGAGCTGCTGACCCACGCGTCGGCGGAAAGATGGTGAAGCGGTCAGCGATCGACCTGAAGGCGGGACGAAACTTCTGGAGCTTTCGTTCGATCCGTCGACCGGACGTTCCTGCACCGAAAAGTGGTTGGGCAAAGACGGACATCGATCGTTTTGTGGCTGCCAGGTACGAGACCACTGGGTTGTCGCCCGTTGACGACGCTACCGCAGAGCAAGTCCTTCGCCGGATTCAATATGGACTCGTTGGGCTGCCGCCGACGACAGATCAGATTGCCACTTTCGTCGCCGCATGGTCAGTGGATCCGGATCAGGCGATTGATGCGATCGTCGACGAACTGCTGGCGTCGCATCGCTTTGGTGAACGCTGGGGACGTCACTGGCTGGATGTCGCCCGCTTTGCCGAATCCAGCGGAGGCGGGCGGAGCCTGATGTTTCCGGACGCATGGCGTTTTCGTGACTACGTGATCAAGTCGTTCAACGACGACAAGCCCTTTGACCAATTGGTCCGGGAACACATCGCGGGCGATCTGCTGCCGTACAAGAGTGACAGTGAGCACGACGATCAGGTGACGGGCGTCGGCTATCTGACGCTGGGGCCGACCAACTACGAACAGCAGGATAAAGAACTGCTGCGGATGGAAGTGATTGATGAGCAGATTGACACGATCGGGCGAACGTTTCTGGGTTTGACGATCGGGTGTGCTCGGTGTCATGACCACAAGTTCGACCCCATTCCCACCGCCGACTACTACGCGATGGCCGGAGTCTTTCGCAGCACAGAGACGTTGCTGCCGGGAAACGTCAGCACCTATGTGACGACCAGCCTGAAAACGAACCCAGAGCACAAGCGACTGGCCGACTGGAAAACGCAGGAAAAGTCGCTGCAGGCAAAGATCGCAGAACTAAAGAAACAGGTGAAGGGCCAACGCCCCGGCGTAGCGCCACACATTGACACCGCATCTTTGCCCGGCATCGTTGTTGATGATTCCCAGGCGACGTTTGAAGGTGAATGGGTTCGCTCGACGTCCCTGGCACCCTATGTTGGCAAGGGATACCGACACGACAATTATCTGAAGACCGGACGACGTGTGCGTTTTCAGACGACGTTGCCTGAGTCCGGCATGTATCGCGTACGCATGTCCCACAACTATCAGACGTCACGGTGCAGCCGACTTCCGGTCACCGTCACCCATGCCGAAGGATCGACAACTGTCGAAGTTGACCAGCGCAAGACTCCGCTGGATGGTGTATTTGCGGAGCTGGGAACATTTCCATTTACTGCGGGTTCGCCGGCGGTGGTCACCATCGACGCAGAAAAATCGGGAAAAGGCGTCGTGATCGTCGACGCTATTCAATTTTTGCCGAGTACTGTCGACGATGTTGTCGTTTCGCCAGACGAACAACATCAGCAACTGGAATTGTCAAAACGTCTGACATCGCTGGAAGCGAAGCTGAATAAGCATAAGAAGGCCAGACCTGTCACTCCGAAAGCCATGGGGGTCCGTGATCAGAAGGAACCGGCGGATTGGCATATTCATGTGCGGGGCGGTATTCGGAATCTTGGTCCGCTTGTGCCACGTGGATTTGTGTCCGCGGCCAGCCCGGTGGATCAGAATGGAGACACACTGCCATTCAATCTGCCGCAGGATCAAAGCGGTCGCCTGGAAATGGCGAACTGGGTCGCGTCACCTGTCAACCCGTTAACGGCGCGTGTATTCGTCAATCGCGTCTGGCTGCATCTGATCGGCGAAGGACTGGTCCGCACGCCCGACAATTTCGGAAAGATGGGACGGGCGCCAACGCATCCGGAATTGCTCGACTATCTGGCGGCCACGTTTGTCGAAGACGATGCATGGTCAGTTAAAACGCTGATTCGGCGGATTGTCGTCTCGCGGGTTTTTCGGCTGTCGTCTTCAGCGGCGTCGGGCACGTCCGATGCAGATCCTGACAACGAGCTCCTGACTCGAGGCTTTCGGCGGCGCCTGGATGTCGAATCGTTACGTGACTCGTTGCTGCAGATCAGTGGCCAGCTGGATCTGAATCAGGTAGGCGGCCTCACGATCGGAAAGGTCACTCAATACGACAACGCCTACGACCACGATCAGTTCAGCCGAAATATCCGCAGTGTCTACGTACCGTTCTTCCGAAACTGCATGCTTGAAATATTCGAAGTGTTCGACATCGCCAACCCCAACCTGGTGACGGGTCAGCGGACAAGCAGTACGTTGCCATCGCAGGGGTTATTCAGTCGAAAGTGGCGGCGGAGCATTTTCTGGAGACTCAATCTGTCGATGCGGCGGCACTTGACGCTATGATAGACGAAGTGTTTCGCCGCACGCTGGGAAGGCCGCCGACTGTGGGCGAGTTAAAACCGTTGCAGAGTTTTCTGGTCGAAGAGGGAGTGGACTCCACTGATGCATGGGCTTCTGTTTTTCAGGCCCTCTTTGCGTCGGTCGATTTTCGCTACATTGATTAATGGGGAACAGGGTCAGGCACCAATAGTGCGAAGCCCCCGCAGGGCCGTTTCGGCTATTGGTGCCTGACCCCATTTCCCTGACGGATTAAAACATGTTCACACATAATCGACGAAGTTGGTTACAAAACTCCGCGTGCGGATTCGGTTCGCTGGCACTGGGCAGCATGCTGGCAGAACAGCAGGCCAGCGCTGCGTCGGCGGCAAACCATTCGCTGACAGCAAAGCAGCCAATGTTGCCGGCGCGGGCAAAACGCGTCATCTTCATCTTTATGCAGGGTGGTCCCAGCCACGTCGACAGCTTTGACCACAAGCCACAACTGATCAACAGCGACGGCAAGTCCATCGACTTTACCGGAGTTCGCTTTGGCACGTTCGGAAAAGTCAGTCAGCGGTCTCTGATGAAGCCGCTGTGGAAGTTTCGCCAGTACGGCGCTTGCGGTCAGCATGTCAGCGAACTATTTCCACAGATCGCAAAACACGTCGATGATCTGTGTTTCCTGAAAGGCATGCACACGGAAGGTGTCGCACATGGGCCTTCGACTCTGTTCATGCACACCGGCGCGACAAATCTTGTGCGACCGTCGTTCGGTTCGTGGCTGATGTATGGTCTGGGAACCGAAAACCAAAGTCTGCCGGGGTTCGTTCAACTGCAGCCTTCGGACACAAAGGGTGGCCCGCGAAACTATTCGAACGCTTTTCTGCCGTCGGTGTATCAGGGCACGGCGATCGGTCGAGCGAGCCGTTCCGTCGAACAGATGACGATCGATCACATCCGCAATCCACAGTTGAGTCCTGAAGAGGCCGAAACACGTTTCACGCTGATGCAGCGACTGAACAAGGCTCAGGTGAATCGCCGGCCTGACGATGACAGTCGACTGGAGGCCGTCATCAAAAGCTACGAACTCGCCTGGCGAATGCAGACGGATGCCCCGGCAATTTTGGATCTTTCGCACGAGACCGAAACAACTCAACAAATGTACGGCATTGGCGCGGATAAAACGGACGCCTTCGGACGGCAGTGTCTGATGGCTCGTCGGTTGTCCGAATCCGGCGTGCGGTTCGTACAGGTCAACTACGCCGACGAATCACCGAATCCCCGCTGGGACCAGCACAGCAACATGCCGAAACACATGGACCACGCGACCGCGACAGACAAACCGGTTGCCGGACTGCTGGCCGATCTGAAACAACGCGGTCTGCTGGAAGACACGTTGGTGTGGTGGGGTGCCGAATTCGGACGCACACCGTTTTCACAGAGCAACAATGGTCGCGACCATAATCCTCGCGGGTTTACGGTTTTCCTTGCCGGTGGCGGAGTGAAAAAGGGATTCAGCTACGGGGCCACGGATGAGATCGGTCATGAAGCGGTCGAAGGCAAGGTTCACATGCACGATCTGCATGCCACGATTCTGCACGCCCTTGGCCTGGATCACGAGCAACTGACGTACCGCTATGCCGGACGAGATTTCCGACTGACGGACATTTACGGTCGAGTCATAAAGGACGTTTTCGCGTAGTTTCAATTGACCGGCAGATGGTTGTCCCGAAACCTGAAACAGTGAGCCGCAAGGCGCTGGTGCTGCACCCACATTAAGTTTACTAATGCTGACGGTAGCGGAAGTCGCCAGGACTTTCGGCGTTGCCCCTCGTTTGCCGAAACTCTGGGCGAGTTCCGCTACTAGCAAACTCAACATGGACAGACCACTAGCCGCGGGTAAACATACTGCCATGAACCGGCGGCTAGCGCCGTGCCGCTCACACGAACAGACGTGTCCGGACCCGCTCTAACGTTCCACTCGCGCGATGCGGTGGAAATGCAGTTCCACTTCGCGGTCGACAACCCGTCGCACACCTTCCAGCAGGCAGTTCGGTTCGTGATCACTTTCGCCCTGTCGCTTGATATCCGTCAGCGGGGTTCCGGGCTGCACGTTAAACGATCCCTGGTGAATGATCTGGTTGCCAGCGTCCAGTTCCGGCACGATAAAGTGGACGGTCGCTCCGTAGCACAGCATGTGGTGCTGGTGAGCATCTTCATAGGGGCGAAAGCCCGGAAATGGCGGCAGCAGACCGTGATGAAGATTGATGATGCGTCCACCGGCAAACTTCCAGCAAATGTCCGCCGGAAGAACGCGCATGTACCGGGCCAAAATCACGTAGTCAATTTCGTTCTCGTCGATCAGTGTCTGCATTTGTGAATAGTCGACGCCCCCGGAATCATCGCCGATGTTGTGCCAGGGAACATCAAACTGTTCAGCCACGCTGCGACACGCGTTGCGGTTGCCGATCATGACGGCGGCTTCAGCCTTCAGGCGTCCGTCGCGGATCGCTCGCAGAATGGCCAGGGGCGGTTCTGTCCGATAAGTCGTGCAAATCGCCAGACGCGGCAGGCGTCGATGTTCGTCGCGAGCCCACACACGCACTTCCAGCCCTCGCCCCAATCCGATTTCCTGCAGATGACTGCGCAGTTTTGCCACGGACGTAATGTCCTCGGGCCAGTCGATTCGCATCAGCATCGCAAACAGGTGTTCGGTGTCGCGGTCGTACATCTGAATTTCGTAGATGTTCGCACCAGCACCGGAAACGTAGTGAATGATCGGATCGGCCAGACCCTTGTTATCCGGGCCGACAGCGGTGATTGTAACCTGCATGGAATACTCCGTTATGATCCTCGTACACGGTCAACAATCGCTCGTGCTTCGGTCGCAAGTCGAGTCACCTCGCCCCAGTCTTTGGCTTTGATAACGTCTTTCGGCGTCAGCCACGAACCGCCGACCGCCAGGACGCCCGGATTGCGGAGCCACGATTCCATGTTGCCCGCGTTGACTCCGCCCAGCGGAATGAATCGGATCCCAAGGTGAGCGTAGGGGGCTCGGATACTGTCCAGCATCTTCTGGCCGCCACTTGGTTCTGCCGGAAAAAACTTCAGTTCACGGCAATCAAGCTTCAGGGCCACCTCAATTTCGGACGGCGTCATGACACCGGGAGCGAATGGCAGGTTCAATTCCTGAGCTCGTTCCACCACGTCAGGATTCAGGCCTGGCGAAACGGCAAAGTGGGCTCCGGCTGCGACGACCTGATCCACCTGGTCAATGGTCAGGACAGTGCCGATGCCAGCCAGCATTTCCGGAACGTGTTCGCGAATCTGTTTCAGAGAATCAATCGCAGCGTCTGTCCGCAGCGTCAGTTCCATGGCATCGACGCCACCCGCCAGTAAAGCTTTGGCCAGCGGAACGGCGTGAGCCACGTCGTCGATGATCAGCACAGAAATGACGCCGGTGCGTTCAATGCGCTGCGACATTTCTGATGGGAATTGAGATTCCAAGAGTAGCTCCTGCTTCTGTTTCATGTTGCCTACGACGACCAAGGTCACGAAATCATGATCGCACCGGATGCTATAGCAATGCTTCAACGTGAACAGCCACAACGGAGGTTTTAGACCGAAATGCGGCTGTAAAGGGACGCCGGGAAGACGCGGAGTGACGCCGCTGCGTTGAGTGCCACTGGCTTCGCCAGTGTTGTTGCAGGACGCACTGGCAAAGCCAGTGGCACACTCATTGAACGGCTTGACTCACGTTGTCGAGCCGTTCGGCGTGACGTTCGGACTGTCCTGATTCGTCGGCAGAACAACGTCAAACGACTTCTCGGCAATCGCAGCTCCGTTCATTTCCAGCGTCAAACGCCATTCGCCCAGCTTGTCGTCGACCGGATTCCAGATCGTATCGCCCAGGAAGAAGTCCCAGTCGTTTGTCTTGACGTAGACAGTTCCCCGGAACGGATCTCTGCGGTTTCCCGCGTCGTCCAGAATTCCAGGGTGATCGATGCAGTACTCGAGCTCCTGGTTTTTCGCGCCTTTCACATTGACGACGAAACCGAATTCGATGTCAACTTCAGCCGGCACCCGCGTCGTGACCTGAACGATCTTGGGCAGTTGCTTTGAGCCGGAATCCCACTGGGAATAGATCCCCCAGGTTCGCATTCGGATTTCCGGTTTTCGTCTGGCCATGATTAGAGTTTACACGAGTGCGTCTACTGAATCACTCCCGGGGTGCCCTGGCTCAACTGAGTGACGAACGAATTTGACCACGGAGAGGCACAGCGGTGGCACGATCAGAATCTCTGTGTACCTCCGTGTTCTCTGTGGTTGAAAACCCTCAGTCAGTGACACTCAAACACAAGTTGATCGTTTGACGTCACGTGGATGTCAGGTCTTACAACAGCGAGTTTCCGACAGTGCCACCTGGTGAGTGTCAACGTTTCGCCGCCTGTCGAAACATGCGAGCGACTTCGTCGAAGAATGCTTCCATGACCAGCCTGACCGGTGATGAGCCGTCGATCTGGCGTGACGCTGCGATGGTTCGCTCCAGCATGGGAGACAGCAAATCGAGCCCGTTTCTGACGCCCAGCCGTTTGGTCATTGCGTCAGAAAGATCGCCTTTCGCGAGTGCTCGCAGCCGCTGTTGTATGGCGTCGGCCACAAATCGCAGCAGCCACTGAGCGTTCTGACGTTGTTCTGCCGTGCTGGAGGACATTTCTTCGATGCCTCCGACAACCGTAGCGGCAACCTTTAGTGGCTTCATGCCTTCCATTTGCTCCAGTTGAGCTGACACCGAAGTCTTCAGTTTTCGCAATTCCGGACTCAGCAGCTGCCGAGCGGTTTCCAGGCTGCCTTCACACAGCGTCGCGATAGATGCGGCCTCAGCTTCGGATTCCACAATTTCCTGAGTCAACAGAATCTGCTGCACGTCGGGCTGACTGAGCGGAAAGAAGCGGACGACCTGGCAACGAGAACGAATGGTGGGCAGCAGGGTGTCCGGGTTATCGCACACCAGTAAAATCAGCGAATGCGCTGGCGGTTCTTCCAGCGTCTTCAACAGGGCGTTGGCACTTTCGGTGTTCAGTAAGCCGGCGTCATTGATCACGGCGACTCGCCGATCAGACGCCTGAGGGGCCATCGACAATTCGTAGCACAAGCCTTCGCGACCGCGCTTGCCGTCTTCTCCGGCGATGGCCGCAATCGGGATAGCAGTTTTTCCGGCAGGCACGCCGACTTCGATGTAGTCCGGCCATGTATTCGCGTGGAAACTCCGGCACGCCCGACAGTCGCCGCACACCTGCAATTCCGTCAGCTCATGATTGCGACAGAACACTGACTGTGCCAGCAGGCGAGCGAATTGACGTTTGCCGATGCCTTCGGGTCCCGCCAGAACATAGGCATGAGACAACCGTCCGCGCTGCAGCGAACGACGAAACAACTCCCGCTGTTCGTCATGCCCTTTAAGTTGGTCCCAGGTGGTCGTCATGAACCCTGTTCTGACAGTTGTGTTTCCGCGACGTGGATCGCCTTCAGCATAGCTTTGGCCTTGTTCAATGTTTCTTCGTACTCAAGTTTCGGCACACTGTCCGCCACGATCCCGGCACCCGCCTGCACGTAGATGATCCCATTGTGAATCACAAGCGTTCGCAGGGCGATGCACGTATCCATGTTGCCGGTGAAGTCGATGTAGCCCACGGCTCCACCGTACGGGCCGCGTTTATGTGGTTCAATCTCATCGATGACTTCCATCGCTCGTACTTTGGGTGCACCCGAAACCGTGCCCGCCGGCAATCCCGCTCGCAGAGCTTCCACAGCGGTCATGCCTTCCCGCAACTGGCCAACGACGTTGGATGTGATGTGCATCACGTGGCTGTAACGTTCCACGACCATCACGTCGCTTAATTCGACAGAACCAAACTGGGCGACTCGCCCCACGTCGTTGCGAGCGAGGTCAATCAGCATCACATGTTCCGCCCGTTCCTTCGGGTCGGCCAGCAGTTCGTCGGCCAGTTCTTTGTCTTCCTGTTCCGTTCGTCCGCGGCGCCTGGTCCCGGCCAGCGGACGAATGGTGGTTTCGCCGTCTTCCACACGCACCATAATTTCCGGGGAACTGCCGACCAGGTGCAGTTCCGGAGTCTGCAGCAGAAACATAAACGGGCTGGGATTAACCATTCGTAACGAACGATACACGTCCAGAGGCTTCGCATTGCTGGCACGCTGCAGTCGTTGACTGAAGACGACCTGAAAAATGTCACCGGCCTTGATGTACTCGCGACACGTTTCGACGCAGGTTTCAAAATGTTCCTGCGTGAAGTTGGATTCGATCGGCAGGTCCGGTTCGACGGTCAGATCGATATCAGTCAACCGCACAGAATCGTTTCCGACGGCCAGCCGAACGCAAATCTGCTCCAGTCGCTCTTCGGCGACGGCTCGAGCGTCATCGGGATCGCAGTCCTGGGTGTCGGCCAAAGCCACTGCCAGCACAACTTTGCGGATGTGGTCAAAGACAACCATGCCATCGTACAGCGCGAAGCACATGTCAGGCAGACCACGATCATCGTCGGGAACATTGGGCAGGTGTTCGCTGTATCGGATGACGTCGTAACCAGCGAACCCGACGGCACCGCCACAGAATCGAGGCAGACCAGGGACGGGCACACATTCATATTCGGCGACCAGTGCGTCAAGATCCTTTAGAGCATTGCGAATTCGGACGTGCCTGTCCCACGCTGTGATGGACAGAAACGGGTTGCTGCCAACGAAGCTGTACCGGCCGATCTTCTCACCGCCGACAACACTTTCAAACAGAAACGACCACGGACCGTCGCGCAGTCTCTGGTAAGCTGTAACGGGTGTCAGAGTGTCCGAGGTCAGTTGACGAAACACGGGCACAAATCTCGCCTGTGCAGCGTACGTGCGAAACTCTTCGGGTGTGGGATGGCTTACGACGGGCATGTTATAGATGAGAATTGTTTCATGGAGTGCGATGACATGCCGTCGCTTTCTTGTTTTCGGCGATTTTCGATGATTGGAAACCAGAGGTCGTCGACCGTTGCATGCAAAGAAAACGGCGACCGGTCGTGGGACGTTCGGCATCGACACACGTGGAAAGCCAGCGAATGATACCCCGACGCCGGTGCTTCAGTCCATCAACGCGGTTGCGCGCACCGATTCCGTCATTTCATCAAGCATCGGACGCAGTTCATCCAGTTCATTGCTGGTCGCCTGCCACCAGACCAGCAGTGTGAAATCCGAAGTTCGGACACTTCGAAGAGCTGCCGTGTTCAGAAGTTCCATGCAAAAGAACGTGACGTCCCGGGCACAGGCGGGCATCTCAGCCAGCATCGTGCTGACGTTCTCAACTTCCGCATCCTCATATTCGTCCTGAAATGCGGCGACGCACGATTCCACGGCCTGCGGCGGAGCAGGACTGGACAGAAGAATGCGCAGGGTCCAGAAACGGGGTCCGGGCGCGGAAACGGTGATGATCACACCTTCGCCGTCCGTTTCCTCATCCAGCTGCCAGATGTCCGGATACAGAAACATCACGCCGTGGTTGTTGTAGGGGACAAGACAATCGTGAAAATCGATGTTCATGTTGACGAGAAGAAAATCTGAGTATTTGGAAAAACAACCATTGGTTTTGTTCGCATCCCTGCCACCGCCAGCGGAAACGGATGACCAGTTCCCGGGCGACACTTCGAATCTGCGGCGTATCGTTTAACCGCGTGGGCAACGCCCCGCACGTCGGTAGCGGAAGCTCGTTGGGCCTGCTGTGAAACATTGGTTCGTTACGACGAAAACTCCACGAAGTCTATTCATTAAGCGTCAGCAAAAACAACTGCCCTGTCGGTGTCCGCGGATCAAATGCGCCGAACAGGTGGTGATTTCGAAGGCCGTACCGCAGTCGGGGAACGGACTTGCTTGAGCCATCGACAATCCAGAGTAAACTGTCTGCCCCGGTCGTAACAAGCGATGCGACAGGACGATCAGGTCTCACCTCCCACCACGAGAGCACTCATATGACCATTTCAACTGTGTCCGGTGCGCGCACAGCACAGAATCCCAATGTGAGCACGGCCCACAATTCGAATCAAGGTCGCTGTTCGGAAGAACATGCCCCACTGACGAACATCGCTGCCACAGTGCGGGCGAAGCATATTCGGCGATGGAAGAGCATTTTTCATTGTGCTGTGGTCGCACTCAGTCTACTGGCGCCCCTGGCTTTGTCGGCAACTGCGGCTGCCGCCGACAAACGTCCCAACATTCTGTTCGTCTTTTCTGATGACCACGCCCTGCAGGCGATCGGGGCGTACGGTTCGAAGATCAATAAGACGCCACATCTTGACCGGATCGCCAACGAAGGGGCCGTGTTTGCGAATTCCTTCTGTGCGAATTCCATTTGCGGGCCGTCACGGGCGTGCATCCTGACCGGCAAACACAGTCACATTAATGGCTTTCTGCGGAACGGAAACAGGTTTGATGGGTCGCAGACGACATTTCCAAAACTGATGCAGGACGTCGGTTATCAGACGGCAGTTATCGGCAAGTGGCACTTGTCGACCGATCCAACAGGCTTCGATCACTGGGAGATACTTCCGGGGCAGGGCAATTATTACAACCCTGACTTCATTCAGATGGATCGTCAACGGAAACGGCGTGAAGGCTACTGCACGGACATTATTACCAATCTGGCATTGGAGTGGCTGAAGGAGAAACGCGATCCCGAAAAACCGTTCATCATGATGTGTCAGCATAAAGCTCCGCATCGCAATTGGTCGCCAGCGGTACGCCATTTTTCGCTGTACAAGAACGAAGACGTGCCTGAGCCAGCGTCGTTGTTCGACAACTACGAAGGTCGAACAAAGCTGTTGCAGCAGAATGAAATGTCCATCAAGGATCATTTCCATTGGGCTCATGACATGAAGTTCCACGGAGATGTTCTGTTTCCGGAACACTTCCAGAACCGCCATCCCAACAGTGAATATGCTCGTATGACAGACCAGCAGAAGGCGGTCTGGGATGCTCAGTACGAACCGGAAAATGAAGCGTTCATCGCGCAAATGAAGGCCGGCAAACTAAGCGACAAACAGGTCATCAGTTGGAAGTACCAACGCTACATCAAGGATTATCTGCGGTGCGTCCAGGCGGTCGATGATGGTGTTGGTCAGCTGTTGGACTACCTGGACGAAGCCGGAATCTCGGACAATACCATCGTGATTTACAGCTCAGACCAGGGATTTTATCTGGGTGAACATGGCTGGTACGACAAACGCTGGATGTTCGAAGAGTCGCTGCGAATGCCATTTCTGATTCGTTGGCCGGGTGTGATTGAGCCAGGATCAAAAGCATCCGCGCTGATTCAGAACATTGACTATGGCCCTACGTTTCTGGATGTTGCCGGAGCCGCTGTGCCGGAAGAAATGCAGGGCCGCA
>LWDU01039843.1_pt2 | contig 13143 bp, 9 predicted proteins | sample 727161 | NCBI WGS metagenome assembly LWDU01 (sample SAMN04566230, study PRJNA314399) | hydrothermal vent metagenome | isolation source: deep sea hydrothermal plume seawater | place: Mexico: Gulf of California, Guaymas Basin | collected 2004-07-11 | reverse complement strand
TTGAGTTTGAGATCGAGTATGACCAGGTCGACGGTCCGTTGGTTTTGCTGGAAGGTTTGTAATCCGCTGCGGGCGTCGACGGTGGGCAGTACGATATACTGGTAGTATTCGAGCTGGCTTTTGAGGGTGTTGCGCGACATGGGTTGTGGGTCGATGAGCAGGATGGTCCAGGTCGGTTTTTGAGTCATAATATGGATTCGTTTCCGGAGGCGTGTGCCTGTTATCTTTCTCGGGTGCTTAGCCTCGGAGAGGCCTCTGATGATGACGCGTTCACATGGCACCTATTTTTTAATAGCCTGCTTTAACGTGAGGTGCAACTACGAATTGTCGGCTTGCTAATTCCTTATTGCGATGATCCAGAGTATGAGATACAGCAACGAGTTAGTCCAGTAGTTTCCCAAATTGATGATGTGCGCGAAGGCCGAATCCAGCCGCAGGGATAGCATGGCTGGTGGATTGTAGTGCACCGTTGGGGAAAAGACAATTGCGCGAAAAACTCCGCATAGGCGGTTTGGACTTGTAGGATCATAAACAACGATTGCAGAGCGCCAAATATCAGCAGCACAACAGCGATCCAGGCTATCTTCCAGCGCGCACTTCGGTTTGGGGTCGCAATAAACAATGCGATGCCGGCGACAATACCCGGCGTGATGGTGTGTTCTCGGGGCTGGGTTCGAATCTCGAACTCTGAAGGTAACCCATCCATAAGTTGGTATTATTGACTATGCTGGATAGAGAGGCTATATACCAATCGCCGATCTCATTCGACAGTGGCAGTAATAGCAAGCTGATCAGTGCAAAGAGTAGCAAAAAAACACCGAATTGGGGCGGGTATTGAGATTCACGATGCCTTCATAGAAATTAAAGCAATTCCTATACCCTGCCAAAGATAGAGTGCAGAAATGCTATTTATTACTTGTCTATGGAGGGCTTGTTGGCGGTGTGCTGGTGGTGGAAATAGATCCACCTGAGGACATTGATTTTAAACCTTGGGTAGATGGGATATCGATTGTTGACAAGGTTCACACAATAGCCCGTGGATTTAGGAGGCTTACTGTGATGAAGTATTCGTAGCGAACGCATCTGCTAATTCGAAAAAGTGTGAGATATTGCGATGTTGACTAGGCCGAATGCGGGTTCGGCCCAGCAAAATACCGCCAGCTCAGAAAGAGCTTGGGCTCTTTATCGGAGTTGCGCTCAATATGGGTGCCTGAGATCTTTGGTGGTGGCCGTGTGTAGGAGGAATAATGTAGAGCGTAGGCAAAAAGTCTACGATAAAGTCTATGCTGCAGGTTACTTCTTCATGATATGGATTCGCCAGACCGTAGGCTTTTGTGCTGTGTCACGGGGTGGTGTAGGGCGCGTCTCGATGCCAGCGGGTGGGTCTTGGGATGTTGTGGGTTCAGTGGAGAGGACGCGCACGACCCACAGGCCAACGTCTGGACCGAGCAGGGCTTCGACGCAATTTAGGCATCAGCCGATGGGTGGCGATAGCGAATATTTCGGTTTTGTGCCACCCAGACGAAGTGAGATCTGGTGGTCCTGGTAGCCTGGATTTTTTCTGAAGCGTGCAAAAGGTCGATATGATCACGGGCCTGCGCGTCGCTTGAAGATGCGCAGGCCCGTGGGGAAACCCTCTCGATTTTACTGTTCTTCCTGCGCCGGGCTAAGGGCGCAGGGATCGGGGTTCAACACCTGGAACCGTGTTTTAGGTCTGTTCGTCGCCGCGGGCCATCACGACCTTGCCGGTGCGGATCATCTCCTTTAAGTCGAATTTACCCAGTAGCGACTCGAGCGCGTTCATCTTGTCGGAGGTGCCGGTCGCTTCAATGGTGATCGTGTCCTCGGAAATGTCGACCGTCTTGCCGCGGAAGACCTCGGTGATCTGTAAGATCTCGCTGCGTTCGACGACCGAGCAGCCGACTTTGAACAGGGCCAATTCGCGGGTGATGGCGTCGGTGGCGGAGTGGTCCTTGGCATGGATGACGTCGACCAGCTTATTGAGCTGCAAAATAATCTGCAGCAGCTCATCGCCTGGGCCGAGGCTGGTGATGGTCATGCGCGAGCACTGCGGGATATGCGCTGGCGAGACGACCAGATTTTCGATATTGAAGCCGCGACGGGCAAAGCACTGGGCGATGCGCACCAAGACGCCGGGGCGGTCGTTGACCAGCAGGCCGATCGTTGCCTTCTGCTCCTGGGTCGCGGCTTTGAGTTGCGGCGCGTCGACGGCGACCTGGCGCGCGTTTAGTTCTTCTTCGGCGAAGTTTATCGCAGTCGTAGGCATTTTAGGTGCTTCCTTTGGGTTGGGCTAGTTTCTCTTTCGGCGCCTCAATTAACATCTCAGAGATGGGCGCGCCGGCGGGGATCATCGGAAAGACATTGTCTTCCTTTTCGCACTCGGCGTGGATGATACAGGGGCCTTCGTTGTAGTCGAGCGCCTGCTTGAGGATCTTGTCGATGTCGGCGGTGCGCTTGAGGCGGAAACCTTTAGCACCATAGGCCTCGGCAAGTTTGACGAAATCGGGGTTGCCCAACAGGTCAACGCCCGAATAGCGGTTGTCGAAGAACAAATTCTGCCACTGGCGGACCATGCCCAAGTACTTGTTGTCGAGCACCAGGATCTTGATCGGCAGCTTGTGGATGGTGGCGGTGGCCAACTCGCAGAGCGTCATCTGGAAGCCGCCGTCGCCGCAGACGGCGACGACCGTTTCTTCGGGACGGCCGAATTGCGCGCCGATCGCGGCGGGGAAACCAAAACCCATGGTGCCGGCGCCGCCGGAGGAGATCCACTGTCGGTGGTGCGCCGTCTTGTAGAATTGCGCTGCCCACATCTGGTGCTGGCCGACGTCGGTGGTGACCACGGCACGGCCGGCAGTAAGCTCGTACATCCGGTCGAGCACCGCCTGCATCTTGAGGCCGCCGCGCTTGCCGTATTTGAGCGGGAACTTCTCCTTCCACTCGTCGATCTGAGCGATCCATGCGGTGGTATCGATGGGTTCGACGAGGTTGATCAACTCTTCGAGAACCTGGCGCGCATCGCCTTCGATAAAGACATCGGGCATGATGACCTTGCCGTGTTCGGCCGGGTCGATGTCGACGTGAATTTTTTTGGCGTCGAGGCAGAATTCGTCGAGCTTACCGGTGATGCGGTCGTCCCAACGCCCGCCGACCGACATGATCAGGTCGCAGTCGACGACGGCCTTGTTGGCATAGGCGGTGCCGTGCATGCCGAGCATGCCCACCGACAGCTCGTGCTGTTCGGGGAAGGCGCCCTTGCCGAGCAGGGTGTTGGTCACGGCCATCCGGGTCTTTTCGGCGAAGGCCTTGGCCGCCTCGTGCGCGCCCGAAGCGATACAGCCGCCCCCCAGATAGAGCAGTGGGCGTTTGCTTTTTTTCAATAACTCAGCGGCTTCTTGTAGTAGTTCGGGCGCGGGTTTGGACTGCCAGGTATAACCCGGCAGGTAGACCTTATCCGGAAAGTCGGTGGTGCATTCGGGGAAGGGGGCGCCCTGGGTGACATCCTTGGGCAGGTCGATGAGCACGGGACCCTGCCGACCGGTAGTGGCGATGTGGAAAGCTTCGGTCATCACCCGGGGGATATCATTGGGGTCTTTCACTAGATACGAATGTTTGACCACTGGCATAGAAATGCCGAATACATCGGCCTCTTGGAAGGCGTCTTTGCCCAGCATGGACGTGACGGTCTGGCCAGTAAGCACGATCAGCGGCGAAGAATCCATTTGCGCGGTCAACAGTCCGGTGATCGTATTGGTGGCACCGGGGCCGGAGGTGACGAGTGCCACACCAGGTTTGCCCGTGGCGCGGGCGTAGCCGTCGGCCATATGCGTGGCGCCCTGCTCGTGCCGGGTCAGCACGAATTTGATTTGCTTGGAATTGAGCAGCGCGTCAAAGATCGGCATGGCCGCGCCCCCTGGATGGCCGAAGACATACTCGACGCCGAAGCGGTCGAGCGCTTCTATGACTTTGTCGGCTCCTCTTGCCATGTCAACTTTCTCCTGGAAACAGTGGTTCAAAAAGTATTATGTTTATCTGATATGTTGATTATCGGAATTATATGTAGTAATTGCAAGTATTTTTTCGATGTATACGCCTGCTTATGTAAAAAATTCACATGAAAACAAGTAAGATTGCTAAAATGTGGTGAACTTGTCTCATTTTTCGTCGTGAAAATGTGATAAGAAAAAAATCGCAGTAGATTGTGCGTGTTTTAGGTAAGGTAGAATACATATTATCGCGCTAAGAATTGTCCGGTCGACCGGACAATTCTTAGCGCGATGACCGGGTCTGGCTGTGCAGTCTTATTTGAGGTATGTGCAACAGGGCTTGGATCGGAAACCGAATGGCTCGACCTACCGGCTCCACACGTCTTTAAAGAGCCGGATCCAATTACCTGAGAATAGCCCATCGATTTCTTTTTGCGAATAACCACGGCGCGCAAAGATGGGCAGGAGTTTTTGCAGATCGGCGATCGTATTGAGGTCGCGCGGGGCCTGTTCGGTGCCGAAGCCGCCGTCGAGGTCGGTGCCGATACCACAATGGCGGGAAGTGCCCAGAAGCTGGCAGATATGGTCGATATGATCGGCTACCGTTTCCAGTGTCGCGTTGGTCAATTGCTCAAAGGGCGGAACCTTGCGTTGCCAGTCTGGATCGAGCATCCAGGCGTCGAAGGCAGCGCCGATCACTCCGTCGCGCTCGGCGATCGAATGGATCATTTCGTCGGTTAGTTGACGCTGGCCAGGGGTAAGGGTACGGCAGTTGTGGTGGCTGGCGGCTACCGGTCCGTCGTAGATTTCGAGCAATTCCCAGTGAGCTTCGTCCGTCAGGTGGGTCAGGTCGACGATGATACCGGCGGTTTTTAACGCGTCGAGCAAGGGTTTTGCCGGCGGCAGCAGGCCGCCTTCGGTGCCAGTGCCGTGCGAGTAGGTACTGGTACCGTAGTGTGAGATCGACACCATGCGCAGCCCGAGGTCATACCATTCGGGCACCTGGTCGGGGCCGAGGATCGGGTCGGCGCTTTCCATGCACAGGATCAGGCCAAAGGGCGTGTCGGCCGTGGGGTTTTGCCAGGCGGTGATGGTATTATCCAGGTCTTTGACGCTTTTGACAAAGGTGAGCAGGCCCTCGCGTTCGAGCGCTTGGTAATAGGCCAGGTGTCCGCGGCCGACGCCGTGGCACTGCGCTTGGCAATACTGGCCGGTGCGTGTCCATTTATCGTTGGGGTCGAGCCTGGACATTACCGTGCCGCAGACTAGGCCGACATTGCCGCGGCGCAAGTCGGGAAAGGTCACGGTGCAGGAGCCGAAGCCCTCCATGGTCTGCACCGAGTCGTGTACGCGGACGGTGGCGGCGGGTTGTTTGAGGTCGCGGTTTATCTGTAGGGCGGAGAAGGACAAGTCGAGGTGGCTGTCTAAGATCAGCGGTCGCTGGGCGGTCATGTATTAGCTCCAGGCTTGGCGGAAGAAGCGCAACAGGTTGCCATGCGCGATGGCCTCGACGTTTTCGGTCGAGTAGCCGCGTCGGTCGAGAATGTCGAGAAAGCGCTGCAGGTCGGCGATGGTGTTGTAGTCGACCGGTGCCATTTCGCGGCCGAAACCGCCGTCTAGGTCGGAGCCGATGGCGACGTGATCGCAGTTGCCGGTCAGTTGGCAGATATGGTCGATGTGGTCGACGACGGCCGACATCGGGCGCCGGGCATTTTGCGGCCAGGCATCCGGGGTATCGAAATTGAGTTCCGGGTTGAGCATCCCCTCGGCGAATACCAGGCCGATGACCCCGCCGCGTTCGGTGATCGCTTTGATCATTTCGTCGCTTAGGTGGCGTTGGCCCGGGACGAGGGCGCGGCAATTGCAATGACTGGCGTGGATCGGGCCCTGCCAATAGTCTATCAACTGCCAGAAGACCAGGTCGGAGGCGTGGGTCAGGTCGAGGGCGATATTGCTTTGCGCGAGCGCGTCGAGCAGTGGGAAGGTGTTGGCGTAGAGCCCGCCGCGGGTGCCGGTGCCGTGCCCCCAAGTATTAGCGCCAAAGTGCGTCAGGCCGACCGAGCGCAGGCCTTGTTCCCACCACCATTGCACTTGCTCGGGGCCGAGGATCGGGTCGGCGCTTTCCATACTGAGGATCAATCCCACGGGTGTGGTCTCATCCGGGTTTTGCCATTCAGCGACCGCGTCGTCGAGTTGCGGGACGTCGTGGATAAAGCGGATCTGGCCTTCGCGTTCGAGCGCTTTATAATAATAGAGGTGTGATTGGCCGATGGCGTGCGCGGCGGCTTGTGTGCGTTGGCCGTCGTCGAGTTGCGCGGTGGGCGTCTGCACCCGGCACATGATCGTCGACAGCATGATGCCGACTCGTCCTTCGCGCATTTGCGGCAAGGATACGGTCGCGGTGCCGCGTGAGGGGCTTTCGGGGCGTTTGCGATCGCGTAGGGAATCGGGGTGTGAAGGGCCCGGGGGTTTGGGGTCTTCGCGTTCGCGCAGGGTGTAGATGTCTTGCGTGAGGTCGCGGCGGTGGTGTAGGGCGTTGAAGGCCATGTCGAGGTGGCCGTCGATGATTAGTGTGGGTTGTTCGGGCATAGGTGTGAAGGCCTGGTGGTGGGTGCTGGCGTTGGGCCACCGGGTAGGCCCGCTCGCTCATTCTCGTGGCGCTTCTGCGCCACGCCGAGGTGCAGGAACGCCGATTTCACCCGCTCGCTGGGCCTGCCCGGTGGCCCGGCAATGTCACGGCTAATGCTGCACTATTTTATATAAGAAAAGAAAAGCTAAGCCACCAGATACTTCGCCACCACCTCTTCATTGATAGTCACACCCAAGCCCGGTCCGCTCGGCACGTGCACAAAACCGTCGACGACCTCAAATTTCTCGTGCGTCAGGTCGTGGCGCAAGGGCGAGTCGGCCATGCAGAACTCGAAGATGTCGCCGTGCGGCACCGCGGCCAGGCCGTGCAATGAGGCGGCGATGGTGATGCCGCTTTTGAAGGAGTGGTTGACGACTTTGCGGTGTAGGCGGTGGGCCAGGCGGCCGACTTCAACCATGGTTGATATGCCGCAGCGGCCCGGGTCGGGTTGTACCCAGTCGATCAGGCCGTCTACCAATAGGCGCTCGAAGTCGCTGTAGCGCGATTCCGCTTCGCCAGTGGCGATGGGCACCGGGCTTGATTCACAGAGGCGGGCGTAGCCTACGACATCCTCGGGGTGCAGCGGCTCCTCGAGCCAGAATATGCCCTGCTCGGAAAATTGTTCGGCGCGTTTGAGCCCGGTCTTCCAGTCCCAGACCTGGCCGGCGTCGACTAGGATGTCTATGTCGGGGCCGGCGCCCTTACGGGCTTCGCGTACTAGTGCGATGTCGTTTTCTTCGCTCTGGCCCATCGGACCCCAGCCGAATTTGATCGCGGTGAAACCTTTGTCGGCGAAACGGCGAGCCAATTCGCCGGTCTCTTTCGGGGTGTCGCCGAAGAGGATCGAGCAATAGGCGCGGAACTTGGTTTTGTAGGGGCCGCCCAATAATTCGTAGACCGGGCAGCCGCGGGCCTTGCCGGCGATATCCCACAGTGCCAAGTTGATACCGGCCATCGCGTGCGTGCCGACGCCGACGCGGCCGTAGTAGTTGGCTGTTGCCATCATGCGGTCCATGCAGACGTCGATGGCCAGGGGATCCTGTCCTTTGAGCGCATTGGCCAGGCCATTGCTGATCTGGTGCGAGAGCGGGGCTTCGACCACGGCTTTGACCACGGTCGGAGCCGAATCGACCTCGCCCCAGCCGGTGATGCCGGTATCGGTCTCGATTTTTATTAGGCAGGTGTCCTGGGTGCCGTCACAGCGGTCGGTGACTTCGGGCAGTCGCAGGTAGTGGGCGGATACTTTTGTTATTTGCATAGCCTTAGAAGTGGAAGACGGTTTCAATGCTCATGATTTTGCGGCGCACTAAGCGCTGGTCTGCACCGCGGTCGAAGATAATGCGGGTGTCCCATAGCACCGCCGCACCGCCGGCCATTTCCAGACCGAGGTCGTAGCCGTAGAAGGTATCCTCGGTTGACTCGAAGAAACCATCGCTGCCTGTGCCGGCTTTGTTGAGACGGGTACCGATATTGTTTTTGTGGTAATAGGCGCGGGCACGGGTCAGGCGTGGGATTTGCTCGAGCAGCTTTTTCGACAGCGCGACCGAGCCGATCAGCTGCTGTTTAGGATCGTTTTGGCCGGTTAGATATTGGTAGGAGCCCGAAGTGTAGAGGTATTGCCCCAAGCTCGCGCCTATGCGCCCGAAAACGCCGTTGAGGTTGTCGCCGCGCTGCAGTTGCGCGTCTTTGGGGCGGGCCCTGCCGGAGGCCGCATCGAGACGCGCGCGGTCAATTTCGTAGAGTTCATCGAAGTAGCGGGCGTCGAAGTCGTCTTGAAAATGGCGGAATTCGAGTTGGCCGTTGAGCGGCCCCATGTCGAGCCAGAGGCCGGGGGCCGCGATGCCGAAGCCCTCGGCTTTGCGATTGCCGGGGAAGACGCCTTCTTGTTGTGCGTCGAAGTTGGAGAGCGCGTCGTCGTCGTCGATCAGCATGGCGAATTGACCGTAGAGCTTGAGGTTGAGGACCTTGCCCTGGGCTAGCGGGTAACTAATATCTAGTCCCCCAATAGAGAAAGCGTCGCGGCCGACTTGGTTCTTGTTGAAGGGCTTGCGACGGTTGACGCTTTGGTCGACCGGGAAATCGTCGCCGAAGTCGGCGTTGAGCCCGAATAGCGCCTTTTCGATATCGGGGTTGTAGCCACTGCCGTTATCGACGTCTATGATGCCGTCGTTGTCGTCGTCGCTGTCGAGTTCGTCGGGTACGCCGTCGCCGTCGTTGTCGAGGGCGCGATCAGCGTTGTCGGGGAAGGCGTCGACCTCGTCGGGCACGCCGTCGGCGTCACCGTCGCGCAGGCCGCTGTACTGGTCGAGGTCCGTGACGTAGGTCAGGCCCAGTTCGAGCTTGCCGCCGGGACGGGCGAAAGCGCGAACGCCGAGCAATGCGCCTCCTTCCTGGAAGTCCTGGAAGTTGTTGAGTACGCCTTCAATCCCTATGCCGGTGTCCGCGAGGTTGTCGAAACGGAACTGTACTCCGGTTTTTTTGATGCCAGGGTATTGCAGGGTATTGCGGTAGTCGGCCATGATCAGGCCATAGCCGAGCGTGACTTGGTCGAGAGCGCCGATCTTGAAATACACTGCGTCATCGGGACGGCCGTAGCGCAGATAATAGATTTTGCGCAAGAACGAGTCGAAGGTTTCTGTGGCTGAACCGAATTCCCAACCGCGGGCACTGATATCGCCTTCGGCCTCAATAAAGAGCTCGATATCGAGGGCAACACCCCAGCGGCCGATGGGAATGTCGGGGCGGAAGCTCAAGCGATAGAATTGTTCCTGGCCGACAGTGACGCTGCCCATGCTTCCTGAATAGCTCGGCGCAGGCGCGGATTCTTGGGCTTGAGAGGGTGTCCAGGGCGCAAAGATCAGAGCAAGAGCATAGATCAAGCGGATTGTCATAGGATGGCCTATTGGTTTATGGAATGTTGTCAGTAGGGAAAATGCGGATGGTGATCGGAACGCGCAATGGCTATCCGTCGTTCTGTGTAATACTAAAACTGACCGTGGACTCGTCGTCGTTGACGATGTGGATCATTTCGCCGATGCGCAGTTCGACGCCGGCGAAGAGCTCCTTCTGGACGCTAATGAAGGCCCTCTTTGTCGACTACTAGGTCACCGAATTATAGCGGAACGTCTTGGCCGGGCTCGGGGATGACCTGTTCACCTTGCACATCCTGGCCGATAACCCCTTCGGTGGCGGTCACCTTTTCGATGACCAATTTGGTTCGGGCGGAAGGCAGTGAAGAGGGGCGTGTCCGGATCGTCGTACATGCCCGTCAGCATCTCGCGGATCCCTTTTGGTGACTCCATGCCCATAAAGGTCTGTATATGGGTATAGGGGGACCGAAAACGCGACGAAGGCATAGTGGATCTGCGCGCCTTCGCCCGGGACCTCGTGGATGCCTTGTGTGATGGACAGGCCGCGGGCGCGGCGTTTTTGGATCAGGTCGAATTGTTTCTCCAGCAGCCCGTTGTGAATCCAGATGGATTCCAGCAGCTCTTCGAGTCCGTGTTTGAGTATATCGAAGGCCCGTATCTGCAAAGAGATATTGTTCTTGTGCATCACTGCAGTAAATTTAAAGTTCATCGAACCGGTGTTGCGATGGGTCGCTTGCCGCTCGCGGATAAACCTAGTATCATAAACGCAGAGGGGATGGGGGCGGATGTCGTTAAAATTAAAAATAAATAAATAGTTGTTTTTTTAGGATATTGAGAGATTATGGATGACAGGAAAACGCTGAAAAGCCTGCTTGAGGCCAGCTTTATAAAACACAGTAGTCAGACGGCAATTCGCATTTTGAGGCCGGCGGAAGACGGACGCCAATGGCGCTATGAGTCTATGAGCTATGCCGAACTTAAGCAGCTGCGCGATCGGCTGGCTACAGGTTTTGCGGCTCAAGGCTTGTCAAAGGGCAAGCGGGTCGGGATCCTCACCGATGGCGGTAGCGAGCCGCTATTGGTTTTTCTAGCGGCTGACTGTATCGGTATCAGTGCTGTGCCGCTATGCATTAAGTCACCAGACGAGGTGCTTGCCCACAGTATCGAGCATTCGGGCATTGAAATGCTGGTTGTCGACCGCAAGGGGAATGAGAAGCTCGGGCAGATTGGCGGACGGTTGCGTCAGGCGCCGCGAACCATATTGACTGAGGGCGTCGCCGATGATGCGCTGTCATGGGATGCACTGCTTGCGGAAGACGGGCCCCCGCCCGAAGTCGAGGTTTTGCCGGGGGATGAATCGAAGATTCTCTATACCTCGGGCTCGTCCGGGTTGCCGAAGGGGGTTATTCAGACCCATGCCAATATAGTCGCCAATGTCGAGGAGGTCTGGGACGTGCTCAGCCCACGCGAAACCTTGAGGATGTTTAAATCCGTACCCGACTATCATTCGATGGGCATTCTCAATATTTACTATCCCTTGGCGAAGGGGTGGATCCTCGACTTAGCGCGGTCGCCGGACCGCGTACTCAGCGATATTCGCCTTTCGGAGCCCGAGGGTTTTCTCACGGTGCCGCTGATCCTCGACAAGGTCTACGGCAATGTGCGCAAAGAGATCGAAGCCGGCGGGCTCAAGGGGTTTTTGATACAGCGATCGGTCGCGGCCAAACAAAGGGCCGCACGAGGCCAAGCGGGGTTTGCAGACAAGCTTTTTTTGGCTGCCGTTGGCCATTCGATCATCGCCAAAATTCGCGCGCAACTCGCCGTGCGGGTCGGGCCGAATCTCACAGTTCTAATCGTCGGCTCCGCCAAAGCCGATCCGGAGGCGTTGGACTTTTTCCACGAGGTCCTCGATATCACCACGTACGAGGGCTATGGCACGACCGAATGCGCGCCGCTGATTGCGGCGAATCACCTTGGCGGCCGCAAGAGCGGCACGGTTGGACGGCCTTTACAGGAGGTCAAAATTGTCGCCGAAGATGGGGCTGTGTTGGGGTATGGAGATCCGGTGAGCGGAGTATACAGTGACAGCGGGGAACGGGTTGGGGAGTTGTGGACCAGTGGACCTAATGTCATGCTCGGTTATCTCAACGACCCGGAGCAGACGCAAAAAGTATTGTTCGAAGAAGAGGGCAAAATATGGTATAGAACTGGGGACCTCTTCAGCATCGACGCCGAGGGCTTCCTCACGTTTAAGGGGCGGGTCGGTCGTCAGTTTAAATTGCGCAACGGCGAGTTTGTCAACCCCGAGCTATTGGAGCGTATTTTCGCCAGAGTGCCCTTGGTCGAGCATGTGTTAGTCTACGGCGACCAACAGCGTGACTATCCATTGCCGCTGATAACAGTCGACGTGGAAGAAGCTAAAAAGAGCGGCATCGATGGCTTGCCAATAGAAGATGAGGTGGCGCTGCGCCAGCATCCCGAGTTGGCTGAACGGATTCGCCAGGGGCTGCTCGCCGAGGCGGCGGCGGCCGGCTTGCCCGGTTACGAGCGCCCACGGCGCGTCGTTCTGTTGCCGGAGCCATTGAGCGAGGACGACGGCACCTTGACCAAGGGGTTGAAGAAGGTCGTGCCAAAGGTGATCGTCGAGCAGTATCGCGAACTCGTCGAAGAGACCTACCGGTCGTAGGCGGTCCCATCGCGTAAGCCTGCCCATAGATTCGTCAGCAAGACCTTGTTGTCGCCTCCGGCATAGACCATTTCCCCGCCCATGCGGCTGAACGATTTGCAAAAACGTAGATAGTAGGCCGGGTTGTCCTGTGGCGGTTCGCCTTTGCGCCAATTCCAGTCGATTGCGGCTAGATCGTTGACCAGGATAAAGGGCTGGATGGGGCCGAGTCCTTGTTGACGGCGCAGGTTATTGGCGAATGAGGTCGCCTTTTCGAAGACCTGCGGCGCCATGATCGCCGAACCCACCGAAAGAAACACCCCGCCGTCGAGTTGCATGACACTATGTGCGAAAGTGCGATAATCGGTGTCTGCTCCGCGTCCCAATGCCGCGCCGTTGGCTGCGGGGTTATTGCAGATTATATCGTAGCCGATGCCAGGGTGGACCGTCAGTGGTACCCGATTTTGATAGGCTGCGGCGGTGAGGGAGAAATCTTTGTGCGGATGCACGACCTGATGAAAGCCTGCGTCTAGTTCGTTGCGGACCATGGTGTGCAGCAACTCGGCGCGGGCAGGCATCAGCGGATCGTCGGTCGGCTCCCGGGCCCAGGCGGATAGCGCGGCGGTGAGTGCGGCGCGCTCGGGCAAAGCGCAACCGTCTTCGGCGATAAAATGACCGAGGGCCTCACCATAGCCCATGCCCGTGACGGCTCCAGCCGAAACGGCCAGGTGGATATAGCGGCCGGTCTCATCCCAAGTGCCGAAGCAGCCCGCTGCGACATGGGAACGGACATCTTCTTCCGAACGGCCCCCGTAGGCGTATTCCCAATCGTGGATGGTGCCTGCGCCATTGGTGGCCAGGTGGGTGATCCATCCCGTTTCGAGTAAGCGGGCAACGATCGGTCCCAGGCCATTCTTGACCAAGTGGGCACCGTAGGCGAGCATCACGGCCGCGTCCTGCTCGCGTGCACGG